>TARA_R110002020_G_scaffold122487_2_pt1 | contig 50411 bp, 43 predicted proteins | sample TARA_R110002020 | Tara Oceans TARA_R110002020 (sample SAMEA4396489) | marine metagenome | biome: Westerlies Biome; feature: [MES] marine water layer (ENVO:01000295) within the mesopelagic zone...; material: water (ENVO:00002006), including particulate matter (ENVO:01000060) such... | reverse complement strand
ACGATTCCCGCCAAGGAAATGATTCCCATCATTGTCATCATGATTACAAAGGGTTTTCCTGTAATGATCAGTCCACCAAATACCCCGATAAAACTCAGGAAGATGGCCAACATGATGATCATTGGTTTGCTGATGCCACCAAATTGGAAGATCAGTATCAACAATATCAGGCCCAGTCCCGAAAAGAAGGCGCCTACCAAGAAGGTCATCTGCTTGTTCTGTTCCTCTAACTGACCTGTATAATCGATCTGAACTTCCTTGGGCATTCCCTTGTAGTTCTTCATCTCGTTCTGTATTTGGGCCACGATCGCCCCGGCATCGGTAAAACCTGGTTCCAGACCTGAATAAACGGTTACCACCCGTTTTCCGTCCCTGTGCTTGATGGCACTAAAGGAGGAGGTATTGCTCTGTGTGGCCACAGCTGAAACGGGAATCTCCTTTATCCTGCCACTGGCGGGATCCCGGAAAATGATGTTTTGGTTAAAGAGGGCACTTTTGTCGTACCGGATATCTTCGTTAAAACGAACGTTGATGTCGTAATCGTCGCCGTCCTCTTTATAGATGCCGGCTTTTTCACCAAAGAGCGACCGCCGCAATTGGGATCCTACCTGCCCTACGGACACGCCCAAAGCTCCGGACTTTTCCCTGTCCACCACCACTTGCATGGAGGGCTTTCCTTTGTTCACATCAATTTTCAGTTCCTCGATCCCGGCAATGTTCTTGGAATTGATAAAATTCCGCATATCCTCTGCCGTATTTATCAGCACATCGTAATCCTTGCCCTGAAGCTCCACGTTAATGGGATACCCGGCCGGAGGCCCAGCGGCATCCTTTTCCACGGAAATGGCCACCCCGGGGTATATTCCTTTTAAGGATTCCTGGATGTCCTTCCGTAATTCTTCAGAATCCCTTCCCCCACGGTATTTAAATTCCTGCATGGAGAGGGTAAGCTTGCCCCTATGGGGCATCTCGGCGGAGGAACCACCATCGGTCTGCGGATTGCCCGCACCTTCACCTACCTGGCTTACGGCCGATTCCACCAAATAATTTTTGCCCGTCTCCTGGTTTACATACTTTTCTTGGTCTATAACGGCATAGACCCTGTTTTCAATAGCCTGCGTAAGCTCGTTGGTCTTCTCTATCGACGTTCCCTGTGGGTATTCTATATAGACATAGATCTCATTGGGAATACTATCGGGAAAGAACTCTATTTTGGTCCTTTGTGAGCCTACTGACATACCGAAGAAAACAAAGGAAAGGATCAGCATTAATACGGTGCTTCCAAAGTACCAGTAAACATTGGCCCCCCTAAGGGCATGTATTAGCCTTCGTTCGTACCAGTTTTCAAGGCGTACCATCGTATTTTTCTGGAAGCGGATCGCCCATTTCTTTAAAAAATATTTATACACCCAGAACAGAATGGCCGTCAGGATCATTAAGGAGCCCAAGCCCCTCATGGCCCCCCCGAAAATTAGGATAAAAACTCCAAATCCACCCAATATGATGCTCAATCGAATCAGTTGTTTACGGGTCAGTTCCTTGTCCGATATGTCCATAAAATTGGAGACCAACATGGAGTTCATAAAGATGGCCACAAAGAGGGAAGAACCCAACACTACAGAAAGTGTAATGGGGAAATAGATCATAAACTGCCCAAAAATCCCTGGCCAAAGGCCCAAGGGTACAAAGGCAGCGACGGTGGTAAGGGTGGAAATGATGATCGGGATGGCAATCTCCCCTATCCCTTTTTTGGCCGCTTCGGTACGGGACATGCCCTCATCCATCAACCTGTATACGTTTTCCACCACTACAATACCGTTGTCCACCAGCATTCCCAGTCCCATGATCATTCCAAAAAGTATCATGGTGTTCAGGGTATAGCCCAAAAGGGACAATATCATAAAGGACATGAACATGGACATGGGGATGGCAAAACCTACAAAGAGGGCGTTTCGGAACCCCAGAAAGAACATGAGCACCGTTACCACTAAAATGATCCCAAAGATGATGTTGTTTACCAGATCGTCCACTTGGTTCAGGGTACGGTCCGACGAATCGTTGGCAACGGATATATGAAGATCGGCAGGGAAGTAGTCCCGCTGTGCCGTTTTGATCATTTTCTTGATCTTGTCCGAAGCCTCGATCGTATTTTTCCCCGCACGTTTTTTAACATCCAACATCACTACACTTTCCCCAAATTCACGGGCGTAGGTGGTCTTGTCCTCTTCCGTAAAGGAAACCGTGGCGATATCCTTAAGGTATACCGTGTTGTTGTTTTCCGACTTTACAACGAAGTCCTCCAGCAGTTTTGGGTCTTCCACCTCACCAAGGATACGGATGGTACGCCGCTGTCCACTGGTCTTCAGATTACCGGCGGACATAGTAACGTTGCCGTTTACAATGCTGTTCAGTACATCGTCAAAACTCACCTTGGCCGCCATCATCTTATAGATGTCCACGGCAACTTCCACTTCCTTTTCCTGTGCACCGCGGATGTCGGCCTGTTTGATTTCTGGCAGGTCCTCGATCTCATCCTGCATGTACTCGGCAAATTCCTTTAATTTTTCCACGGGGTAATCGCCCGTAAAATTGATGTTCATGATGGGGAACTGCTCGGAAAGATTGAGGTCGAACACATTGGGATCTACCTTGGCATTATTGAAAATGGGCCAATCCTCCGTAGCCTTTTCACTGTCCACCTCGTCCTTAACCTTTTGCTTGGCAGCCTCTACCGTAATCTCCTCGTCAAACTCGACCGTAATGATGGAATAATCTTCTTGGGAAGTAGAGGTTATCTCCACCAAATTGGAAACGTTTTTTAACTTGTCTTCCAAGGGATCGGTGATCAAACGCTCAATATCCTCGGCGGTGTTTCCCGGATAGAGGGTACTGATGTAGATCTTCGTCTCCTTAATTTCGGGAAAATCTTCCCTTGGCATGGCAAAATAGGCCGAGAGGCCCAACCATAAAAAGAGACCGATCATTACATAGACCACCGATGGGTTGTCTATGGCCCATGAGGACAGTCCAAACTCCTTATCAGCGTTTTTCTTTTGTTTGCTCATGGATCTATTGGTTTATTATTTTTACTTTTTGGCCATCCTTTACACTTCTGGCCCCTTCTTTAACTACCAAACTTCCGTCCGAAATACCTGAGAGTACCTCTATGACACCACCTTGGGTCTTTCCGGTCTTAATGATGGTCCTCTTTACCTCGGCTTCCATATCCTCCCCGGTAGGATGGGCAACATATGCATATTGTTCCCCCTCCGCATTTTCTGAGATCACGCTCTGTGGCAAAAGGATGGCCTTGGGATTGGTGTAGTCGTTCAGGCGCACTTTTGCGGTAAGGTTTGGCTTAATGGTCCCGTTCTTGTTGGGAACGGCCACTTCCACACTAAAAGATCGGTTGTTGGGATTGATAAAATTCCCGGTCTGCCTTACTTCTGTGGTGACACTATCTCCCAATACTGGAAAATAGACCTTGGCCTGCTTGCCTTTGGTAATGTCGCCCAAATAGGTTTCCGGCACCTCTACCTCTATGTACATATCGGAAAGGTTTACAATGCGGAACACCTCCGAACCTGCCCCTGGTGCCACTACGGTTCCCTGGTCTTTGATCACATCGTCGATAATGCCCGCAAACGGTGCCCTGATGGAGGATTTTCCCAGTTGGCTCTCATATTGTTTTACGGCATTTTCTTGGGCCTCGTAATTGGTCTTCGCCTGCAGGTACTGGATTTCTGACCCTATGTTCTGGTCCCATAACTTCTTTTGGCGCTCAAAGGTGGTCTTGCTCAGCTCCGCTTGGGTCTTTAATTGTGCCAGCTGACTGGACATCCCCCCGTCGTCTATAGTGGCCAAAAGCTGGCCCTTGCTTACTTGTTGACCATCTTTTACGTATACCTTCACCAAGGTTCCCGACATCTCAGGATATATGAGCACGTTCTGTTTTGTCCTTACATCGCCCTGCAGCTCCAAATAATGTACAAATTCCTCAGAATTTGCCTCAACCGTGGTCACTAAGGGTAGTTTTTCGTTGCCCTTGAAGGTGGCAATGGCCGAATCCAATAACTGGAGATCTCCCTCTAGGGATTTTTGCTGGTCCGATAGTTCGGTGCGTTTGGCCCTAAGGGAGTTCAGGTCGCGCTCGGCAATTAGTTCTTCCACGGATTGCTGATTACCGCCCCCACACGAAGAAGCGACGATCAATACTATAAATGGGAAAATTATTTTTTTCATTGTGGGATAATTATGGGTTGCTTTTTTTTGATGGTTGCGTTCAATTGTTGATGATGGTCTCAAGGGCGGTCTTTTTGTTTATTACATCTACCATGGACTGAAGGTATTCCTGCTGGGCGGTATAGAGTTGTGTCTGTGCCTGTCTCAGTTCGAAACTGGTGGCCAATCCTTCAAAGTACTTTACTTGGTTCTTCTCCTCTATACGTTCCGCCAGTCCCAGGTTTTCCTTGGAGGTATTGTATTGTTCTATGGAGAAAAGGAATTCGCTCTTGGCGTTCTCCAATTGTAAGCGGATATTTTCCTTGGCCTCTTCCAGCTGGGTCTTGGCCTTTTCAAGTGCAATTTTGGCGCGTTGGGTAGTGGCCGTCCTTTTAAAGGAACTGAAAATGGGAATGCTGAGGTCGAAGCCCATAATGGAGGAATCGAACCACTGTTCGTCCCCGCTAAGGAAATTAAAAGTATCGCTATAGGCGGTAGAACCGTAGTTGATAAAGGCATTAAGGGTAGGGAGTGCCCTGCTCTTGGCCAGTTTCAGTTCGTAAAACCGTTGTTCGTTCAGGTTGAATGCCAGTTTATAATCAATATTGTTCTCCATTATAAATTCCTCTTCCAGTAGGCCCATGTCCATTTCCTTTTGGGTAAGGTCGTCCAGGTTTTCCGTCAGCTGGGTCGGGGTCTCCACTTCAAGCCCCATGACCAGGTTCAGCATCTGAAGGGTGATCTTTTCCAATCTACGGGCATTGCTCAGCTGGTTTTCCACTGAGGAAAGGGTAATCTGTAACTGGTCAACACTTTCCTCGTCCCCCAGACCGTTTTCGTAGATTTTTTTTGTTTCATAAAGATTTTTTTCCAGGACCGACAGGTTGTTTTCAAAAATGGCGACACTTTCCTTGGCCAATAGTACGTTGCCATAGGCTTCCACTACGGCCATGCGCACGTCAAGATCGGTCTTTTCCTTGTTGTTCGCACTGTAACTGATAAACGCCTTGGTGGCCTGTACCCCTACGATGTAGGACCCATCAAAAATTTGTTGGGAGAGGGTGGCCGTGGCACTGGCGGTATGTTGCTGGCCGAATACAATGGGGATAAAGGTACCGGGCTCCCCACCGGCAAACTCCCCGGGTATCAGGGAAACGGGCTGTTTTAACTGGTTCTGGTAACTTACTGCCCCGGTTACTTGTGGAAGACCGTCCGCAATGGTTTCCCATTTTTGTTTTTGGGCGTCCACAATGTCCCTATCGGCGTTGATCACGCTGTAGTTGTTTTTAAGGGCATAGGCTATGGCCCCGTCCAGCGAAAAGCTGGGCAAGGTATCCTGCGCAAGGCCGGTTGCGAGGAATAGCAGGGCAAAGGGTATTAAAATTAGGTGTTTCATGTATTTATTCGTGATTTGAGTTGATCAATGTATTTAAAATGGTCCTTCCTTTGGGTGTTACGATTCCCCTTAGATGATATTCCAAATAATCTTCCATTAAGGTCTTGATGGGAAACGGCTCCGTTGGAAAAAGGGCCTGGTTCTTTAAACTGGTGATGCCCGAAAAATAGATCCTTGAAATAAAATCCATATTGAGGTTTTCTCTGTATATGCCCTCACCGACCCCTTTTTTTAGATTTTCAAGAACGCAGGACTGCATGGTTTCAAACTGCTTGCTACGCAGACAACTGAATATTTTGGGATAGTATTTTTGCAGCTGATATTCGGTGGAGGCCCTTTCGTTGTGCAGGAACACCATCACCATCTTCTTGATGTCGTACAGTTCCTCGATAGGGTTTTTGTGTTGGTCCCGTATACACTGTATGCCATCCACGATCTTGTTGAAGAGCTGTAGTGTACTTTCTTCCACCAATTCGGTCTTGTTCTTAAAATGTAGGTATATGGTCTTTTTGGAAATACCCATTTCATTGGCGATATCGTCCATTGTGACACTCTTAAAACCGAGTTTGATAAAGAGTTCCGTGGCCTGTTCTACAATTTTTTCCTTCATAATCGATGCAAATATAATCACGGAAACTTTAAAAACAATAAAAGTTTCCAAAGTTTTACACCTTGAATGTGATTTTAATGTTAGGCCGGAGTTAACAAAATTGTTTTTCGGCCATTTTCTCCATAATGGGTAGCGTGTAGATTATGGCCAAGTATGGTAGGGGACATGATCATTACGGGAAAGGGGAAGATCATGGATTGCGAGCGAGGGAGCCCGAAAGTATAAAAAACGGAACAGTTCGATTTCTTGGTGTATTTTTGAAAAAAAAAGACCGGATGCAGACCATTGATCAATACCGTAGCACCTTTGTTTCCTATTTGGAGGCAAAGATCCGTACCAGGGAACCCGAGAACCTCTATGCGCCCATGACCTATATTTTGGGACTTGGGGGCAAGCGGCTGCGCCCCGTCCTTACCTTGATGACGGCCGAAATCTTTGGGTCCGATCCAAAAAAAGCCTTGGATGCGGCATTGGCGGTGGAGGTGTTCCATAACTTTTCCTTGGTCCATGACGATATAATGGATGCGGCACCCTTGCGCAGGGGAGCGCCCACTGTACATCAAAAATGGGATATCAACACCGGCATCCTTTCGGGCGATGCAATGCTCATCAGTGCCATACAGTATTTTGAGACCTATGAAGGGGAGGTGTACAGAAGATTGCTGAAACTCTTCGGTAAGACGGCCTTGCAGGTATGCGAAGGACAGCAGTACGATGTGGATTTTGAGGAGCGGGACGATGTGACCCTATCGGAATATATACGTATGATCGAATATAAGACGGCCGTTTTGGTGGCCGCGGCCATGAAGATGGGGGCCATTATAGCCCAGGCCCCCGATGCCTCCCAAGAGGCGATATACGATTTTGGGCGGTACCTGGGCATAGCGTTCCAATTGCAGGACGATTACCTGGACGCCTTTGGGGATCCAGAAACTTTTGGCAAGCAGGTAGGGGGCGATATCATCGAGAACAAGAAAACCTTTCTGTACCTTCGATCTAGGGAATTGGCTACCCAGGTACAGGCCAGGGAGCTATCCCATCTATTTTCCATCCAGCCCAGTGATCCCTTGGCCAAAATAGTGACCGTAAAGGAGATATTTGTGGAAAGTGGGGCCGCATCCGAGGCCGTTCAAGAAATGGCAAGGTATACCAACCTGGCCTTTGGGGTATTGGAAGGGCTTCCGATAACGGACGATAAAAAGGACCTTCTCCAAAAATTTGGGGAGCGGTTAATGACCCGTAGCCGGTAATGGCACTTCTTCCTTAAGGCTCGATAGATATTCGATCAAGTCCCTCAGTTCCCTTTTGGTGATCATCATGCCCATTGGGGGCATTCCGGAGGGCATGTTTTCCCGTTTCGCTATTCTAGAGGTGGCGATCATCATCGGTTCGGCGTCCGTGGTGCGCAGGCGCAGCTCATTCTTGTCCTCCGCTTCCAATAGGCCCCTTACCACCTGTCCGTTTTTCAGGGTCAGTGCCACACTGCCATAACCGGGTGCCAAACGTGCATTGGGATGTATGAGCGATTCCAAAATCTCTTCCCTGGAAAGCACTTTCCCAATATTGTCCAGCGCGGGGCCTACCTTGCCACCCGCCCCGCCCACGGAATGGCAACGTACGCATTGGGCCGTTGGATTATTGTTGAACACCGTCATGCCTTGGTACCATCGCCCCCCATATAGGGTCTCCTTGTAGGCTTCCTTTCCATCGCGTGCCGCCACTTTTTCTATTTGGGCCATTAAACTGGAATCTTTGGAGGCCTCTACCGCTTCTATCAGGTCCAAGGTGACACTGGGCGGGAGTCGGTTCCTTCTCGCTTTTCTGATCAATTCCTCCAGCACATCCCCACTTTTGCTAACCGGCATTTCCCCTAGCACCGAAAGCACTTCCTGTTGTTCCTCGGTGGAACCGTTTTTAAAGATAGGGTCTATGAGGTCGGGGAGGGTTTCCTTGGAAATGTCCAATTTATCGATAAGGCCCACCGCAACCGCGCGTACGTCCCGATCGGAATCGCCCATGGATTTTTTGATCACCGCTTCCATTTCAGGATAGTTCAGTTGCGCAAGTGACTGTAGGATGGTGGCCCTCACCCTGGCAGAAGGATGTTGGTCCATGATCTTGCGCAGTGCCATTGCTTGGTCGGACATCCCCAGAGATCCTATGATCTGGGTGGTCCCGATCAAGATAGCGGGATTCGCATCGTTCAGGAAAGCGGGGATATCCTTTTCCATCTTCTCAAGTAGCATAGAGGGATCTCTCGTTACTTCGCCCCTGTACCGTCCATCCACCCGGTCCAACACCGAAGGGGAAGACCAACTGCCCAAGGCTGCCAACGCTTCGCCACGCAGGGCAGCGGGGGCCCTGTTTCTTTTGGCAAAGTCGATAAGTAGGTCCAGTTCCTTTTCCCCACCTACCCTTAGGGCCGCATTGATCGCCCTGCGCAATAAGGGCTCGGAAGAAAAACGATTTTCCTGTAGGGTAGCGGCCAAGGCGGGAAGGCCCGATTCGATGGACCAGTCATCGTTGATGGCGCGGGCCGCTTCCGTAACGACATATTCGTCGGCATCGTTCAGGAATTTTGCCACCTCTGGGTGCTGCAATCTGCGCAGCACCAAAACGGCCGCGATACGAAGGCTACGATGCGGACTGTCGACAAGGTCGATAATGGGTGCCGTCTCCCCGATACGGGAAAGGGCCAATACCGCCGCATGCCGGATGTAAAGATCTTTATCGGCATTGGAGGAGATAAGGTCCAACAGGGGTTGGACCGCTTCTTTATGCTGAATTCTACCAAGTGCTTGGGCCGCAAAAAACTGTACCCTCGCATTCGGATGCTGCAACAGCGGCACATAATTCCCAGCTGCTTCCGAATATCTTACATCTCCAAGGGTCTTTAACGCCTGGGCAATTATTTCGGGATCTTGATCGTTCAAAAGTGCTACCAATGGTTCGGCGCGGTCCAGGTCCTTGGCGGCCATTTGGCCGATGCCCCAAATGGCATGGATACGGGCCAATTGGTCCACCTCTTCTTCCAAAACATTTTTAAGGGCCCTATATGCCCAAAAGCCTTCTGACGCCAATTGGAACTGGGCCTTTTGGCGAATGCGCATATCCGGGTAGCGAAGCAGGTCCGTGAGTTCGGAATTGGAAAGTTCTTCATAGTCCACCGTCATCAGACGCTCCGTTTCCCGTCGCTGTTCCTCCATATCGTTCTTTTCCCCGGTCACATCCAATTTCCATACCCTTCCATAATTTTTGGTATCCCAACCGTTGATCCAATCCGCTAGGTAAAGGGCCCCATCCGGAGCAAAGCGTATGCCCGTGGGCAATACCCCGCTCAGAATATCCTTTTCATCGCCCAGAACAAAGGAGGCCCCCTCCGGTTCCAGTCCAAATGACCATATATGGGAAAGACTTGGATCCCCTACGAATTCCACCAAGAAAAACTTGTTCAGCCAATCCTTGCCAAGGGCGGTTCCGGGATTATAGGCCATGCCGGTGGGACCGTTGTGAAAGTTCATTATTGGGGGAATGATATGGGCCGCCTGTCCCTCCCAGCGGGGCAGGTAAAATTTTTCGTCCATCCACACCTTGTAACCGTTGTTCTTGGGATCTGTATATTTTCCATATTGCCAATTGGCCCTCCATCCGGCATCGGAACCTTCCACAATATGCACCAATCGTTCACTTTCGCCACGGTGGTCCCCATCATTGTCCGAGGATATGATGTTGCCGTATTCGTCAAAGACAAATTCGTGGGTATTCCGAAGCCCTGCGGCAAATACTTCAAAATCGCTCCCATCGGGATTTGAGCGTACGATCACGCCCTGATTGGGATATTTGTGCTGCACCCCTTCCACGGTGGTGATATTGGCGCCGATATCGCCGATGCCCCAATATATCTTTCCGTCGGGACCTTCAATGGCACCGGACATGCCGTGCCCGCTAAATCCTATGTGGACCGCAAATCCATGGGCTATGGAGGTCTTGGTATCCAGCACCCCATCTTCATTGGTGTCGGTAACCCGCCACATATCAGGTCCCACCCCTACAAAAACATCATTTTTACGGACCAGAAGGGCTCCCGCCACGTCGGTGACCTCATCATTGAAATCGCTTAATATCCGTTTGGAAACATCGGCCATACCGTCGCCATTTTCGTCTTCCAACATCCATATTTCCTCCTTCTCCACTGCAAGATCGCGCCAGTCGTGGATCGAATCATTGTTGAGGTCCTCCAACCATTCATTTTCTGAACTGAGCTCTTCAGCAAAGGTCTCGTGTAAAAATGCCCTTCTATCCTCCACCGATTGCAGGGAAATGGAAGGGGTCATCCATTCCCGAAAGCCCCTGATATCGAACTCGGAATTTTTTTGACGATTGGTACGTGTAAGGTACACCCTGCCGTAGTCGTCGATCGACATGGCAACGGGGTCCGGGGCCAAGGAATCCGTGGCCCATAGGGAAAGTTGCAACCCTTCATATAGTTGGATAGAGGTCTTTTCTTCGGTTTCCACCGCCCTTTCCAGGACCGTGAGCGAATCCTCGCGAATGGTCATGGGAATTTCCTTGGGGAGCTCCGGTTTCTTTTGGCAAGAATCAAAAAGAATACATAGGGTAAGAAAAAACAAGAATTGGGGCAAATAAGAAACTGTTTTCATGAATTGGAAACTACGGTGTTATTTGGTCTGCATCAAAATGAGTGTAAAAAGTACGGTTATTAATGTAAACTGAAAAATCCAGCCTGTAAAAAAATAAAAATTAAATGGGCATGCCAAGATAAAAGACAGAAAATTAGGGGGCCGACACGAAAAAGTTATTTTTTGTGATTTAGCATAATAGGAGGTACCCGCTTTAAAGGGTAGTACCTTTTTAAACCACTTTTTCGGCAATGGGACCGTTGTTATTAGGAAAAGGGAATTAAGCGTTTACAAAGGGCCTTTATAAAATCCCATTTGGGACAGGCAGCAATAATTTTGATGTCCTCCCAAATACTGCTTTCCTCGTCCAAAAACTTTAGGATGTCACGGGGGTCCCTCCTTTCAAAAAGTTGTCCGAATATGGCCTGGCCCCGGGAATTGTGCGAAGCCAGAATGTCAAGCAACAGCAGGTCATAGAACCAAAAGCGGTCTTTTTTTACAAAACGGTCCAAGGGAAGGTCCTTTTTCAGATGGGCCAAGAGCTGTTGTGTTTTTGTATGGCTGCGTTTAAAAGTATAACCGGAACTGGGTTTTGCCCAACCACCTGCCAATCCGATATGCAGCAGGTTGTTATGGTTGTGGACATTGGAATCGAAGCAACTCATCGGAATGCTTCCCCTTTCCCGTTCCGTAATCGTATAATCCCCCGATCCCAGATAGGTTTTCAAATAGGAATCAATGGCCACCCCGTACGCTGTTTCGGGCAACAGTGTTTTAGAGAATAAGGTATATTCCACAAGTGCGCTATGTTCGGAAAAAGGAAGGACGTACATAAAGCGCGTATTGCCCAACTGGGGGACCGAAAAATCCATAAAGGTGGCCATGTCGGTCGTAAATACCGGATTTTCTGTGGTCACCGTCCACCCTATAAAATGCTGTTGCAGCACGGGATAGTTCTTTTGGGACCGCAATATTTTATAATCGAAGATACTGTTGAAGACCTTTTTCCCCGTATGCGGGCCTTGATCCGTTACCACCGTTACCACCCCTTCCTTATCCGACATCCCCAGGACGGTTTCCTGAAGAAGATCTACCTTCGGATGGGTGCGTATCCGTCCCAGATATTCTTGGTAAAAGTCGATTCCCCGCACCATTTTATAGGTATAGGGAGTTATGTTTTGATGTAATTGTGAACTCCCGGTACCGATGTGTATACGCTCCCAGGATTTGTGGACAATGCCATCGAACTTCCCAACACCCTGTTCCCAGAAACACCAAGTTCGGTCGTTCTGCGTCTTTAGCTCCTTATCCAACAGAAGGATACGGGCATCTGAGAAGTGCGGATCCGCTATCAAGGCGTCCACAAGCATTAAGCCCGAGGCCCCGGCCCCAATAATTATAAAGTCGTAGATCATTTGGTGTTGGATCAAGGGATATATCAGAACCCCTTTTCCATCAAAAATACAAATAATAATGCGCAGATGAAGCACAGGTCGCATAAGGCCGAACCACCATTTTCAAAACCATTGACCACGTACCTTTTTAACCCTTCGGAAAACCTTTTGTTTTTTACTGATTAATTATGCAGTGGCTTGCTGATAAGGCGACTTGGATGGTCTACCTATACGGGGACGTACAACTTTCATCATTCCTCCAAAATCCCCACCAACTGCTTTGCGTCCAAAAATTGAAAATAGCGTGCAGTGGCCTTAAAATTTACATCAAATAGGATGATGGCCGGCAAAGAAAAGGGCTTATTCTTTCTACTCGCCAAAAGAAGCGGAATCTCGTGTACGGGATTTCTCTTGCCATGGTTTTTATTGACATACATACGTTCTCCGAACCGAATGCTATCCCTACTTTCCACATCCATTTTTACGGTATGGTACCCTTTATTCAGGAGGTGTACCACTTCTGGGTCCGTAAAGGTATTGCGTTCCATTTTTTTACAGGGCGCACACCAGTCGGCATGGAAATAGACCAGTACCTTCTTAGGGTCGCCCATGCGTAGGGAATCATGCAGTTGTGCGAAAGAAAGCCATTGGATCGCTTTATTTTCCTGACCTTGCGCATGACCGCTGTTCAAAAGTGCAAAGCAGATAAAAAGACAGCTAATGATAGAGCGTTCCATATCAATTTGATGTGAGTCGGATACCGATAAAAATGGTCCGTGGCGCCGACGGTCCATACACATAATTACTGTCCCTGTTCTTGCCAAGATCAAAATCGTCCTGGTAGGAATCCGTTATATTTTTTACGCCCCCAAAAAATTCGAGATCTGTATTTAATGTTTCCAAGGTCACTGTGTGTCCCAAACGCAGGCTCAATTCCGTAAAGGGGTCACTTTTTTGGTATGTATCCTCGGCCTGTCCCGTATTTGGCCCCCCAAAATGTGCCAGCTCCATGGTGCCCGTATGCACCAGATTGGCGTTTAGGCTCCAATTTTTAGTAGGCGTATAGCTAAGGGTGGCATAGCCATAGGTATTGGGAGTTCGGAGAAAGGCTCGTTTGGGTTGAAGGCCCGCAATGGTTTCAACGGGTTGGCCATATTCGCTGGATTGCAGGGTGAGCCCACCATCCAGCTGCAGCACGTAATCGAAGTTCGCCCTAGCTTCCACCGTTATTCCCTTTACGATGGCCCCGCTACCGTTGCGCTTTTCAAAACGCTCCCCAAAGTCATCCGTACCTAGGGGGAAAAGGAAAAATGCATCGTTTAAATGGGTATAAAATCCCTCTAGGGTAAACCCGGCAATAAAATGCTCCCGTGCCCGATCAAAATTCAGGGAGGCCGTCAAGCTGTTGGACCTTTCCTCTTGCAGTCCGTCGGCTAGGGATACACGAGAAACCCCTCCACCTGCAAAGGCAATATGGAGGTCGGTATCAAATGCTTGGGGCGCCCTAAAGCCCGTTCCCCATCCTAGGCGCAGTTGGGTCTCGGGAGTCCATTTGTACAATAACGATAGGCGGGGACTGAAAATTACATGATCTACCAAATTGTGTCGGTCCAACCGAAACCCAGAGAGAAAATTGAGGTTCGGAAGCAGGTCCCAATCATTTTGAAAATAGGCCCCTGCGTTTCTGGTGGTCTGGTCGATGGTGTAGTTATATGCCGGAATGACATCCAGCACAGCGTCGTATACGTATTCTGCCCCTGCCGTCCATACCGTCCTTCCGCCCAAGAAGCGGGCTGGGCGGTGGTTGAATTGTACACCGCCCTGATGGGTGCTAACGGCCGAGCTTCCATAGGGGGGGGTTGCGAGAAAATCCGCCAGTTCCTGTCCCCCGTCCGGTAGTATTCCGGTGTAATGGTCGCGATCGGTACGCTGCCCCCCGTAGTAGAGGATGAGCGAACTTTTATCTTCGTTAAAATTGATCTGGTAGTCCAGACTGCCCATTAATATGTTGTGGGTGCGTTCTTCCGACTGTTGGGCGAGGTGCGGGGGACCGTCGACCAATTCCCCTCCGTACCTATATTCGTCAATGCTGCTGATACTCGCTTCCAGTTTCTGGTTTTCCCTGGGAAGCTGAAAAAAATTGATGCCAAAGGAATTGTTTTTTAATTGTGGCAATTCGGAAAAGAGGTCCCCGTTGGCATCGTAGGCGTCGCGTTCACGATGGTTGACAAAAAAGGTAGCTCCCGCATTGCCCTTTTCGTTGACTACGGTGGCATTTCCCAAAAGGATGGCATCATTGGTGCCTCCCCCTATAAATTGATGTGTGTAGCTCATACCATAGCTATTTTTGACGGGAATTTTGGTGATCACGTTTACGGTACCCCCTATGGCACTGGAACCGTAGAGCGCCGAGACACCTCCGCGTACCACCTCGATCCGTTCGATCATGTTGACAGGAAGTTGTTCCAGTCCGTAGAGCCCTGTTAGGGGACTGAATATAGGCCTCCCATTGATAAGGATCTGGGAATAGCCGCCCTGCAGCCCGTTCATGCGCAGTTGGGTGTAGTTACAGGTCTGGCAGTCGGTCTCTACCCGTAATCCCGGTTGAAAACGCAGTCCCTCCGAAAGGTTGGTGGCCACCACCTTGTCCAAGGTCTTGCTGCTGATGAGGTTGACGATCACCGGCGAATCCGTCCGTCTTTTTTCCGTTCTGGTGCCGGTCACCACCACCTGTTCAAGGTCCATTACATCTTCCTGTAGACGAAAGTCAATGGTAAATGTTTCTTGGGAGGTCACTTCAATTTGTCGCTCTTGGGGCTGGAACCCGATGGCACTGCACCTTAGGATATCCACCCCTGTAGGAACGCTTGTCCTATATTCCCCGTTCCCATCGGTAGCACCTCCATAGGTAGTGCCCAGAATCGTAATGCTGGCCAATACAGGGTTTCCGTTTCGGTCGGTCACCTTTCCCTGTACCTGCCCATTCTGGGAGAAGAGGGCCAAGGGAATAAAAAACCAACAGCGAAGCATTAATTCTTTCATGGCATGAAAATTAAATTTAGACAAATCTAAAAATTTGTTTTTAGAAATAAAAATGTATTTTTGTCAAAACGGAAAATGATGACGCGTTCCGAGGAAAATTATATAAAGACCATTTTTCATATTGGTAGGCAGGGTACCGAAGCGGTATCCACCAATGCCATTGCCGAACTGATGGAGACCAAGCCTTCTTCCGTCACGGACATGTTAAAGAAGCTCTCCGAAAAGGACTTGGTAAACTACAAACGTTACCAAGGGGTTTCCCTGACCGAACTTGGATCCAGGACCGCACTAGGGATTATCAGGAAACATCGGTTATGGGAGGTCTTTTTGGTGGACAAACTGGAATTTACTTGGGACGAGGTGCACGAAGTGGCCGAACAATTGGAGCATATAAAGAGCGACAAGCTGATCGATCGGCTGGACAAATTGCTGGACTACCCGAAATTTGATCCCCATGGAGATCCCATTCCCGATCGGCACGGGGAATTTAAGGAGCGCGACCGGAAGCTGTTGAGCGAGGTCCCAATGGGGACCACTGGGATCTGTGTGGGCGTAAAGGATTCCTCGGCCATGTTCCTTAAGTTTCTGGACCGTCACCACATTGCACTTGGCAACCAGATCAAGGTGTTGGAGATAGAGGAATTCGACAATTCACTACAAGTGGAAATAGGGGGAAGGGACCTCCAGATCTCCCACCTGATCGCTTCCAATCTCTACATAAAACTAAGCGGCAGCTAAAAAGGGCAACGTAAAAAATAGCATATATGGATGGTGTAATTTCGTATTTGGAATCTATAGACCCCGTTTTGGCGGCATTGTACGCCTCCCTCTTCACTTGGGGCCTTACTGCGGCAGGGGCCGCCCTGGTATTTCTTTTTAAGGGCATGAACCGGGCCCTGTTGGACGGCATGTTGGGCTTTACGGGCGGAGTGATGGTAGCTGCCAGTTTTTGGAGCCTTTTGGCACCTGGGATCGAAATGAGCCCTGGTGAAGGTTTTGTAAAGGTGATCCCGGCCGCTGTTGGTTTTTTGTTGGGAGCCTCTTTTCTTTTTGGGCTGGACAAGATCCTGCCCCATTTGCACATCAATTTTAAGGAAACCGATAAGGAAGGTCTAAAAACGCCCTGGCACCGTACCACCTTGCTCACCCTGGCCATCACCTTGCACAATATTCCCGAGGGATTGGCGGTAGGGGTATTGTTCGGAGGGGTGGCGGCCGGCTTCGACGGGGCCACCATAGGGGGTGCCGTGGCTCTTGCCCTGGGTATCGGGCTTCAGAATTTTCCCGAGGGTTTTGCCGTGGCCATGCCTTTGAGAAGGCAGGGACTCAGTAGGAGAAAGAGTTTTATGTACGGACAGGCCTCCGCCTTGGTAGAGCCCATTGCCGCAGTGCTCGGGGCCTGGGCGGTGCTTACCTTTCAACCGATCCTACCTTACGCCCTCTCCTTTGCGGCTGGGGCCATGATCTTTGTAGTGGTGGAAGAAGTGATTCCCGAGACCCAACAGGACAACCACACCGATATTGCCGTTATGGGCTTTATCGGGGGCTTTATTGTGATGATGACGTTGGATGTTGGACTTGGGTAGGGCAGGGGGCCATTTGCTGCAGTCGCACTTATTGATTAGCTTTAACGCCGGTTTGAGATCAAATTTCGGATGAATATGGGTAAAGCTAAGGGAATTGGAAAAAAACATTGGTTTTGGAACCTGATTATCGTACTTACCATAGTGGTGGTCCTTGTAGCCTTTATGGCCCATTACAAGAACTGGACCCGGATCAATCCCGACAGCATCGAGATATTATCGGGAATCTACCATACAGAACTGCACTATTCCGAAATCGATAGTGTGCTAATGGTACCCAAAATACCCTCTCTGGAAAGGGTAAACGGTTTTTCGGCCTTTCAAAAGGAAAAAGGCGTCTTCAGGGATTCGCTCTCGGATACCGAAGTATATATTTATGTGGATAGGCTCTCACAATCGAAGATCAAACTGGTCTATCAAGATTCGTTAAAGGTCTTCCTTAACTTTGCCGATAGTACTGAAACGGCATTGATGTACCAATTCCTTTCCAATAAGATCAATCCCTTGGAAGGGGAGACCGGGCAAAAATAGCGTCTTCCCCACCAAGACCGGCCGAAAGTCCCAATTCCAAGCTTTCGAAATTCTTTTCTAGTGTCTGCCCTACTTGTCTATATTTGCACCCATGTATGCAATTAAGTATTTGTTTTTGTTGATCCCATGTTGGGCCATATGCCAGAACACCCTTTCCATTGAGGTAAAAGGGGCCGATTCCGATCAGGGCAAGATCCATGTGGCGCTCTATAAAGATGCAAAGGGGTTTTTAAAGTTCGACAAATATTTTAGAAATGGCAGTATCGCTGCCGATTCTTCCTATCATACCCTTCGGTGGTCGGACCTGCCCAATGGACGGTATGCCATCGCCATCTTTCACGACACCAACGACAATGAAAAGTTGGACACCAACTGGTTGGGCATTCCCAAGGAAGCCGTTGCCTTTTCCAAGGGGAGGATGAAAACCTTCGGCCCCCCTAATTTTGAGGAATGCGCCTTTAACGTCCTTGGTGATACAACGGTACAGATTGCCTTTCCGTAGCGGGATTACGACCCCCATATGGAAGTAACCTTTGGCAACTTTACGTGAAGCTATTGTAGCTAGTTGCCCTGTACCCCCGAACGGTCTAATCCGAAATATTTTTAGTTCTTGGATAGTACCCTTGTGAGCTTGTCTACCTGAAATCCGAAAAAAACTTGTAAATATCATGTGAATAAATTTACTTTGTATTTAAAAGTACTTTCAATGAAAGAAAAATACCTTGCGGACCTTAAGGATATCAAGGACATCATGGACCGCTCTTCCCGATTTATATCCCTTAGTGGCCGCTCCGGAATTGCTGCGGGCATCATCGCCCTTGTAGGAGCTTACCTAGCGTATACCATTGTTTTTGCCAATCAGGACTATATGGGCTACCACAGTTCGGTCCTTACGGGGGGAAGCCTTTCCCAACTACTGCTGATTGCCGTGGGCACCTTGGTACTGGCCGTGGGCACCGGTATCTATTTTACGACCCAAAAGACCAAAAAACAAAAACAGAAAATCTGGGACCACCAGACCAAACGGTTGCTGCTGAATCTCCTGATTCCCCTCGCAACTGGTGGGATCCTTTGCTGTATGCTACTACTTAAAGGGTATGTGGGACTGGTGGCACCCCTGACGCTTATATTTTACGGACTTGCTCTGGTAAATGCCAGTAAGTACACCCTTAAGGAAGTGCGGAGCTTGGGTCTCCTGGAAATCCTATTAGGTCTCTTATCGGTACAGTTTATTGGTTATGGACTGATTTTTTGGGCCTTTGGGTTTGGCATGCTGCATATTGTGTACGGAACTGTCATGGAATTCAAATACAAGCCGTGAAGGAGCTGCTGAAAAACTTGGACAAGGCCTTTGAGAACAAGATCCGTCTGGGCATCATGTCGGCCTTGGTCGTCAATGATTTTCTCGACTTCAACACCCTTAAGGACCTGTTGGACGTTACCGATGGCAACTTGGCAAGTCACCTAAAATCCCTTGAAAAAAAGAAATACATCTATTATGAAAAGGAATTCCTAAACCGAAAGCCCAACACAAAATATTTTGCCACCGAGAGCGGCACCGAAGCCTTTAAAAAACATATCAATGCCATTGAACAATTGCTCGGCAAATAATTCTTTTGGAATGTTGCATTGTATGTTCCCTACGTACGTACCCAATTGTTTTGGATTTTACGCCGTGCCTTGCAAGCTAACTTCGGGTATGTATACAATCCCTAAAAAAATTTACCCATTAACTTTGAAAAACAAAGTACTTTAAAACTAGAATTATGAATACAGAAAACAGTCCCTTCGAAAAGATCAACAACCTGATCAAAAATTCCGTTACCCTTAAACTGATCACCATTACCATCCTAATGCTGTTATTGCTCATTCCCGCATCCATGATCCAATCGCTGATCCAAGAACGCGAAAAATTGAAGGAGTCGACCACTGCTGAGGTCAGTTCCAAATGGGCCGAGGCCCAACAGATCAATGGCCCCATCCTGACAGTTCCCTTGATATATGAATACGAAGAAGGCGATAAAAAAATAGCGGTCACCAAATACTGGCAGATCCTTCCCGGCCAACTGTCGATTGATGGCAAGGTACTACCCGAAAAACTGAAGCGGGGCATATATGAGGTGGTGGTCTATCGCTCCAATCTGGATATTTCGGGCGATTTTAAGATCGAAGGGTCCCCGGATCCCCAAAATCTTAGGGAAATTCAATACGACCGGGCCTTTCTCACCATCGGAATCTCCGATCTGCGGGGCATCAAAAACCAGATCGGCCTTCGCTGGGAAGGGGAAAACCTCCCGGTGAGGCCAGGTTCCAAGTTGGGCGAGCTAATCTATTCGGGCATTACCATAGACCTGCCCGACCTCTCGAATTCCCTGACCAAAACAATCCCTTTTGATTTTTCAATGGACCTACAGGGCAGTAAAACCCTTTCCTTTATCCCCCTAGGGGCCACTACCAATGTTTCCCTTCGCTCCCCTTGGCAGTCGCCTTCCTTTAACGGTAATTTTCTGCCCGATGCACGGCATTTGGATGAAAAGGGGTTTACCGCCTCTTGGTCCGTCCTACAGCTTAACCGTAATTTTGCCCAATCCTGGGTCGGTTCGGGCAACAAACAACATCTTCAGGAATCGGCCTTTGGTGTGGACCTTATCCTTCCGTTGGACGATTACCAAAAATCCTTCAGATCGGCCAAGTATGCGGTCATGACCATTGCCCTCACCTTTTTGATCTTTTTCTTGGTGGAAATCCTGGGTAAAAGAAAGATCCACCCATTCCAATATGCCTTGGTGGGACTCGCTCTGTGCCTTTTCTATACCCTCTTGGTATCCATTTCCGAACATGCCGATTTTAACATTGCCTATTTGGTATCCACCGCCGCTATTGTGGCCATGATCGGCCTTTATTCCATAAGCGTGTTCAAGAAGATGAAACGTTCCCTTTTGTTGCTCACGGTATTGTTCGGTATCTACGGCTTTATGTTCGTTACCCTGCAATTGTCCGACTATGCATTGTTGATGGGCAGTTTGGGGCTTACCATTATTCTGGGACTCACCATGTACTTTACCCGGAATGTCAACTGGTATACATTGCAGATAGGGACCGAATAAACAAATTGACCTATATTGCTTATTGGCAACCATATTATACAAACTGTCCGCGGTACTTCCGAAGGGCAGTTTGTGTTTTTATGGCTCCAATACGGTAACCGTTTGTACGAACTTGGCGTCCCATGGCAATAATCCCTTACCATGGCAACACCCTTTTTTAAACTATGTGGCCTTCTTTCGGCCCTTGCATTTGTGTACATATCTACCCCGCAAGTATCCGACCCGCAGACCGCCCATGATCGAAAATATCCCGATATCGCTTCCTCCCTGGCCAGGGAACTTGGCGCCATTTATAGGGAGCGGCAACTCTATGGCGATTTCGGACTGGCCATTGTGGATGAAAAGGGACTTGTCCGTTCCGTGCTCCTGAACAGGGATCTTTTGGAGGGGAATCCTTCCATCCTTTCAAATGATTCGCCTATCTACATCGCGTCCCATACGAAATCCTTTACGGCCACCCTTCTAAAAATCTTGGAAGAAAAGGGAAAATTGGACCTGAATGCCTCCTTGTTCACCTACCTTCCGGAATTGCACTATCTGGACAGTGTGGATACCCAAAAAATAACCATCAAGTCGCTCTTAAACCATACCCATGGGACCTTTGGAACCCGTTTTGCGTATAAAACGGCCTTTTTGGGCTATAAGGGGGGGAACGACGAACTTATAAACGACCTAAACACTGATTTTAAGTACGATCCGTCCCATGTTTTCCGATATTCCAACGTGGGTCCCATTATTGCGGCCTTGGTAGCTGAGCGGGCCACCGGAAATTCATGGAAGGAAGAAATGGGGAAAGAACTGTTCGGCCCATTGGAAATGGTCAATAGCAGTGCCAAGGTGTCCGACTATCCGCCACATTCGGTCAGGCCGTCCGTTACCACCACCTCGGAAAGAGGGATCGTGCATACGGGGTTCTATAAAGAAGACATTACCATGCACGCTTCCGGGGGCATTATTTCCTCCCTAGCCGATCTTTCAAAATGGTTAAGTGCCAATATTCGCCAAGATGACGGTATCCTATCCAAAACGGCTTGGAAAGAATTGCATAACGTCACTACTGATCAGGACAAGGATTATTTCACCTATCACCGTTACGGTTATAGCCTAGGGTGGGATTTGGCCGAATACCAGGGCGATACCCTCCTGACCCGATTCGGCGGACTGGCGGGCATAAGTTTCCATATTTCCTTCATGCCCCGGAGAAAAATGGGCATTATTGCCTTTTCGACCGATAATAGGGCGTATAACCTACCCCACCTAATGGCCGATTATGCTTACAACCAATTAAATTCCAAAGTTGCCGATAGCCTCTTTAAAGCTGAAAAGCAACTTTTTGAAAAGAGCTTCGAGCTGGAAGACAACATCGTTTACCCAAAGAAGTCGGACCTATGGCAAATTAGCCCCGAAAATGATCGGTATTTGGGCCTTTATCAAAATTCCTCCGGATGGCCCCACATTAAAATCGGGAAAAATAACGATCGTTATACCTTAAAGTGGGGCGTGCTGCAAGGGGACATACATACGGGGGAAGATGCCCAAACTGCCTCCTTGGGCGTGTTCGACAGAAATTTTACCATTAAAAACGACACCCTGATCACAGGCTCCCTGATCTATGTAAAAAAGAAGTAGGAAGCCCGCTCAAACTGTTAGCGCTTAAGGGATTTTAACAACCGTAGTTCCTTGCGTATATCGTTGCCTATATAACATCCCAAAACCACCAATGAGATCAGCCCGGATATTAGTACGTAAAGATAAAATCCGGGCGACAGACCGACCTTAAAATAAGGTAAAAGAACAATAAATTGCCAGATATAGGTCCCATAGAATACGGGCGTGGCAACTAGGTTTACGGCAGTTCTAAAACTGTGGTACCTTCCCGCTCTTTTACGGAATAGATCCACGGTTTCACTATAGCCCAATTTTTGCAGCCATACCATGCTCACAACTTCCAAAACTATCCTTAGGGCAAGTACCCCGATCATAATGGCCAGTGGAAGGGCCACTTCCAACATGTCCTGTGCGGAAATATAAAAGAAAAAGAATGTCAGTATAAATATGGTGAGTCCCAATACAAGCTGTGTGATACGTAACTTCTTTTTCAGAAATCTCGATTTTTTCACCATGCTTTCCCAGGACATATCGGGAGCGTCCAATGGTTGGGTCCGATATAATTTTTTAAAATCTTCGTAATTGCTCATTGTTGGCACATTTAGATAGTATATTTTTAATGCGATGTACCCTCGTACGGATCGCTTCATGGGTCATTCCCATGATCGATGCGATCTCGTTCTGGGGCAGGTCTTGCAGTTCCAATAGTATGATGCTGCGGTCTTTTTCCCCGAGTTGATCGATACATTCGTACATGGCGCGGAACTGCATTTCAATTTCATCGGAATGCTGATCGATTTCGGTAGGTGCGTTGGTGTAAATGGTCAATTTTTTTTTGGAACGGATAAACATCAAGCAGGTATTCACTGCAATTCTGTAGACCCATGTACCAATATTTGAATCGCCCTTAAAAGTGTGGATATTGTTCCAGACCTTTACGAATACATCCTGCACAAGATCATTTGCCTGTTCTTTATCGCCTTTGACATAGCCCAGCACCAACCGCATCACTTTGGAAGCGTGTTCTTGGTAGATCGTTTCGAACAATTTTTCCTTTGTCATTTGTTTGTCAATTCCTCGATCAGCATCCCATTAAACCATTCCGGTCTATCGAACATTATCAAGTGGGCAGAATCTTCCGCTAAAATCAACGTATAGTCCTGTAAGTTGCCAAACTGGTTTTCTATAGTGTTTTTCACGGTTTGTATTCCATAAGGTTCGGTAGCGGCAAAGACGGTGACCGGTGTTCGAATCCTTCCAAGTGCCTTCCTAAGGTCTAATTTGAGGAGATCGGTATACCCATATAAGTAAGTTTTTCGATCTGCTTTTTCCATCCACTCCACGATCTGTGGTTTCTTTTCTTCCCTTAATGTCATTCCATTTGCGAACTGTGCGGCCATGCCCATAAATTGTTCGTCGGTCATTGCTAAGGCCTGCTGGTTATATGGAGTGTCATAACCAAAATCGGAAGGGTTGTAATCGCGAAACATCAAGGCGCCCATTGCAGGAAGGCCATCCACTGAAATCACTTTTGAAAACATCATGGGATTGTCGGCCGCCAACCATAATCCTAGGGTTCCACCCATGCTGTGGCCCACAAATTTGGGTTTCTGTAAACCTTTGTCCCTGATATAATTTTCCATTCCCTTTTTTATTTGTGGCAACCATGGAAAATCCACCGGTTTTACACCCCCAAAACCGGCCAACGTAAAAACGTGCAGTTCATATTCTTTACGGAGGGTTTCAACAGTCGTTTCCCAAACCTCCCCGGGACACGAAAACCCGGGAACGAACAATATAGGCTCTCCTGAACCATAAACGGTAACCTCAAAAGGGTACTTTTGCGAATAGGTTGTTTGTGGTCCACAAAAAAGCCCTATTAATAAGGTAATACATAAATTTTTCATTTCTTGATTATTTTAAATTTATCCTTTTGATGCAGAAAAATAAGAATGTTACATGGTCTGTTCGTTTTTTTTTAGCCTTTAAAATGGAGAAAGACCTCCTATGGCACTTCCACTATCAATATGTTTACATCTTTCAACTTTTATAGGTAACAAAAGATCCACACATAAATTCCTACCTATTATACAGAAAAAGATCTTTAAGGAGGGATATTGGTTAATTTGGTGTTCCCAAAGGCCGAATAGCGTATGGGCCGAGATTATCCAAATCCCACTAATTATGAAAAAACTATTCTTCCTGTCCCTTTTACTATTGTTCACAAGACCCACTTTTTCGCAGGACAACTGGTTTATGACCTATACGGATTCCATTATGCTGGTTGCCGATGCCAAAAAAATCTCGGAAGCATTTATTGGAGATATCCATAAAATTGCTCCTGACCTGAACTTTGGGCCCCATACGGTGCTGAATACCACCCCCGCCATGATCTATTATGAAAACAAGACGGTTAACCTTCCCTTATGGGAACAACTGCCGCCACCGTTGGTAGACTTCCTGTACGAGGTATCGGGAGGGGAATCGGAAGGGAAGGAAGTTTTTGGCCTTTTTTTCAATGGGTTCTATCTTCCCCATGAATTGGGGCACGCCCTTCAGGATAGGGCGGAACAGGGACTTGCAGGATCTTATAAAAACGAGTATTTTGCCAATACCGTGGCCATGCTCTGGTGGCGTAAGGAAGGTAGACAGGATGCGCTGGAGCAGTGCTATGGATACGCCAAAAAAATGCTTGCTACCCTGCCCGATCCGGTACCGGAGGGTACGACGGCGAACGCATTCTTTACGGAGCATTATGGGGAGGCCTTGCAGAACCCCTATGTTTATGGATTTATGCAGTTTAGTCAGTTTGTGGATATATATGGGGATAGCTCCCTGCCTGAATTCGATGCTTTTATAAGGACCTATCTGGGAAAAAACTGACCTTGTAATTGGCCAGCCTTCTGGCCCGAGAACTACTTGGGAAGCATACACAAAGTTTAGCAAAACTACCTTCCGAACATGTTCAATTCGGGCTTTTGCAGCTATGCCCCCAACAAATGGAACCTTAATTCGGGAAAATTCCATATGATCATGTAATTTTAGAAAGGGAATGTTTGTGCGTTCTTAATTTTAAAAACAATGGTCGATGATTTTCAGATTTTTTAATGTCCTCTTATTTCTGGGCGTGTGTTGCCTTTCCACTGCCCAGGGAAAGAAGATGTGCATTACCGTGGATGACCTTCCTACGGTAACCTATGGTATGGACGAGCCGGACTTTCAGAGGGAGCTTGCCCAAGGTTTGGTAGACGTCTTTGTCCGCCACCACATACCCGCCATAGGATATGTAAACGAAAGCAAATTATACGAAAATGGGACCTTGGTTCCAGAGAGGACCCAATTGTTGGAAATGTGGCTAAAGAACGGACTGGAACTTGGAAACCATACCTATTCGCACCATAACTATCATGAAGTTTCTTTTGATACCTATACCCAAGATATCCTGCAAGGGGAAAAGGTGATAAAAAGGCTCGCCAAGCAATATAATTCCGACATCCGCTACTTCAGGCATCCCTATCTAAGGTCGGGAAAGACCAGATCACAGACCGATTCCTTAAAGATCTTTCTAAAACAGCATAATTATATCCCGGCACCGGTCACCATAGACAATGAGGACTACCTGTTCGCAAAGGCCTATGGTACGGCCCATAAAAGGGGGGACAAAACCTTGATGGACAGCATAGGGAAGGCCTATGTGGATTATATGGAACGCAAATTGGTGTTCTACGAGCGACTCTCACAGGAACTTTTTGCTAGGCCAATGGACCAGACCCTGCTTATCCATGCCAGCCTGTTGAATGCCCATTTTCTGGAGGATCTTGTAAACATGTATCTGGAACATGGGTATTCCTTCGTTTCCCAAACGGCGATATTGGAAGACCCGGCCTATACCGAAAAGGAAAGCAAATTTGGCGATTGGGGCATTTCTTGGATAGACCGATGGGCGCTCTCCAAAGGAAAGACAGGGACATTTTTTAAAGGGGATCCGGAAACCCCTGCTTTTGTAATGGAACTGAACAGATAGATGAAGGACAATTTTTCCACCAACTCGGACCATTATAGGGACTTTAGGCCCAGCTATCCCCTAGGCCTTTTCGAATTTGTGTACGCTAAATTGGGGGCATTTGAAAATGCGTGGGATTGTGGTTGTGGCAATGGACAGCTCACGGAAATATTGCGAAAACGGTTCGGACAGGTATTTGCAACGGATATCAGTGCCTCCCAGTTGGACCATGCTCCACGGTTCACAAACGTACAGTATTCCCTACAACCCGCAGAGAATACCAACTTCCCCAATAACCACTTTGATCTTATTACGGTGGGGCAGGCCATCCATTGGTTCCAGTTTGGGGAATTCTATAAAGAGGTGCGACGCACGGCAAAAAAGGGGGCATTATTGGTAATCGTAGGTTATGGAAAATTGAATATCAATGCCCAAGTCGATGAAACGATCAATAAACTTTATTCCGAAATATTAGATGGGTATTGGGATCCCGAACGTAGGTACATAGATGAAATGTACACCACAATCCCATTACCATTTGATGAAATTAGCTCCCCTTGCTTTGAAAATTCTTATATGTGGACCATGGAACACTTATTGGGATACCTACGAACCTGGTCGGCCGTGAAACATTATCGGAACAGGCAAGGGGTGGATCCGGTATCATTGATCTCGGAAAGTTTGGCACTACAGTGGAAAGACGCGGACATCAAAAAAGTAGAATTTCCATTGTTGTTAAGGATAGGAAAGGTATAGGGCCAGTGATGATGCCCAAAGTAACATTACCCTGAACAGAATAACGGTGGATATTTTGAAGCTGACCTTAATCTATTCACCATTGATGAGGAGAAATTTTATTCCGAATATCAATATACGGAAAGAATATGGACATCTTACAATAATTTGTCGCAAACGGCCCCCGTTAGTGACGTTTTTATACATATCCTCTTTTAGGATTAATCCCGAGATTTGTAATGGTTCATACAAACACAATCTTAAATCTCAGAATATGAAAACGTTGACAAATGAAATTACCGTAAAAACAGAGGTGGATTCCCCAATTGAAAAAGTGTGGGATTATTGGAACGCCCCGGAACATATCGTAAAATGGAACAGCCCCTCACCGGATTGGCATTCCCCAAAAGCCCAACAGGATGTAAGGCCCGGGGGAAGATTCCTTGTAAGGATGGAGGCCAAGGATGGGAGTTTTGGGTTCGATTTTGAAGGGGTGTACGATGAAGTGGTACCGCACCAAAAAATAACGTACACCCTAGGTGATGGACGCAAGGTAAAGATATTGTTCGCCTCAAAGGGAACAACTACCATCATTACCGAAACCTTTGATGCCGAGGGCGAAAATTCCTTGGAAATGCAACAACAGGGATGGCAGGCAATACTGGACAATTTTAAAAATTACACCGAAACCCATTAAAGTCGCCCGTTATGATAAAGCCAATATCCCCTTGTCTGTGGTTTAACGGAGAGGCAAAGTCGGCCGCAGAACTGTATTGTTCCGTTTTCAACAATTCCATCATTACCGTTGATACACCCATGGTAGTGACCTTTCAGCTCAACGGTCAGCGCTTTATGGGCCTCAATGGAGGGCCTTCCCATACCATAAACCCTTCCATTTCCTTTTTTGTGGTCTGTGATACCAAAGAGGAACTGGATGCCGCTTGGAAGGAACTTTCCATCAATGGTTCGGTAATGATGCCCTTGGATTCCTATCCATGGAGCGAACGGTATGGATGGGTGGCCGATCGCTTCGGGGTAAACTGGCAGTTATCCTTGGGCAAACTGGCCGAAGTGGGACAAAAATTCACGCCTACCCTGATGTTCGTGGGGGTACAACAGGGAAAGGCAAGAGAAGCGATCGATTTTTATACTACGGTGTTCGACCGATCTGAAATTGTGGGGATACTTCCCTACGCCGAATCGGATCCCGATGTTACCGGTACGATCAAACATGCACAGTTTAAATTGAATGGGGATGTTTTTATGGCCATGGACAGTTCCGCTGCCCATGACTTCCAGTTCGATGAAGGAATTTCCTTGGTAGTGGAATGTGACACCCAAGAAGAAATCGACCGATATTGGAATGCCCTTCTCCAAAACGGGGGCCGGGAAGATCAATGTGGATGGCTAAAGGATCAATTTGGAGTGTCGTGGCAGATCGTACCATCCATTCTGGCCAAATTGATGTCCGATCCCGGAAAAGCCCCAAAGGTCATGGCTGCTTTATTAAAAATGAAAAAATTTGATATTGGACAGTTGATCACTGCCTCGGAAAGTCAACAACCTCTGAGCAAGCTGGAGGAAAACTAAAATAACCGCCAGAGGCGGGCAGACGTGAGAGCATCATAAATATAACTTAGTGAGTTAACAATCTTCCCCAATTTGGAAACCAATGGCCAAAGCGACCCATATTAACGATTCTGACACGGTAACGGCCCACCTTAAAGGGATGGACGGCCCTTTGCGGTCATTGGTGGAAGCGATACGGAAATTGGTGCTCGAGTCAGATAACCTTATAGGCGAACATATTAAATGGAATTCGCCGGCCTTTTTTTTTAAAGGACCAATGGCAGATTTCGACCCCAAGACTTATCAGCGGGACCTGCTGGTCATTCACTTGAGAAAGGGGTTTCCACTTTTAGTTTTCCCAAGGGGCGCTTTTATGGAAGATATTACCGGCCTGCTGGTCGGCGACTATTCCGACGGAAGAAGGATGTTGCCCTTAAAAAGTATGGAAGACCTATCGGACAAGGCATCTCGTTTACAGGAGTTGATTCGACACTGGGCGGCACAACAGAGGAAATAATATCTATATTTTAATGTAACCAGTTCTTAAAACAATAACCATGAAAAAAACAAAAATTCTATTTTGGACCACGACGGGCATTTTATTTATATTTTTTGGGGTAATGCCAGCCCTTACCGGCCATACTGAAATGGCCAAGGAAGGGATACGCCATTTGGGCTACCCCGATTATTTTGGGGTTGTCCTAACAATCTTTAAAATCTTGGGATCTCTTGTTCTTATTATTCCCCAAGTTCCCAAAAGGCTTAAGGAGTGGGCGTATGCCGGATTCACCTTCGACATCGTTTTTGCCTTTATAAGCAATTGGGCAGTGGATGGACCTACCATGGGCCTACTGTTTCCAGTAGTGATCTTGGCCATTTTAATCATTTCCTACAGAAGTTTCCACCAACTAGCCACTATAGATGAAAAAAGAACGGTTATCGGACATTGATTCCTATATTGCATCTTTTCCCGCGGACGTTCGGGAAAAGTTACAGAAAATCAGGGAAACAGTACAAAAAGCCGCTCCTGGGGCAAGTGAAAAAATCAGTTATGCCATGCCTACCTTTATTTTGGACGGTAACCTGGTTCACTTTGCCGCCTTTAAAAACCATATTGGGTGGTATCCCACACCCTCGGCTATTTTGGAATTCCAAGAGGAACTTTCCGGTTACCGGAATGCAAAGGGCTCGGTCCAATTTCCTCTGGACAGGCCCGTTCCGGTGAAGTTGATCTCCAAAATGGTCCGGTTTAGGGTGGAAGAGAACCTCCAAAAAGCATTGGCCCGAAAGAAAGGTAAATCTCTTATAAAACCATGGCAATCGGAACTTTCAGCTCCCGCCATACGGGCCTTGGAGCAACACGGGATAACTACTCTTACCGCCCTTTCCCGTTACAGCGAAAAAGAAATCCTGGCCCTGCACGGAATAGGAAAGACCGCTTTGCCAAAGTTGCGAATGGCACTGTCCGGGGAGGGTCGCTCTTTTAAGGGGGCATAGAAAATCCGGTGAAGGGTATAAGGCCTGGTTGTCCAGGTCTTCCCTATATTGAAGGTTCCCTTTGAGGTTTTGCGGAACTATTAAAAGGGTAGGGGGCGCGGGATGATCGCGATTAAAGCTATGTAAATCATTGCCATAGGAAAATTCCGACAAAAATTTTATATCTTAAGGCGTGTTATTTGCAACCAACACCGCCCGCCCATGGAGAAGAAATGTCCCGAATGTGGGGAGAAGATCATAGGACGCAAGGATAAAAGGTTTTGCTCGGATTACTGCAGAAATACGTTTAACAATAATCTGAACAAGGATACCAAGAACCTGATTCGGAACATACATAACAGGCTCCGGAAAAATCATCGGGTGCTGGAAAGTTTTCCTTTAAAAGAAGGCAAAACAAAGACCCTTAAGACCAAATTGTTGGATAAGGGTTTCGATTTTGAGTATTTTACCCATATATATACCACCCAAAAGGGAACGGTCTATTATTTTGTGTACGACATGGGATACCTGCCCTTGGAGAACGAGTTTTATATGATCGTTAAAAGGGAATAAGGTTCCTTAAAGATAGATCTGCAAGTCCGATCATTTGTAGTTATGGCCGGTAAGTTTTAAGGCAGCTATCACAATATCCTTTCTACTTATTTGCCCTACCAAAAGACCATTCTGTAAAACGGGCAATCTTCTGCGGTTATAGCGGACAAAAATCCCGGCAGCATCAAAAATACTGATATCGTGGGGGATGGTCTGCACTTCCGTTGTCATATATTTCTCAACGCTCTTGTCCAATATCGGCATATTGAAATACCGACTTTCGGAAATCTGCTTCATACAGTCGGCCTCGGAGATGATACCCACCAAGAACCCGTTGTTGTCCAAGACCGGACCACCAGATATGTGGTTCTTCGCAAAAAGTTCCATCACCTGTAATATGGACTGGTCCGGACGGAAGGTCACCAATTTCTTGGTCATATAATCCGCTACCAAAATGGGCGCATGGTACTCCTTTTTTAGGACCTCCCGGGCGCCTTGAAAACTTTTGATTCCCATAAAGTTTGTTTTTAGGTTAATTTGAAATATACTCAATTTTAGGTTATTACGCAATAAATTAACGCACAGAGTGATCAATTAATAAAATAGTATCCAATATATTATGTCTTTGTGATTTTAAATTTTTGCAAAGTCCCATATATCAAAGGAATTTCACTTTGGGCATAAGAATTAAAAGGTCCAATATTGAATAAAATGGATTTCCCAGTGGATTTTCATACTTTTAAGGAACAATGAACCACCATGAAAAACCTAGTTACCGTCATTACCCTCTTTGCACTTGGCCTTGCCATATACTGGGGTTTCCGCGCTTCCATGCCTATTTATGAAGAAGATAGTAAGGCCCCTGCAACCTCCTTTTCCACGGACCGTGCCATGGAACATGTTAAAAATATTTCCAAGGAACCCCATGCCGTTGGGTTTACAGGGCATCAAAAGGTGCAGGATTATATCGTTTCCGAACTGCGTGCCATGGGCTTGGAAACCAGTCTGCAGCAAGGGTATACCGCCGGCGACTGGGCCAATCTCAGTAAGGCCACCAACATACTCGCACGGATAAAGGGTACCCAACCTGGAAAGGCACTGTTGCTGCTGTCCCATTATGATAGCGCACCACATTCTTCTATGGGCGCCAGCGATGCCGGTAGTGGGGTGGCGACTATCCTAGAAGGCCTTAGGGCCTTTATGGCCCAAAAGGGAACCCACCGCAACGATATTATGATCCTTATGTCCGATGCGGAGGAATTGGGCCTCAACGGGGCAGATCTTTTTGTGGACCGGCATCCTTGGGCCAAGGAAGTGGGGCTGGTACTGAACTTTGAGGCAAGGGGCAGTGGGGGCCCCAGTTACATGCTTATCGAGACCAATAGGGGGAACGGTAACCTGATCAAGGAATTTGTGGCGGCCCAACCGGCATATCCCGTGGCCAATTCCCTGGTGTACAGCATCTATAAAATGCTGCCGAACGATACCGATCTGACGGTGTTCAGGGAAGACAGGGATATTGAGGGACTAAATTTCGCCTTTATCGATGACCATTTTGACTACCATACCGCACGGGATACGTACGACCGACTGGACAAAAATACCCTTGCCCATCAAGGTAGCTACCTTATGCCTTTGCTAAGCCATTTTTCTAACGCCGATCTCTCCCGTTTGAAAAGTCTGGACGACCGTATTTATTTCAACGTACCCTTTTTTAAGCTGGTATCCTATCCTTTCGAATGGATCTGGCCGATGTTCGGCCTTGCGATAGTTTTATTTGTAGTGTTCCTGACATACGGTTTTCGTAAACGAACGCTGTCCCTAAAGGAAATTTTAAAAGGTTTCCTTCCGCTGCTATTGGCCCTGCTGATCAACGGTATCATCGGGTTTTATTCATGGACGGCATTGAAGTGGATATACCCGCAGTACAAGGATATGTTGCACGGCTTTACCTATAATGGTTACCTCTATATCGCTGCTTTTGTGGGATTGTCCATCGCAATCTGCTTTTTGGTATACCATCGTTTTGGAAGGTTGGGGGCTGCCAATCTGTTGGTCCCCCCCCTGTTTGTTTGGTTGCTGATCTGTGGGGCCGTTTCTGCCCTGCTTCCCGGAGCCGCATTTTTTACGGTGCCCCTTTTGGCATTTTTGGCCAGTTTTTTTATACTGTTGGTCCAGCGGGAGCCCAATCCGTTTCTGTTGTTGTTCCTTGCGTTGCCGGCGCTATGGATCTACAGTCCCTTTATAAAGATGTTCCCCGTGGGATTGGGACTGAAAATGATGGTGGCCGCCACTTTGTTGACCACCCTTACCTTCTTTTTGCTACTGCCCATTTTTGGACAGTATACTTCAAAAGGCCGTCTGTCCCTGTTAGGCTTTTTGGTCTTTGTCCTCTTTATGATGGGGGCCCACTTAAATTCCGGGTTTTCTGTGGAAAATGCACGGCCCAATAGCCTGTTGTACGTATACGATTCCGATAAAAATTCGGCACAATGGGCCACCTATGACACGCAGGTCGATTCTTGGAACCGACCTTATTTTGGGGAGGGGAAAGAAAGTATGGAAGCAGGGAGCGAGCATATTTTGGGAAGCAAATACGGGACCCCCATCACCTTCGTGGCGCCGGCACCCCTAAAAAAAATGAAGTCGCCCCTAGTGGAAAAGACCCAAGATACCATATTAGGGGACAGTCGCCACCTTACCGTCTGCATTACCCCGCAGCGAAAGGTAAACCGACTGGAAGTCTTCGTAAACGATGTGCCCCTCACTTCGGCCATTGTAAACGGTATCCCGCTCTCCGATTTTTACCTGCAGGGGCCCAGGAACGGGAAGTTGGTGACCCATTTTATAAGTGATAACGATTATACCGAACTGGAAATAACATTTCCCAAAGAAAAGAAATTGGAACTTACCCTCTATGAGGCTTCGAACGACCTGCTGAGCAATCCGCTGTTTGCCGTTCCAGAAAGGCCAAGTAATGCCATACCCATGCCGTTTGTCCTAAACGATGCCGTAGTAACCAGAAAAACGGTCCTCTATTGAAAGCGCACATTGGTATTATGGGCTGTGGATGGTTGGGTACCCCTTTGGCCCAGGCCCTATTGGCCGATGGGCATTCGGTAAGGGGCACCACTACCTCCCCTGATAAATTGGAGTCCTTGGGCCAACTGGGCATTGTTCCATATATGGTGGCCCTTACCGAGAAAGGAGTGGAGGGCCCCATAAGTGATTTTTTGGAAGATTTGGATATCCTGATCATCAATGTCCCTCCAAAATTCCGGGGGGATCATAAGGAAAATTACGTACGCAAAATACAATTTGTACTGGCGTCCGCCAACACCGCTGAAATTGGCAGGATAATCTTTGTGGGCAGCACCTCGGTATATGGAGGGGCAAGTGGCGAGGTTACTGAAGATACTTTACCCCTTCCCGATACGGAGTCCGGAAGACAGCTGTTGGCCGCGGAGAAGTCGTTTTCCGAATACCCGAAATTCCGTACCGTTATTTTAAGGATGGCGGGCCTTATTGGTCCCGACCGCCATCCGGTCACCAGCCTTTCCGGTAAAATGGGACTGTCCAATGGGAACGATCCCATCAACCTGGTCCATCTGTTCGATTGCATTGAAATTATAAGGGTGCTCATAGATCTTGACCAATGGGACAGTACCTATAATGTGGTATACCCCTTTCATCCTCCCAAGGCGGAATACTATGCGAAGGAAGCCCTTAAAAGGGGATTGCCTCCCCCGCAATATTTAGATGGCAAGGGGAAGGTAGGGAAGATGGTAACTTCCATCAAAACCTTAAATGGGGAACCTTTTCGGTATAGGACGTCCATTGAAGGCCAATAAAGAGATTCCCATATATTAGCCGGCCATACTTTTAAGGATTTCCAAAGTTTTTTACCATCAGCTCAATTCTCTCCTTCCGTGGGGGGAACCTGAGCTGGCATAAAACTGATACCCTCCATGGTCCACCGCTCTTTTAATTCCCGAAGGGACGCTTGGAACCTTTCAAAATCCTTATTTTCCCTATTTGTCCACCCAACCTCGGCATAGGCCGCCAATCTTGGAAAGATCTGCTTTTCCAGCTTTTTCTTGGTAGGGAGCCATTCCGTCCACATCTGGGCACCGGTTCCCAAGATACGGGAATGGTATTTTGGGTCCAATCCCTTCGGAACGGGGTCAAAGGAATAGGCCGTAGACAATGGGATCCTTTCATAGGTATAATCCAAATAGGTGTCCCAATGATTTGAGTTCACCACGTCATAGCCCGCTTGGACGGTAGTGTTTATCAATTCCAGATCGCCCTTCCAAAAATGGACAATGGCCGATTTCGCCAATTTTTGTTCGGTCTTAACGGTATTTTCCGTGCGTTCCCCATGTATGTCATCTCCCATTATTTCGTTCCACCCCATCATACGTTTGCCCTTGCCATCTATAAAATTTGAAATTTTGTTGGTAAAATAGATCTGTAGGTCTACGGGTGAGCGAAGCTGTTGTTCCTTCATAAAGGACTGGACCGTGCTTGATTTTTCCCATGGTCCGAAGTTCACCTCGTCCCCTCCTATATGTACGATCTCTCCCGGAAAGAGGGCGATTACCTCCGTTAGGACATCTTTGAGGAATCGCACCACCTTTGGATCTGCTATATTATAGGAATCCGGTAATTTTCCAAAAGTAACCGACACCTCTTTGGTGGTGCCAAGGGAGCCTAACCACGGATAAGCGGCAATGGCCGCGGTTGCGTGCCCCGGCATCTCTATTTCGGGAACAACGTTGATATGCCTATCGGCAGCATATTTTAAGATATCCCTTATTTCAGCTTGGGTATAAAATCCCTTATGTGGTTCGCCGGTCCTTTCTTCGCTTTTTCGGGCAGCTTGGGTGTCAGAGCGCACAGACCCTACCGTTGTCAGTTTCGGGTATTTTTTGATCTCGATCCGCCATCCCTGATCGTCGGTAAGATGCCAATGGAAGGTATTCATCTTTAAAAGGGCCATCTGATCGAGGAGTCTTTTTACCTCCGTGGCCCCCTGAAAGTGCCTGGACTCGTCCAACATAAAGGCACGCCACGGAAAACGGGGTTTATCCATTATCTTTAAAGCGGGGACCGTTATGGATTTTTTGGTGGTGCCATATTCAAAGTCGGTGGGCAAAAGCTGTCTCATGGACTGAATTCCATAGAAGATGCCGGTATCGCCGGCCGCTTTTAGGATGATTTCCCCATTCCCTATATCAAGCATATATCCTTCGTTGCCAAGGGTATCCGATAATCGCTTATCCAACAGTAGGGTGATGCCCTTTCCCGTAGCATTTATTTTGGGCTTTTTTCCAAATCCTTTTTCCAACAGCCGGGCCAAATAGTGCGCTTCCATCATATTATCGGGGGCAATGATGGTGATATCAGCTTTTAGTTCGAATGTCCCTTTCCCATATTCCAACGAGGTAGGCCTTGGAATTATGGGCGCCCCTTCCGCAGCATGTCCAACATATAAGGTAATGATAAGAAGTAGGTATAATAAACGTGTTTGTTTCATGGGTATACTTTTTATGATCGTTCTTTAAAAAATTGTCCAATGGCCCCGGCCCCCGCCCTGATCTATAGGCTGTACACAATTTTGCCCGATTTTACGGTGTGGATAATTTCAATTTTATCACCGTTGCGTTCAAACAGCAGGAAATCGGCCTTATTGTTTTTGGCTAGGTCGTTTACGGGCACTTTTTGCAACAGTTCCATAGGTTTTAGGGAGGCCATGTCCAAGGCCTCGTCAACCCGTGCCAAGCCCCGGTTTATCAAATGGTCCACACACTCTAAAAGGGAACGGGCCGAACCGGCCAAGAGTCCGGGACTGTCCTTTAGGAACAGTCGGCCGGTATCGTCCAGTTCAATCTCCCCCCCGATATGGCTTTGGTAGGGGCCCGGGGGCATTCCCGCAAATTTGGTGGAGTCGCTGACCAATATGCTTTTTCCCGACTTTACCTTTAGAAAGACCTTTAGGACGGAATCGGGTAAATGGAACCCATCCGCAATAAGGGTCGCCCATAGATGCTCTTGGGCCAGTTGTTCCCATATATAGTTAGGATGGCGCGGTAACATAAGATGGGCCGCGTTTCCCAAGTGGGTGGAACACTTGGCGCCCGCCGCTACGGCCTCGGCAATCCGCTCCGGGGCAGCAGAGGTATGGCCTATGGAGACCGTTACACCGGAGGCGACACATTGTTTTATAAAGGCAATGGAGCCGGGCCATTCGGGGGAAAGTGTTATCAATTTGATCCAGCCCTCCGCTTCTTTTTGCCATTCGCAAAAAAGTGCCCAATCCGGTGCTTTTATATGTTCCGGCGGATGCGCGCCACGCGGTCCTTCTTCCTTTGATAAAAATGGTCCTTCCAAGTGAATGCCGCCTATGGAATCGTTTATGATAACATCCCTACAGGCCTGGACAATGGTTTTAATGGCCGAGGTTATATTGGCATCACTGTTGGTGATCAGGGTGGGATAATAGGAGGTGGTTCCGGCCTCCCACAAAGAGTGGGTCATGGCCACCACATCTTCTTTTTTTAATCCCGCCTCGTTAAAATCGATTCCTTTGAACCCGTTTATCTGAAGGTCCACCAGACCGGGAGCGATATGGTTTCGGGGAATGCCTATCTCTTTATGTCTTATTTCGGTGATGCGCCCATCGCCGACCTGTACTTCAATAGGTTGCCCTGTTCTGTAGTGTATCCCTTCAAAAATTTCTTGCATCCCCATAAATTAGTGGTTCCTGTCCAGGTTTAGATGTAGTTCGGTAACGCTGCTGGGCACTGGCAATTTATTTAAAAAACCATATACCACAAAAAACAGGAAGGAAACCAAAGTGGGCGCCCCTATTTCCAAGGCCAGGGAAGATACCGGCAGCAATTTGAGCAGCACAAAGGTTGCCAAGCCCCCAATGATGGAGATGACCGCGGCGGTCCCGTTGCTCCTATTGAAAATAGGCAACAAGCCTAGGATCATGGGAATGGCAATGGGTCCCAACAAGGCTGCGAACCAAGAGATGAGCAGTCCAAAGACACCGCCGAAATAACTGGAATTCAATGCAGTGACAATAGTGAGGATGGTAAAGCAAAAGGTGGTGATACGGGCCAATCTTAGGGTTTTTTTACTTGAAAATGATCTTATGGAAGGAAATAGCACGGGTAGTATATCACGACTGATCACTGCGGATACCGTATTGGAATCGGATGCGGTCATGGACAGGGTGTTGGCAAAAAGGGAGGCAAGCACCAGCCCCACCAATCCAGTGGGCAAAAATTCCTTTACCATTATCCCATAACTGAGGGTGGGATCGTTGAGGTTTTCAAGAAATAGGGGCGCCGCGAACATGGGATAGAGCAATACCAAGGGCCATACAAAATACAACAGCGAGGACAACAGTGCCGCCTTTTTGGCCACCTTGCCCGAAGAGGAGGAAATAAAGCGGGTAGCCAGGTTCCAGGTTCCCCCGCTATAACTAAAGAAATTAATGACCAACATCACCAAAGCAAAGAATATGGTATAAGGGTCATTGAACAGACCTGAGTTCTCGGTGGGCAGTCTGTCCCACATGGTGAATACGCCCTCCAGTCCATCGTCTAAATTTATAATGATCATTGCGAACATGGTGAGCCCTGCGAGCAATTGGACCAAAAATTGGGCAAAGTCGTTCCATACATCGGCCCAAAGTCCGCCAATGGTAATATAGGTAAGGGATATACATCCCACCAAAAGGATGCCCACCGTGATGGAGGTGCCGCTGAAGACATTGAGCAGCACCGCAATGGCCGCCAATTTTCCTCCCGTATCGAACACCTTTATGATGGCCCCGGACCAAGCTATTAACTGTTGGGTGGTTAGATTGTACCGTAGCAGCAAGTATTCTGTGGGCGACTGGATTCCCGAATACAATCGCAAGCGGGACCATCTTGGCGCAATGTAAAAAGCGGCGATCAATGTGGCCAGTCCCACCGTAAATGCCCACCATACATATAAGGTAAATCCGTGGGTATAGGCAATGCCCGCATAAGCTACAAATACCGCACCGCTATAACCCGATACATGGTGCGAGATCCCGGATAACCACCAAGGTAATTTTCCCCCGGCCGTATAGAAATCCGCAGCATCCCCCACCCGAAAGTAGGCCCATAGCCCAATGCACAAAAGCATCAAGAAATAGACCGACAGTACTATCCAATCCAGTAATTCCATACAAACAGGGGTTTATTTTATTTTGGTCAGACGTTCGTAAAGTACCTTTACGGGCAGTATCCGTATATGGTTTTGTTCCTGTAATTCCGAATCGTATAGGAATCCCTGGTTCAGTTCCAGAAATCTCCTGTCCAATTTTTTGGCGTCCTGCATTATTCCTTCCAGCTTTTTTATGAGCTCCGGCGCTTGGGAAACTGTAAAATCAGGAGCGTTGTAGGCCGCTTCCACTTCCTTAAAATCCAAGTAGTGCATGCGCAGATCGGCCATCAATTTAAAATGGGCCAATTCCCTTTGGTTATCCGACGCCCTTACTTGTGCAAGCTTGTCCCTTATCTGACCATAATTTTGTTTCATTTCCGAAATACTTGCGCTTTTTACGGGCTTGGTGTTTTCGATAAGTTCCGGGGGAAAGGATAAAAAATCCCAAATCGCTTGGGCCCCATCATTATCCAGGGAAAACCTTTCCATGGAATATCGAAGCACAAATGCCTTTGGGTCCAACGGTTCTTTGGACCGTAGGGCATGGGCGAAACTGGCCATTAAGATCCGGAAGCCGGACATGGGGTAATTGTTCCTTATCTGCTGCATGTCCATAACGCTATAGCCCACATCCCATGTAAACCCATAGAGCCCGGAAGTGGACCAAGAGGTCATGATCATGCCCTTGTAACCGGCATTACGGGCATAGGGGATAAATTGCTGTTGGTTCTTAAAATGGGTGGGCCAATCGGTAAGGTACCAATTATCGGGATGGCTTCTAATGGACGGGGCGCCCCAAAACGCGAATCCCATATCCTGGAGCCCTTTTATATCGCCAAAATGGTCTATTTTCCATCCATAGTTCCAATCCACAAAGATGGTTTCCTGGGGCAGTTCCGAGGCCGCCTCTGGATACTTAAGAATAATATCCGCCCACATTACCGGTTTTTTCCCCAACGAGATCACGATGTCCGCGATCATTTTCATATGGTCTACGAACAATTTGGATTTTCCTTCTTCCTTTACCTTTGCGGCGCATGGTTCGCAATGACCCAGTAAATACGTTTCGTCCCCCCCGATATGGATATAATCGGAATTGTGCATTGCGGCCATATCGGTGAACAGATCGGAAAAAAGTGCCTTGCTTTCCTCCGTTTTCATCGGGCATAATTGGGATATGTCCTTTCGATCCTCCTTAAGATGGCTATATCTCGGATTCCGCAAAATATATTCCAAATGTCCAAGACTTTGTTGTAGGGGAACGACCTTAATGCCCAATTTGTCACAGTAGGCGATAAAGTCTTCCACTTCCTCACGGGAATAGGAGAGCTCATTTGAAATGGTGGCATGTTTTTGGAAGGGATAGGTGCCTTCCCATTCCATTATAAGGGTATTCATCCCCAGTCCGGCAAGCTCATCGGCAAATTCCTTTAGGGCCTTTGGGGTCATGACCTGAATCCGCATGTCCAAATGGAAGCCCTTGGATGGAAATTCTGCATTTTCGCCGGATACCTGTGCCCGTAGATGGGATGCCGGATTTCCCATCAGCCAAATGGCCAAGAACATATTGAATAGAGATCTATAACCCATTTTTTTTGTTTTAAGCATTTTGTTCGATCTTGGCTACATGACGGTAGGCTTTGTCATCAAAATAATAATGGCAATTGGGGTGCGTTGTTAGGATGGAGGCGGGGCAAGTGGTACTTACCGGCCCCATAAGGGTGTTCTTTACCGCCAAACTCTTGTTTTCGCCCACGACGACACAGAATAGGTTTGCCCCGTTCATCAAGGTGGGAACGGTAAGGGTAAGGGCCCTTTTTGGTACTTGCCCCAAGGTCTCGAAACAAAGGTCGTTTACCTGTTGTGTACGGCACTCCTCATCCAGTTCCACCACCTTAAGGGTTTGCGGATCCTCAAAATCGGCCACCGGTGGATCGTTAAAGGCAATATGGCCGTTCTCCCCTATTCCCAAACAGACAATATCAATGGGCCCCTCCTTTATCAATGACGAATATCGTTGGATTTCCGTTTGTGCATCGGAATGGGGGTCGATGGTAAAGGCCCTTTTTAGGGGGACCTTGTTAAAAAGGTTGGTTTCAAGGTATTTTGAGAACAACTGGGGAGCTCCTTTCGGAAGGTCCAGATATTCGTCCATATTAAAGGCCGTTATCCTGTCCCACTCTATGGCCGTGGACGCAGCCAAATAGTCCAGCATGGTGTCCTGCGATGGGGCGGCGGCAAAAATGATCCTTATCGAATCCTGCTCCCGCTGTAATTTCACAATGCAGGTTTCTATTGCTTTCCCTGCTTCCGTACCCGTTGAAAGGGGTGTGGGGAGGACGTGGATCTTGTTTTGAAAATCTGACATTCGTTTTTTAATTTGTATTGGGTACTCTTAAATTAAGTTTTTTATTCGTTTGGCGCACTATTCCCTTTGGTTCCTCAAAAACCGCAACGAACCCTTCACCTTCCCCTGCTCAGAGTATTTCCACTCGGTCTATGATCATCTCGGCTTCCTTTTGATCGGTAGGGGGATTTCCCCTGAACAGCCAAAGGTTTATTTTTAACCGTTCGTTGCTATCGGGCGGTACGTCATCCCCGGTATAGGTCCATGTACCGATTACGGCTTCCGCTAAGGGGTCCAAGGTATGGCCCCTATAACTGGCGAACTCGATCTTTTCCGGTTGCCAGTCGAACATATGGGTCGACTCCCCACTGTTCGGTCCAAGGTCATAGCGGACCTTATTGCCCGTTTCATGGGAGGGCTGTACGGCAAATTGCGAATTTTCACTTGCGGGATCTGCCCATCTGGAAAACTCGATATCGATTTCTTCGGTATCGTTCATATAGGTAAACAGGCCGCCCACCACGTTTGGGTCCAAAAGCCCCACTTCGCTTCCTACGTAAAAAACATATTTGTTATAGCCAAGCGAGCGGCGCAGGGAAATTCCCGAACAGTACCAAGAACCTCCCTTTTGTACGATCTTTAGATGTAAGCGCCCATCATCGTCCACCCAAACGTTTTCCTCGGAATCGGAGACATAATTGGGTCCCGGTCCCTCCTTCCCGTCATCCGAGGCGCGGACCACCCATTCATGGCCCGAAAAATTTATGATCCTCGTTTGTTGCCGTACGGGCAGTTCTTCGTTATCCTGCGCCTTTGAGCAGGAATAGGAGACCAGCACCAACATACATACAAATACGTTTAAGGATATGGGCCGCACAGGGGTACGGAGGGGTGGTAACTTCATTTTTTTGCTCATAGTCAGGGTATCTCATTATTGAATGGCGATGTCCACATTAAAGGGCCCTACACTTGAACCTACCCTATCCCGGGCGGACAGGGTTACAAGATCGGTCGTGCCGGAGCCATCGTTTATGTACAAAAGGTTCATCACGTTTATATCCAATTGGGTCAACCGATCTCCCACTTGTAGGATACTCGCCCCTTTTACCAACCAACCATGCTGTGGTACGGCTTCCACGGTATAGATGATATCCCCGGCCGCTGCCCCTGTTAGTTCAAGCACACTGCTGTTCCATGCGAATGCCCCTTCCCTTGCTACCGTAAAGCCCGAATTGGATTCGAATTCCAGAAAACTGTTTCCGGAGGCGATCGTAGCGATCAACATTGGGGGGTTCAGATTGGCGTTTTCCTTGGATCCGAACTCGTTCGTCTCATCACCCGTAGCTTCCCCGTCCAACATCAGGGCAATCCTTCCCAAGGTTTCCTGTTCATTGAAGAAGTCGGTAATATTAAAGTTGAAGGCGCTCACTTTGGAGGTGGTCACACTGGCTATGGCCGGAGCGTCGGGAAAGGTCGCACTGTTCCAAGTGAGCCCCATTTCCGTCCAAGTAGTATCGGGAACATTATAGAGGTCCAGGCTAAGCCCCCTACCATGCGTAAACTGTATGGCCACTTCCAGTTGCAGGTCGGTGATCACCCCTTCTTGATCAAACTCGTTGAGATCGAACATCAAAAATGCCTTTCTATCATAGTCCCCATTGTCCGTTACATTTTTAACCTTTAAAAGCGGATCTGCGCCAAAATTGGCCCCGGACTGTATGCCCCCATTTATAAAGGTATCGTAAAGGGGAAAAATGGTGTCGGTCTTAATGGAGGGGTCGGGCACATTAAGGTCCCCTGAGGGGGCGGAAAAATAGACTATGGAATTTACCACGTGCAGGGCGCCGTTAAGGGGCTCTAAATTGGAGGTCGTAATTTCCCATTGTTTGTTGGTGCCTTCATTGATCAGGCCTATAAAACTACTGTTGTGCGACAAATAGATGATCTGCCCGTTTTCCGTTTCATAGGGGAGTGGCCTGTTGTTGTCCATCAAGGCCGGATCGCTGAACAGCACTACCCCGTTGGCAATATGGTAGTTTAGGGCATTCCGCAATATGGGAACGGGAACATCTTCCAACGCTGCATAGGAGTTGGTCTCCAGGTATTCCATAAAAGCGCTGTTGGTGGGGGCTATAAAGGTCTTTTCCCCACTATTTTTGTATATGTCCTCCAGGCCCGCAAGGGTGATGGCCCTTTCCAGGAGCGCCAGCGAATCATGCTGTTGAATGTATTCAAAGGCGGAGATGCCCAGTTCCCCGGTGATGCCCGCTTCCTTGTACCTAAAATCCTCCTGGATCTCACAACCGAGGAATACGGTAAGGGATGCCGCAAGGAAGGCAACATATATAGAGTGTGCTGTGATGCTGTTATTTTTCATACTATGTGGTTTTTGGTATTAAATGAAGTCATTCCTTTAATAGAAGGAGTTCTGTTCAAGGCTGGGGTTTCTGTTAAGGGCATCCTCATGTATGGGCCATACCAAGTTGGCCTCATCGCTCAGGCCATTGATGGGGTTCATTACCTCAATGGCCTTTCCCGTCCGTACCAGATCGAACCAGCGATGTCCTTCGTACGACAGTTCAATGGACCGTTCATGTAAAATGGCCGATTCCACATCGCCGTACAGGTCCGTGGCCCCAGCGGCATCTATTGCGGCCAATCCGGCCCTTTCCCTGATCAGGTTCAGCAACCGTACCGCTTCTTCGGTCTCCCCAAGCTGGTTGTGTGCCTCTGCCTTTAAGAGTATGATATCGGCCAACCGTAGCATAACGATATTGTTGGCCGAAGGGTCCGGACTTTCATCGCTGAACCCTTGGCCAAAGAATTTCCATATTTTTCTGGGCTGTTCCTCTGCCACATCATAGATCAGATCTTGTCTAAGGTCCCCTTCCTCAAAGGAATTCCTAAAGGGTTCGCTTGGGAAATAGTCGCTGTCCGATCCCAGGGCGTACAGAACGCGTAAAAAATTGGTCTGTGTTTCGTTATACCCGATCTCAAAGATGCTTTCGTTGGAAAATCCCATGGTGAATATTTTGGACCAATCCGTGATCGGCACTAGGGAGTACAGGCTGTTTTCGAGCACCTTATCGGCTGCCGTAACGGCATTGCCGTAATCTCCCCGCCACATATACAACTGCGTCAACAAGGCATTGGCACCCCCTTGGGTGATCAATACCCTGTCCCGTTCCCCTCCAAAGCTGTCACGGCAGTTCGCTGCGGCAAAGATGAGATCGGCCTCTACTTGATCAAGTACCGTTTCCTTGTCCGTCTTGGCGATGAACAGTTCCTGTTCCACACTTTCGTAGGGTTCCAAGATCAGCGGGACATCGCCCCATACCCGAACCGCATAAAAATAGGAAAGGGCGCGCAAGGCCCTTGCCTGTCCCACCAGTTGGTTCCCAAATTCGCTCTCGCCCTCAAAAACGCCCGGCACATATTTGATGGCGTAATTGGCGCGACTGATCGTTTCATATAGGTTGTTCCAACTGGCCGAGCTGATGGTCATGTTAAGCGTATTCTGACTTAGGGCAAGGGGATCGCCGGAATGGTTGGTGCCCACGTTGTCCGCCCTTCCCTCGCCCCAAAAGGCAAAATTTCGCGAGAAGGTGGATTGGACCGCATTATAGATGCCATTAACGCCTGCTTGGGCATCGCTGGAGGTCCGATAAAAACCTTGTGCCGAAAAATTGCTGATCGGGTCCTTGTCCAGGATATCCTCTGCGCAGGAAAAGGTTCCCAAGAGTACGGTTGCTACAAATATTTTTTTGATATTTTTCATGATCGTCATTTTTTAAAATCCAAAATTCACACCCATCATAATGGTTCGGCTTTGGGGATAGGACCCCTCGTCCACCCCGGAGCGGAGTCCGCTATAGGAATTGACATCGGGATCGAACCCGGTGTACTTGGTCCATGTTATCAGATTGGTGGCCGTGATGTGCGCATCCAATCGGGTCAAACCAAAAGGACTTATAAACTCTGTGGGAACGCTATAACGGAAGCTAAGGTTCTTCAATTTTATATAGGAACCGTCCTCTACCCAACGGCTCTGTACCCGGCTATCCGATTGCATGGGGTCGTCCCTTACCGGTTTGGGAAAATCGGTGATATCCCCCGGGTTGCGCCATCTATCCAGCGCATCGGTGGAGAGGTTGTTGTAGCGGACCACCGAATTTCGTTGGTGGTTGATCTCGCTATAGATTTCATTTCCGTACGAGAACTGGAAGAAGAGGCTTAGACTGAAATCCTTATAGACAAAATCGTTGTTGATCCCCCCGAAGAAGTCGGGCTGTGCGTCCCCTATTACCTGACGGTCGTCCTCGTCTATGATGTTGTCGCCGTTCAGGTCGTTCCAGATGGGCTCCCCGCCTTCGAATGCCTCCCCCAGGGCGCCGTTCGTAATGCCGTTCACATTGTCCTCGTCCCTGGCGTACACGCCCTCGAACTTCCAGCCGTAAAAGGTGCCGATCGGCAATCCCTCTTTTAGGATGTGGTAGGTCCCGTTCTGTATATATCCATTGGTAAGCAGGTTTTCGGGTAGTTCCTTGACCTTGTTTTTATTGGAACTGATGTTGAAACTGGTGTTCCATTTAAAATCCCCCACCAGATTACGGGTACTCACCGATAGTTCCACACCTTTGTTCTCTATACTCCCGATGTTTTGGGTAATATAGGCAAAGCCGGTGGTCCTTGGGATGGGAACGTTGTAGAGCAGGTCATTGGTCTCCTTAACATAATAATCGGCGTTTAGGGTGAGCCTATTGTTCCAAAGCGAAAAATCGAGACCTGCATTGTACTGTGTGGTGGTTTCCCAGGTAAGCCCCGAATTGGGCATAACGGACGGGGCCGCCCCCGAATAATCCAGGTAATTGGTGCCCACTGCAAATTCCCCTTGGGATGTATAGTCGCCAATGGCCTCATTTCCTGTTTGTCCGATACTGAAACGCAGTTTGGCATCGTTGAGCACTTCTAGGTTTTCGAACAAGGCTTCATCCGAAAATCGCCAAGCGGCCGAAGCGGAGGGGAAGTACCCGAAACGTTTGTCCTCCCCAAAACGAGACGATCCATCGGCCCTTAGATTGGCCTCGAAGAGGTACCTGCCCTTATAATCATAGGAAAGCCTTCCAAAATAGGACATCATGGAATGTTCCGTGGCAATGTTCACCTCTTGGTTGGAAATGGTCCCGGCGCCGTTGAGGGTGCGTATGTTATCACTAGAAAAGTACATGCCGTCCAGTCCCGTGCGTTCGTAGGACCAGTTCTGAAAACTGAACCCTGCCAGCGCTCCCAGGTTATGGTTGCCAAGTTGTTTTTGAAAGGTCAGATAATTTTCGTTGCCCCATGTGAGGTTGTTGATGGCCCTAACGGAACCCGAATTATATCCTTCCCGGTAGTCCAAAGAGGAGGGCAGGAACTGGTCCTCCTTCATGGATACGAAGTCCAGGTTGAGGTTCCCCCGAAATTTGAGCCCTTCAAGGAATTCGTACTCCAGGTATTGGTTCCCTATGATGCGGTTGCTCTTGTTCCTGAACGTTGCCAGTTCCGCCAGGCCCACGGGGTTCCTTTTTCCGAACTGGTATCCGTTAAGGGATCCATCGGGCAGGTACATGGCATAGGAGGGAGGGCGGATCAACAGTTCGCGCACGATGCTGAGGTTTCCCGTGCCCCCGGCGTTGATCCGGTCGTTCACGGCATTGGTATAGGAAATGCTCTGTCCCACGGTCAGTCTGTCCGATACGTCAAAGTCGATATTTAAGCGGGAGGTGACCCTTTTGTAATTGTTGTTAAGGATGATCCCGTCCTGGTCCAGGAAGGAGGAGCTCCATGCATACCGCATGCCCTCGGACCCGCCCAAGATGGAAAGGTCTACCTTGTACTGGGTGGCGGCGCGCAACAGTTCCTCCTGCCAGTCCACATCCCCGTTGTTCTGGGGGTTCAGGGAATCCAGCACGGCGGCAATGGGCGCTACGGGATTGTCCATGTTCTTATAGGAGTCTATGATGACCTCCCGGTACTGACTGGCGTTCAGCACACTGAGTTTTCGGGTAATTTCGCTTATTCCGCTGTTATAGCTCAGGTTTACCTGGGACTTGCCCGCCTTTCCCCTTTTGGTGGTGATCATGACCACCCCATTGGCGGCCCTGGAACCATAAATGGCGGTAGAGGCGGCATCCTTAAGGACTTCAATGGATTCGATATCGTTCGGATTGATATCCGCCAACGGGTTCAGTCCAAAGTTTTCGGTTCCGTTCAGGGAGGAAAGGGAGTTGGACTCAATGGGCACCCCATCCACAATATAAAGGGGCGAGTTACCGGAGTTGAGGGAAGAATTTCCCCTGACCTGTATGCTCATTCCCCCTCCGGGCGCACCGGAATTGGAGGTTACCTGTACGCCTGCGGCCCTACCCTGTAATATGGACACGGGGTCCTGTAGGGTGGTCTGTGCAATTTCCTCGCTGGAGACCGAGGTAATGGCCCCGGTAACGTCCCGTTTCTTTTTACGGCCGTAGGCCACCACCACAAATTCGTCCAGTTCGTTTGCCGAAGCGATCATGGGGACGTTAATGGTAGTCTGTGTCCCCACCCGTACTTCTTCGGTACCGTATCCCATGGAGGAGAATTCCAGGAGGGCATTTGGGGAGCTTACCTGAATGGAATATTCTCCGTCCATATTGGAAGAGACGCCATTTGTGGTGCCCTTTTCGATCACATTCACCCCAAAAAGGGGCTCTCCGCTGTCGCTGTCCGTAATTTTCCCGGTCACCGTGGCTTGTTGTGGGTAGACCATAAGGGTGTGGAAGAGCAGGATCACGAAAGGGACCAGCATGCGGGACCTTCCAAAATTGAGAAGATCGAATTCCTTTTTGTTGTTCATAAATTGAGTGTTAGCGGGTTATTAATTCAATTAAAAATCGGTCTGGGCGCTAAATGTAAAAATAATTATCAGTTAGTGCAAACGTTTGCACAATAATTCTTAAATAAATTAACATTTGCCCGTTATTATTAGGGGATATATTCCTATTTTTACAGGCCTGATTCAGGTATATCGTTATTCTGTAGCTATTTATACAAAACTATTTTTTGGTTAATTGTTTGCAAACGTTTGTTGAACACCTATCATGAAGAACCCTAGGATCACCCTTAAAGATTTGGCCAAGGAGTTAAATGTGGCCCCTTCCACCATTTCGCGCGCCTTGGACGACCATCCCGGCATCAGCAAGGCCACAAAGGAAAAAGTGCAGAAGAAGGCGGAGGAACTTGGGTTTACGCTCAATTCCATCGCTTCCAGTTTTAGAAAGAAAAAGACCCATACCATTGGGGTGATCGTGCCCCGTATAGATGTGCACTTCCATTCGCTCGTCATCAGCGGCATAGAGGAGTTTGCCTATAAGACGGGCTATAATGTCACCATCTTCCAGTCCCGCGATTCCTTAAAGAGGGAGATCAAGATCGCCAAGATCTTGCAGAACAGGATGGTGGAGGGCATCATTGTCTGTTTGGGAACGGAAACCGATACCTATGCGCATTTTGAAAAGTTCGACCGATTAAAACTGCCCTTGGTCTTCTATGACAGGGTGCCCGCCAATTTTGGGGCCAATAAGATCGTCATCAACGATTTTGAATCGGCCTTTACCGCCACGGAACATCTTATCGACATGGGCTGCAAGAGGATAGCACATATCGGCGGAAGCCAGACCACCAGTATCTTTAAGGCACGATGGGAAGGGTATAGGGCGGCGCTGGAGAAACATTCCCTTGGGTATGCGGAGGCGCTGGTCCAATTTACCAAGGAGCTGAGCTATGACGAGGGGGTAACGGCGGCGAGAAAACTTCTGGCGTTGCGGCCCAGGCCCGATGGGATCTTTTGTGCGAACGACTATACGGCCGTAAGTGCCATACAGGTATTCAGAAAGGCCATGGTAAAGATCCCCGAAGAGGTGGCCGTGGTGGGATTTAGCAACTATCCCATTTCAAAGATCATAGAACCCAACCTGACCACGGTGAACGACCGTGCCTTTGAGATGGGGCAGGCGGCCGCCAAATTGTTGATACGGCAGATAGAGGAGGACGAGAACGGCATACAGACGGAAATAGTGACCATAAAGACCGCCCTTTTGGTACGGGAATCCAGTAAACGGAAATAATAAGGTTCCCGGAAACGGCCATTGCGGGCGGATTTTGCCGAAGGACGCTAAAACCCTATTTTCCAAATTTTATCGGAAGCGGGGAGGTATTCGGACAGGGCCGCGGAGCCGTACCAGCTATAGAGTTCCGGTTCCAGGAATTCCGCCTTTATGGCCGGATCTGTCCGGAGCAGCGATTCCGCTTCTTCCAAGGTGGGCACATCCAGGATAAAGATGCCCCTATAGGATCTTTCGTTTTTTTCCATGGGCCCGGCCACGATCAATTTCTTTTCGGCCACCAACCGACCAATGTTGGCCATGTGTCCCGCAAAGCAACTGTCCCTTAGGGCGGTATCTTCAGAGGTATTGCCGCCGGTTTTGAGCAGCACCAGGACAAATTGTTTCATACCGTACTCGTCCGCCCCCAGTTCGGTGGCCAGTTCGGCATCATAATTCGGGTTCGTTTTTTGGCCCCATGTCCATGTGATGGAGAGTAGCAGTAGGAATATGAATATGGCCCTTTTCATCTTTTTTGGTTGTTGGTGGATATACCATGGTTGCATACACCCAAGATACGGATTTGTTGTCCAACACCGAGCCGTAGATGAAAATTTTGCCGGTAGGCCCTCCGTAGCTTTAGCGAAGGAGGTGAGGGTCTTGCCATAGGTTCGGGGCGTGTTCCACACTTTTCCGGGTTTCCGTATCCATCTAGCGCACCTATCCAGGGCGGACGCCAGTATGCGGGGCGGCCCTTACCGCACTTTACGTATACGTAGATTTTTTACGACCAAAAACTAGTTATTTATAAGGATAATCATCTCCAATTATACGTATTATCACCCTAAAACAAGCATGTTCTATATACGGCTTTGATACGGCTTTGATAGGGCCTTGATACGGCTTATCCACAATTTACTTATTTTTAAGTATTTTTTTCTATGTATTTCCAATGTCCCATAGGGGCCTTTTAAAGGGTCATTTGGTGGCGGACTTTGCTTGGTGGCGGTTTTTTGGAATGGGTGTTACATTTCATATTTAGGCGGGCACCCGTCGGGAGACGGGCGCCAGCGGGGGGGGACGGGCGCCAGCAGGAGTAATTTATGGGCCAATTTTACCCGTCACCCATACAGTAGGAACATTTTTGTTGATAGATCACTTTTGGCCCAACCTGTTTTTTGAAACCCTTGCAACTTGCATCAACAAAAGACAGATACCATGGATTTGGAAAACAGTACCATCTTATATTTTTTAATGAACTCATTTAGA
>TARA_R110002020_G_scaffold475899_1_pt1 | contig 50525 bp, 59 predicted proteins | sample TARA_R110002020 | Tara Oceans TARA_R110002020 (sample SAMEA4396489) | marine metagenome | biome: Westerlies Biome; feature: [MES] marine water layer (ENVO:01000295) within the mesopelagic zone...; material: water (ENVO:00002006), including particulate matter (ENVO:01000060) such... | reverse complement strand
ATTGCGATGCCGCTTAGGAGGGAGGGGACCATCTCATCAGGCTACACATCTTTCTTTATTAAATGTCAGCAATAACAGGTTTGTTTTCTGACAGCGCCAGCCAACCACGGATTACACGGTAAATAACCCATATGGTAACCGCCAGTAGCACTAAATAACCGATCACAACAAACAACAGTATAATACCAATGATTGTTCCAATAACGCCTACCCAGAAGGTTTTAATTAACCAGTTAAAGTGACTTTCCACCCAAGTTCCACGGGCTTCACTGCGCTTTAAGTAAGCTAAAATAACAGCGGCAATCGACGCAAAAGGAATAATGAGACTCAGGGCATATAAAATATACCCAACAAGTGCCATTTTCTTTAGTTGTTCCTGATGTTCTGAGTTCACTTCCATTGTCATAAGGTTTCCTCTTATTGTTGTTTTATCCCAAACTGCATCATCAACAACTACCGATTTAACTACTTTTAACGAACAATCTCAATCAGTGCTTTACCAATATCGGTGTTATCCATATAGCCACCGAAGTTTTCACTATAAGGACCGGCGGCAAACACAGGAACATCAACACCCGTATGTCCGCTGGTTGTCCAGCCGGTACCGGTAATATCAGACGTTATATAAACCAGTGCCTGGTGTAGGCTGTCTTCCCGCACTTCGCCCTCTTCTTCAGCGGCGATAGCGAGTTCATCGATATAGTCCTGAGTGAGTTCAAAGTTGACTTTGTCCGCAACGTACTCCGGCCAATGATCAGAGTCCATGCTCAGCATTTCTTCACTCATATGCGCAATTGAGCTTTCAATTTGCATAACGCGATCAGAATACCAGGCATACTCGCCATCTCGCCCAATAGTCAGCCCACCGGTCGAGTGGTCTGCCGTCATAACAATCAAAGTATTCGGGTTATTCTCGCGGTACTCACGAACAACTTGCAGTGCCCGGTTCAGACCATCCATCTCGTGCACAGCACAAGCAATATCATTGGCGTGTCCACACCAGTCTATTTCACTGCCTTCAATCATTAACGCAAAAGGCTGCTGCTTTTTATCCAACAAACGTAAAGCCGTGCGTGTCATATTTGCCAGAGCATCAACATCACCATCAATGGCATAAGGCAAACCTTTCTCAGCAAAAAGTCCCATCACTGGTGCCGTATCGACTGACTCCAACTGCTCCATGTCGGTTACAATTTGCATACCATGTTCCGGTAAAATGTCCAGCCAGTTCTTATCATCACGGTCAAAGTAGCTTTGTCCACCACCTAACATGACATCAAAAGAGGCTTCACCTTCAACCACCTGAGTCGCGATTTTATCCGCTATTTGGTTGTACTCGTAGCGCGATGGGTGGTGAGTAAAGAAGGACGCAGGCGTGGCATGGTTCACTTGCGAAGTCGATACCGAGCCCGTTGACCAACCGCTCTCACGTGCCAGCTCCATCATTGTCTGCAAAGGATACTTGTCAGCGTCAACACCAATAGCACCGTTGTAACTTTTAACCCCTGTTGCAAGAGCCGTTGCACCGGCTGCCGAATCGGTCACCCAGGTATCATCATCTGGATAGGTTGTTGCCGCGCCTTTCAGCATGGCGTCAAACTCGGTTTTAGCAATGGTTTTACTGTCTAAATCGGACATGGCATAACGGTAGGCTGTAATAAATTCAAACCCCATACCGTCGCCAATAATATAGATAATATTTGGCTTCTGTTCTTCTGCATGCACCATAGAGGATGCGAAAGCCAGTCCAATACCAGCCACTAATGCTTTGAGTTTCATACCACGACTCCTTTTTGAATAACTTGCGCAGTATAACAAAGCCAGGATGTCAGGAATATGACAATAAACTCAGGATCATTGCCGTTTAGCGGTAATGCTTCCGTCGGCCAGCCTAACCTCTATGGTACTGCCAACGCTCACCTGCTTCTCGCTGCGAACAACGTCACCGCTCTCGGTGCGGACAATTGCGTAGCCGCGTTCCAGTGTGTTTAGCGGACTAACCAGGTTTAATGACTGCATTAACTGCTGCTGACGGGCTCTGTTCTCTTTTAACAACCGTTGCATGACTAATGGCAGGCGCTGTTGCTGATGATTCAACTTGTCGTGTAAACGCTGTAGCTCTTTTTGCGGGTGAACCGCCTGTAATCGGCCTTGCAGGTAAGAAACCCGCTGTTGCTGACGTGCTAAACGATTCTGCAGTGCACGGCTGGCTCGAGCCTGCAATTCATCAGCCAATTGTGATTGTTGTTGCAGCTGACGTTGCGGGTGCTGCTGCTGAAGACGAGTCTGCAGAAACTGCCAGCGCTGCTTTAAACGCTGTAACAGTCTTTGTTGGGCCAGAGCTAAGCGTTTTTGCAGAGCCTGAGCTTTTTGTTGCTGTTGCTGCTGGTCGCGGGTTACCAGCTCGGCAGCCGCCGACGGCGTCGGAGCTCTCACATCCGCAACAAAGTCAGAGATGGTGAAGTCAATTTCATGACCGACCGCGCTAATGGTTGGCATGGGTGCCGTGGCCAAAAGACGCGCAAAACTCTCATCGTTGAAGCACCATAAATCTTCCAGTGAACCGCCACCACGGCTGACTAAAAGCACATCCACTTCATTACGTTCAAAAGCGGTTTTCAGCATGGCCTGCAACTGTGGTACCGCCGCTTCACCCTGAACGGCACTAGGATAAATAATGACTTCCACGCTAGGGTCGCGACGCTTCATGACAGCTAATATGTCTTTTATTGCAGCACCCGTTGGCGACGTCAGCACACCAACTTTATGAATGTGCTCGGGCAGTACCCGCTTGCGTTCAGTCGCAAACAACCCTTCGCTCGAGAGTTTCTCCTTTAACTGCTCATAGCGTTGCTGTAATAACCCCTGCCCGGCATCTTCCACCTGTTCAATAATCAGTTGATAGTCGCCGCGCGGCTCATAAACCGTGACCTTAGCCCGCACCAGAACCTGCATACCATTTTGCGGTCGAACTTTAGCGCGTTGATTGGCATTGCGGAACATAGCGCAACGAACCTGAGCACGCTCATCTTTCAAAGTGAAGTACCAATGTCCGGAGCCCGGTGCCGCAAAATTTGAGATTTCTCCAACCAGACTAATTTGCCCGAACCCCTGCTCTAACAGTTGCCGGATCTCAATGTTTAACTGGCTGACCGAATACACCATGAACGTCACTCTTTTCTTTAAAGTTAATAGCGAAATCATACCACACTCAACGGATATCAAAATAAGCCCAATTGCATTTAGACGTCTAAATGTCTTGACGGCTTTATATCCATTTATTACAGTCAGGAAATGGTTCATCAACGTGAGGTTAGCTATGGTTCAGCCAGTTGCCCGCAGTTTTTACAAAGAGACCTCCTTCGGACGCATCAAAGGCTACCGTTATGGCGATGCCGACGCGCCTGCAATTGTTGTACAAGGGGGCATCAGCGCCAGCGGTAGACTATGGAAGCCAGATAAAAGCGGTTGGTGGCAGTCACTTCACCCGGTATTTTCTGATCTCGATGATGTACAAGTCATTAGCTTTGATTACTTTGGCGGGTTGGGAGGTTCTGACTGCCCTGCTATTCCTTTAACGGTTCAACAGCACAGTGAGGCCATACGTCAGGCACTACGAGATGAAACCAGTGATCTGCAAGCCTGGGTTGGCGGATCCTTTGGTGGTGTTTTGGGGCTTCAGTTTGCTGCTGACCACCCAACGGAATTAACTCATCTGACAGCTATTGGAGCCGCTCATAAGCCTTCTGTTCATTCCGCCCTGTTGCGCTATTTTCAACAAGCATTGATTCAGCGCTGCGGTGATGATCAGTCCGGAATTATTCTCGCCCGGGCGCTGGCCATGCTGAGTTACCGTACCGCTGAAGAGTTCGAGCAACGGTTTAACCACGCCGACGATGCGTTTGAGTATCTTCTGTATCAGGGAGAAAAGCTGTTAAAACAAAACGGTAATAACTGTCGCAGCCTGTTCACACACCTGACACCAATACTGAATGACTACAGCATTGATCCAACCAGGGTTCAGGCAAAGGTGCAACTTATCGACTTTCATAATGATGCTATCGCGCCTCCAAGTCTGGTCACGGAGCTGGAGCAATTACTCCCTAATCACACAGGTCGAGTCACCATTGAAACACCTTTTGGTCACGATGGTTTTATTAAAAATGTCGAACAATACCAATCGGCTTTAACGCATTTTTTAACTGAATCTCAACTGGAGTCCGCATGAAAGACGAAACACTAGCCATACATCATGGCTATGAAACCGACCCAACAACCAAGTCGGTAGCAACGCCCATTTATCAAACGGTGTCATACGAGTTTGATAACGCTCAGCACGGCGCCGATCTGTTTGATTTAGCGGTTGAAGGAAATATCTACTCGCGCATTATGAACCCGACCAACGATGTTCTGGAAAAACGCGTGGCAGAACTGGAGCACGGTGTTGCAGCACTTGCCGTGGGGTCAGGCATGGCTGCTATTGAATATGCTCTCATTACTTTGGCCAGTCAGGGCGACAATATTGTCACTACACCACAGCTTTACGGCGGAACTTATACGCTATTCCGCCATATGCTGCCATCATTTGGTATTGAGGTGCGTTTCGCCGACTCCGACAAGCCTGAAGATATAGCGAAGCTTATTGATAGTAAAACCAAAGCGGTTTACTGCGAAAGTATCGGCAATCCTGCCGGTAACATCGCCGACTTAGAAGGGTATGCTCAGGTTGCACATAAACATGGGGTGCCTTTGGTCGTTGATAATACAGTCGCAACCCCCATACTCTGCAAGCCTGTTGATTTCGGTGCAGATATTGTTGTTCACTCGCTGACGAAATACATCGGTGGCCACGGCAATTCGGTTGGCGGTCTAATTGTTGACAGTGGTCGTTTCGACTGGGCTCAGGAAAAACAGCGTTTCCCTCAGTTTAGCTCACCCGAGCCCGCCTATCATGGCGTGGTTTATACTGATGCTTTTGGCCCCGCCGCATTTATAGCACGAGTGCGAACCGTTGCGCTGCGCAATACCGGAGCCTGTTTATCACCGTTTAACGCCTTCCTGCTATTGCAGGGGCTGGAGACTCTGGCCTTACGTATTGAACGTCATTGTGAAAACGCATTAAAAGTGGCTGAATATTTAAAAGCACATCCTCAGGTAGAGTGGGTTAACTTTGCAGCTTTACCAGAACACCGGAATCAAGAACTGGCAAAGAAATACATTAAGAATGCAGTACCGGCTTCGCTACTAACCTTTGGTGTTAAGGGTGGCTACGATGCCGGTGTGACTTTTTATGACAAGCTGAAACTGTTTAAGCGTCTGGTCAATATCGGTGATGCCAAGTCACTGGCCTGCCACCCTGCATCAACAACGCACCGGCAACTATCAACAGAAGAGCAAGCCTCGGTTGGCGTAAAACCTGAAGCCATACGCTTATGTGTGGGTATTGAAAATGTGGAAGATATTATTGCTGATATCTCACAAGCTTTGAGTTAATTAAGTACAAAAAAAGGCCACTTTCAGTGGCCTTTTTAAACAAAACGTTAGTCTTCTTTTTTCAGGTGAACGTCCATTTGGGGAAAGGGAATGCCAATACCCTCTTCATCCAGACGGTCTTTAATACGTTCCAGAAGATCCCAGCGGGTCGGCCAGTAATCTTCATTTTTTGTCCACGGACGCACGTTAAAGTCGACCGAAGAGTCACCAAGGTTGGTTACCGTAACCACAGGTTCAGGATCTTTCAGTACACGCTCGTCACTGGTAATAACATCCATCAGTGCTTTTTTCGTTTGCTGTAAGTTAGCACTGTAACTAACGCCAATCACTAAATCGATACGGCGCAACTCTTCGCGGTTGTAGTTGACGATGGGGCCGCCAATAATTTCAGAGTTAGGAACAAAAACCACCTTACGGTCCGGCGTTTTCATTATCGTCTGAAAAATATTAATTTGTTCAACCGTTCCTGAAACACCACCAGCGTCTACATATTCGCCGGCACGAATAGGACGGAACATAATAAGTAAAACGCCCGATGCAATGTTTGACAAAGACCCCTGCAGAGCAAGGCCAATGGCCAAACCTGCCGCACCTAAAATAGCAATAAAGGAAGTGGTTTCAACACCAACGTGTGACAACGCCATCATAATAGCGGCAATGAATATTACCGTTTTCAGAATCGCACCCACAAAACTGATGACTGCACCGTCTACTTCGCGCTTACGCATGTTCTTGGTCATTACACCGGTAACAGTATTCGCAACCATTTTACCGATAATGAGTATCGCAATAGCGATAACAAACTTAATCGAGAAACCGATCAGCATATCCTGGTTATCATTAATCCACTGAACGATGTTATCCATACAAATTCCTTATTAGGTAGAGGCTTAAACGAGTTATTAATTACAGTAATTGTAAACGGACTGACCTGCAAGTCAGATCACAACCGGAAGGAGTAACGTCCCTGAGAGTCAGGTTTCCCCATATACTCCATCATTCTAGCTAAACCTTCAGGTGTTCTTGGTGTCGGTTTAACCGTTCCCTGAGCATTAAAACTTTGACTATTAATACTGCCGTTAAAGTTCAGCCCCAGACTATTATTTCCGTCCATAGCAAGCGTAACGGCATTATTATCACTACAGCCGAGTTCAACCGGAAAATCCCCCAGAGACTGCCATTGGTTATTGACCAATACGCGTATTTGTTCTCCTCGTGCCTGCCCCTGCAGCTCGTCACACCAACGCACAGGCCCGGGAGCAGTGACCACAAAGCTGTCCAGCGACAAGCGCCAGTTACCACCCGTTTTTAGCGGTAAGCGAGTACCAACCAGCTGTAATAGCGCGTTGACATCACCACTGGCTGTTACATTCTTCGCGCCAACCTTTGTTGAGCCGGCCAGCAATTGACCGTTCAACGCAAAAGGGTTGTTGTTCTGAGGAAGGTTAACATCCACCACAAGCTCGCCCAGCAACACAGACGAGACCTGCCAGTCCCACGCCAGATTACTCAGCACTATGTCATCAACAGCCACCTGTCCGGCAGTCCCCTGCCATAAGCTACCACTCACCTGAGATATCCGGATGTTATCCGGTAGCGGAAACCAGTAAACCACTCGTGCCGGTAACATAACCAGCATGGCAACCAGATACACGACAACTAACCAGGGTATCCAGCGCTTTAGATTCATGAAGCCTCTCTTACTAAAAGTTTGCGGAGCCTAACTTGTCCGGGTGCATTCAATTTCGCAATATCGACCGACGTCAATACTAACTGCTGTCGCTGCTCTAATTCAGCCAAAAAACTTACCAGGTCAGAGAAAGACACTTCATCCACGGTCAATAAATAGTCCTGACCCTGAGGCTGCAAACGCGCTATTTGGATATCTTGCGCTGCAGCAGCACGGTTAATGCGCTGACTCACTGAACCAGACGCGCTTTCCCGTTGTCCGGTTTTACCCTCTAACTTTTTATAACGTGCGATAGCTTGCTGTACCCACTGGTACTGCTGCTGTTGAGCCTCTAACTTGCGCTCGGCATTAGCCACTGCCTGAGCACTGGGTTGCCACACAGCGAAATACAGTAAAGCAATAAAAAGCACGCCGCCTAATACAGACAGCAACGTCTTCTCACGTTGATTAAACTGGCGCCAGCGTTGAGCTCCCAAATCCAGATAAGGCTTTAAGTAGCGTTTGAATCCATTCATGACTGAGCCCCTCCACTTTCAACTTGCACCGTCAATGCGCCCGATACCGTCTCTCCGCGGTTACTCATTGAGCCGGCTTCAATATTCAGGCCTTCTGCCTTTGCGGCTTGCTGGAAAGATTCAAACTGGGAAAAACTTTTAGCCGTTGCCTGCAACCGCAATTCGTTATTCTGAAACCGCAACAGCTCAAGCTGCAAGTCAGGTTGAGACTTAAATGCCGGTTCTAATTGCTGCAGAACAGCAAGCACTGATACCTGGTCTGAATTACCAAGACCCAGTCCGTCTAACTGTCGTTGCAATTGAACTTTCAAATTCACAATTCGGGTATTACCTGGAAATGCATCCCGATAAAGTTGCTCAGCCTGAGCTTTCAACGTTTCGCTTTGTGAATTTAGCTGCCAGTAACGCACACCATTTAACACAATAGCCAAGACAAAAAGTACACTTGCGGCTGTGGCAAAAGCCTGCCAGGGAAGCTCTACTGAACGTTTCGCTCTGTGTGAGCGGTAATTTCCCTGCCTTAGGTTAAGCTTATTACCCGTTTCAAGACTTTGCACCGCAATAGTAAAAGGTACTTCGATATCGGCAGCGGTTAAAGGTGCCGGAGACTGAGGCCAGTTTAACTCACCGTAGTGAACAATTTCGGTTGGGTTTTCCTGCTCTGAAGCAAGGGCCGGTGCTAACTCTGCAAACTGCCCTTTTTCAACGGTAAAACCTTCCCAGGTTCCCGTTCTGACAATAACGCTGTCACCAAGCTCTATTGCCTGCCAAACATCTTCCTGATACGGAAGTAGGAAACAATCAGGCACCCAGTAAGGAGCGTCAATACCGGCCTCTAAAAACAGTTTTAGCCATTCATCCATTCGCTCTTTTGCGACTACGGCGACAGGTAATTCCGTTCCTTTTACGTCCGGCCAGGAGAAATGCAGCTGCTCTATGTCACTTGCCAGCTCTTCTTCCAGTGCATAAGGAATAATGCGTTGCAGGTGTCTCTTAGTACCCGCAGGCAGTGTTACCTTTGTCATAAAGACGTCCTGCCCCGGCAAGGCAACAACAACCTCGCAACGGCCTGCTTTGTCTTTGAGCTGAGAAAGCTCATCGACTGAATTCAGGCTACCGCTGGCAATTAACTCCTGCTGATTTTTATGCCAAACCAGCCAGGGTATGGGTTCATTCGTACCGTAAGCTGGCAAACGCAGAATCAGTGTTTCTTGCATAAACTAATCTCCCATCGCCCGGTACAATGTCTGTACTCGACCTTGGTTTAAATGTAATACCGAGCGCGCTCTCATCTCTATTTCACCCCACTGGATCATCGCAACCAGCTGGAAATACTCGCTTTTTACCGTCAGCTCTGAAAGGTCACTTTCCAGTTCAGAACGAACATTTTCAAGCTCAGCTAATTCGGTTAACTCTTCATCCGACTCGTAGCCCTGCTCCGGCCTATTGGCCAAAAGCGACATAGCATCAGCAATTGACAACTTACCTTCTGTCACGCCCGTCAGTACCGCTGCCTGCTCTTGTTCCAGTGTATTTATATTTATTTTTAATTCAGATTCATTAGGAATAACACAAACAACGGGCTTCAGTTTATTAACAATTTTAGCACTGTAACCGCGTACCATTCTTAGCTCACTCAAGTCCAGCAAGTGACTATTTGCTGCAAGATAGGGCTTAGGTAAGCTTTCGTAGTCTGGATCTTCTGCACCATTGCTTCCCGATAACTCGCTATCTTCATCTATCCAGTCTACCAGACTGTCGGTCAAAATTTCGGCCTGATAATTATCAATATCTAATGCCTGTAACAAGGCTTTATATTGCCGTTTGCGCTTTTCCAGTGTGCCTGGATCTTCCGCGTCAGCACTCAAACTGTTTAGATTAAAGCAGCTGTACAAGTCATTTACTCGTGCGGCGATTTGGCCGCCCTCGACAGGGAAAGGCCCATTGCGACCCGCCCAGTTTTGTTCACTATGGGCGACACCATCATTCTCATCGAGCTCTGTTTTAAGCACTTCTTTTAAAACATCTTCGGCGCTTAGCCACATCCAGTAGCCCTGCTCAGCTTGTTGCAGATTTCCCATACGGGTTATTTGCAACTGTAGTTTGCCACCTAAGTTGACGGCAATAACCGATACTAAAGCAATGACCAGCAGGACGGTTATCAGTGCCGCTCCCTTTTGCGACGACCGGGTTAAGTTAGTTGGCACCTCGATCCCCCTCAGAGTCATCAACTGCTAACTGACCAACACCAGCAATCAGAAACACCCGCCTAATGGTGCCAAAGTTTTCACTGCCAATGGTAACTTCAACCGCCTGAGGTAAGTCACCTGCACTCTCCCAGCTATCGCTCCAGCCTTCTTCTGTGTCCTGATTGGAGCGACTCCCGGTCTCACTGCGATAAAACCGAAAAGAGAGTTCATTCACATCTTCTAATAACGTCTGAATTGACGGCTCTGATGAGCGATCATTAACAAATGTCTCGGTAACGCGCTGTAAGTCACCCTCCCATAGGCGGTAAACCACCGGCTGCAATTCGCTGCGCGGCAGAATATAGCCGGGGTTATCAAAACCGCTTCTGACAAACGCCAGCACGCCGCCGTCTGATTCAAAGTATCTTGGGTCGTTACTTAAATACTGATGCGTAATTTCCATAGCCGATGGCCGCGTCGGTTTAGCGACCATTTGGCGAATATCCTGCTGCATCAGCAACTGACTAAACTGCAAACGCTCTAGCTGATCACGCTGTTTCTGCGATTGCTCTTCTGTGCTGACCATTTGGTTCAGCACTTGAAAACTCGCAATACCGATGATGGCGAATATCACCATGGTGACCAACACCTCAACTAAGGTGAACCCTCTGTTTGCAGAGTTAGCGACCATTGCGAGACTCCACCGCTGAATCCGGTTTACGCACGTAACGGGTTAGCCGAAAGTGTTCACGGCCGTTTTCGCTCTTCATCACTTTTATCGTTACCGCAACCACATTTGGCGTTACGGTTTCGGTCACTTGTTGTTGCCAGTACCAGGTAATGTCAGCTTGTTCTTGCTGGCCTTTTCGTCCGTTTTCCAGCGGCCAGTTGTTTTCAATAGAAAGCTCAGCCAGACGGTTAGAGGCCACATACTGTGCGAAGGTTTTATCCTGCAGGGCACTTAACCCGGTCAAATGTCCACTGGCCGCTTGTAACGCCGCCAAAGCGGCCAGACTAAAAACCGATAAAGCGACCATCACTTCAATTAATGTAAACCCTCGCATTAGCCGCATAACTACTCCGGAGCCTCTTCGGAGATACTGATTAACCAACTGTTTTGTGCAATCAACCAGCGTTCCGCTTCAGGCTCGTTTAAATGCTCGATATGAACACTAAACAATGTCATCTCGCCGCTTGGAAGAATCAGAATATCGGGAACCAGACTGTCATCGTCACTTTCATCCGCGAATAGGCCACTCTCTAAGGACTCACTTTGCTCAACTATGGCTATACCCCGACTGGTAAACTCCCAGCGCATTGGCCATTCGGTCTTCTGGCCCCGCAAACCGCGAGGATTCTTCTCTTTCCATTGTTCGTCCTGCCAGAATAAAAAACGATATCCGTCCTCATGAAACTTGAGACCAACAGGTTGCTGCCTGACCATGGCATATTCGCGTGCGTAGTTAAGCTGCTGACGTAACGCAACAGCAGCGTTATGAGGAGAATCTCCGCCACGCTCACCGCCTGGCAGGGTAAACACAACAGCGCTGGCGATAAGGCCCAGGATGGCCATCACCAGCATGACTTCAATTAAGGTAAAACCAAATTGACGACGCTTATTGATCACGGTCGTTGTTGCCAATCATCCAGCTGCCGAAGTCATCATCAGTGCCCGGCTGCCCATCGGGACCCGGCGAGAAAATATCAACGTCGTCATACTGGCCCGGGTTCAATAACAGATAGTCATTACCATAAGGGTCTTGTGGTAACCGGCGGATATAACCACCACGACGATAACTGCGCGGCTGAGGATCTAAGTTCGGTTCGTTAACTAAAGCTTCAAGGCCTTGCTCAGTCGTTGGGAACATGCCGTTGTCGAGGTGATACTGTGCCAATGCATTTTCTAAAGCAACAATGTCAGCGATAACTTTTTGTTCATTCGCTTTTTCCTGATTGCCCAGAACATTGGGTAGCACCATAGTCGCCAGAATACCGATAATGGCAATAACGACCATTACTTCGACTAATGAAAAACCTGATTGATTACGTCTCATAGCTAAAGCCCTACACTATTATTTAATTGTAAAATGGGTTGAATGATAGACAGCACAATAAAGAATACGATACCGGCCATAGTCACAATGAGCACCGGCTCGAATACCTTTAAACTGACCGATACCAAATTCTCAAACTCTTTATCCTGGTTATCTGCCGAGCGTTTCAGCATCTGCTCCAGTTCACCTGACTTCTCCCCAGCCGCTATCATATGCAGCATCATAGGTGGAAATAACCCGGTTTCCTGCAGCGCACCTCGCATTGAAGAACCTTCGCGCACACGGTCAGCAGCTTCATCGACAGCCTGCCGTATGGCTAAATTGCCTATCACTGACGATGTAATGCGCAAGCCGTCAAGCAGCGGAACAGCAGAAGAAGTCAAAATACTGAGTGTTCTGGCAAAACGCGCCGTACTCACCCCTCTTATGACCTTACCCAGCATAGGAAGTTTTAACAGTCGACGATGATATTTCAGGCGGTTTTTTTCGTTTCGCAGCCACTGATTAAAAGCCACCAAAACTAAGGCGATAGCTATTAACAACCACAGCCCCCAGTTCTGCAAGAACTCACTTATGGCTATCATCGCCAGTGTTGTAGGGGGCAGTTCCTGTCCCATAGTGGAGAAGTTATCCACTATCTGCGGCACAATAGAAACCAACAGGAAGACAACAATACCAACAGCAACCAAAGTCAGCATGAGCGGATAAATAAGCGCCTGAGTCAACTGGCTTTTCATGTGCTGCCGCTGCTCGGTATAGTTCGCCAGCTCATCCAGTACAGTGTCTAAATGCCCGGACTTTTCCCCGGCAGCCACCATGGCTGTATATAAGGAGTCAAAGACCCCGGGAAACTCAGACATGGCTTCGGCCAGTCCGTAACCTTCAACGACTTTACTTCGCACCGACATTAGCAGCTTTTTAAGTCGGGGCTTCTCGGTTTGATCCGCAACAGCCAGCAGCGCCTGTTCAATGGGAAGTGCAGAACCCACCAGCGTAGACAACTGACGGGTTATAAGTGCTAAATCCTGAGCTTTGACTTTACGTTGAGGCAAGCCGAAACGCGGCGTTAAGGTTTTTTTTCTGTCCTGATCAGCTGCGGGGGCAATGCTCAATGGCATTAAGCCCTGCTCACGCAGCAACTGGCGCACCTGACGCTCAGTGTCAGCTTCTAAAACCCCTTTTTTCTTTCTGCCGTTAGCTTCAACGGCCTGGTATTCAAATGCTGCCACCCTTTACTCCTCGCGGGTAACCCGCAGCACTTCTTCCAGCGTTGTTTTGCCTTTCAGTACTTTTGCCAGACCATCCTGACGAATGCCCGGGGTCGACTGTCTAATGTACTTTTCAATAGACTGCTCACCGTGCCCGTTATGCACTAACTCACGCACATGATCATCGACAACCAGTAATTCATGAATACCGGTCCGCCCACGGTAACCCGTATGATTACAACGTTCGCAGCTACCGGCCCGATAAATTACGCTGTTATCTGAGGCACTGAGCCCCAGCATATTTTTTTCTTCATCGTCTGGTTCATGGGGCTGTTTGCACTCAGTACAAAGTGTTCGCACCAAACGCTGGGATAACACCGCCAGCAAGCTGGAGGACAGCAGGAACGGCTCAACGCCCATGTCTTCCAGACGGGTAATAGCACCTGCAGCGGTGTTGGTGTGTAAAGTAGAAAGTACCAGGTGGCCCGTTAAGGACGCCTGAACAGCAATTTGTGCCGTTTCAACGTCTCGTATTTCCCCGACCATTACAACATCCGGGTCCTGCCGCAAAATAGCACGAAGTCCGCGAGCGAAAGTCATATCAACACGAGGGTTAACCTGAGTCTGACCAATGCCATCAATAGCGTATTCTATCGGATCTTCTACGGTCAGAATGTTACGGTCTTTTGAGTTGATCTCGCTAAGGCCTGCATACAAGGTCGTACTTTTACCCGACCCCGTGGGGCCAGTCACCAAAATAATACCGTGCGGTTTATAAATCAGCTCCTGAAAAACTTTCCGGTTTTCGTCAGTCATTCCCAGTTCAGTTAAATTGAGCCGCGCGTTGTTTTTATCCAACAAGCGCAGTACCACCCGCTCACCATGGTTCGACGGCATGGTCGAAACACGAACATCTACCGCCCGGCCTGCAATTAATAATGAGATACGACCATCCTGAGGTACCCGCTTTTCAGCGATATCCAGCTGCGCCATTACCTTTATCCGTGACACCAGCAGCGACGACAACTTGCGGTTTGGTCGCAGCACTTCACGCAATACACCATCAATACGGAAACGAATTAATAAGGCTTTCTCGAAGGTTTCGATATGAATATCAGAAGCCCCTTCCTTTATCGCCTCACTCAGCATAGCGTTAATGAGCTTAATAATAGGCGCGTCGTCTTCACTTTCCAGCAAATCTTCCGTTTGCGGCAATTCATCAGCCAGTGAAAATAAGTCCGACTCGTTGCCAATATCTTCCATCAGTTGTTTGGCTTCGGATGAGTCACGTTGATAAGCACGAGTTAACAGGCTTTCAAAGTCACTGGCGGCGTGCTCTTTTATGGTTACCGGCTGCCCCATCGCACGCCTTACTTCTTTTAGTGCTGCAGCAGAAATACCGGCGCGACAATGCAGAATCATGGGTTCGCCATGCTCCACGACCACGCCAAAACGCTTAGCGAAGCCAAAAGGCAGGCGGGTTGTTGCAATGGCACTAGCTTCAGTCATTTGTCGACTCATTGTTTTTGTCGTCGCTGCTTTCCTTACCCTTCTTCTCCAGATACTCATCAAATCCCGGAGGTAATGTCAGTTTGTTGTCCCAGTCATTAAGTAAAGGCGTTTCCTCAGTTGGCATCAATGAAATGCCGCGTGAGCGTTCATCCAGTTGCAAAGCCCTGATGTAGTTGTACTTGGCCGAGCTCAAATCTCGCATACGGTTGCCGTCACGCACAATTGTCGGGCGAATAAACACCATCAAATTTCGCTTTTGCTTAGAAGTTGATGTTGAACTGAATAACTTACCCAAAATAGGAATATCACCCAATAGAGGAACTTTGGATACCGACTCCTGCACGTCTTCATCAATCAGACCGCCAAGTACGATGGTTTCGCCATCGTCAGCCATCACTGTCGTTTTCAGTTCACGTTTATTAATAATAACGTCAACCGCTGTAGCACCGCTCAAGCTGGAAACTTCCTGCTCAATGGTCATTTGCACAGCATCCCCTTCGTTAATCTGAGGGGTAACTTTTAATTTGATACCTATCTCGGTCCGATCAACTGTCTGGAATGGGTTGTCATTGTTATCGCCAGTAGTTGAGCCGCTAATAGTCGGTACTTCCTGACCAACCAGAAAACTTGCTTCCTCGTTGTCCACTGTGACAATGCTGGGCGTTGCCAGAATATTGGAACGAGTATCCTGAGTGACGGCCTGTACGACAGCAGCCCAATCATTCTGAATTGTACCGAACATCATCCCGTTTACCGATCCGAGTAAATTCGCCAACAACGAAATATCGCCTGGCTCGTCGGGTTCTGTCGTCGTAACTTCGACACCGCCGTCCGTTATACGAGTGGTGGTGGTTCCTGGCCTTTCACGAGCCTGATAAGCCCCAGCCGCCAAACTGCCAATGGGAACCTGGTTACCATTGTTGTACTGCACCATGCCGCCATCTTCGCTAATCCATTGCACTCCAAAATCAACGCTATCGCCTTCCATGATTTCTACAATAATGGCTTCAACCTGAACTTGGGCGCGGCGAATATCTAACTCCCGAATCACCTTTTCCAGTGACGCCAGCATGTCTTTTTGCGCTGTAATAACAACCGAGTTAGTCGGTTCGTGCGGGCTGATACTAACCGTTTCATTACCGCTGCTACGGCGACGCTGACTGTTATTTCCGGTGCTTGTTTGCTGCTCTACTTCCGCCTGAATAGAGCTACTAACGTTCTTTAATACTTCAACAACCTCGGGAGCTTTGGCATATTTCAAATAGAAAACCCGTGTGTTTCCTTCGGTTTTTAAGTCCTGGTCCAGTTGTTTAATCAGTTTCACTACGCGAGAGCGGGCACGAGGCTCACCACTCACAATGACACTGTTACTGCGCTCATCGGCAACAATTTTCGGGATCAATAAAGCTGGCACACCCTCATTATTTTTTTCATAAAGCGACTGAGCAATGCGCACTATTTCACTCGCAGAAGCGTATTCCAGGCTGACCATGTCAACATCCTGATCGCCGGCCTGATCCACTCGCTCAATAATCTCGACTAAACGTTGCACCGTTTCTGAACGGCCGGTCATCATAATCACGTTAGAAGGGTCATAGCTGACGACCATGCCGCCCCCGCTTTGATCATTCAACTGGCGAAGCAAAGGAGCCAACTCACGCACTGATACGTTCTCTACCGGCACAACACGAGTTACCATAGTGTCGCCCGAGCCGCGGGTATCTCTGTCCAACACAGGCAGAGACGAGGTTTTTGCGTCTTTGTCACGAATCACTTTCAACACGCCAGATTCCATCTCGACAACGGCAAAACCATAAACTTCAAGCACATTCAGGAAAAACTGATAGTACTGCTCTTCATTCATGACATCGTAGCTGCGGACATCAATTTTGCCTCTGACGTTTGGATCGATAATGATGGTCTTCTCGAGGTTACGTCCAACCACCTGAATGAATTCGTTGATGTCGGTATTTTTGAAACTAGCGGCATACTCTTCGCTGCTTAATGGCGAGCTCATAAGGGTTAAAGTTATCCCTAAGGCTCCCAGCCATGCTTTTAAGCCACTCTTTGCCACGTTCATATTAATTATCCTGTTTTACCGGTAGCTCAAACGACAGCTCCATGCGTTCACCGTCGCGCTCAATTTCGATACTGACTTGCTTTTGCTCTGAGAGTTCCTGACTGGCCAGCATTGCTTGCTCCATATCGGTCAGGTCATAGCCATTAATGGCTACTGCTAAGTCACCGTTTTGAAAACCTGCGTCTCGAAACAATTCAGGGTTTTTACCCGAATTTAATTTATACCCTTTGAGTTCACCATTTGCCTGCACCGGTGAAATACTCACGTAATCCAGTAGAGAAGACGGGTTATTGGCAACCTGAGCCAACTGCTCCTCAACACTCGCATCGTCTGGCAAGTTGCTTTGATCAGCATTAGAACCTTCGTCATCTTCCGGGATCAAAGCCCCGTCACCATTTCCTGAACCATCAATAACCAGAGACAGTGCCGGCCTATCTTCGCCAATGTCTTCCATTTCAAGAGTTTCTAAACGTCCATTATTATCAAGAATGACACGGTCAGCATGAATTTCTTCAACAGTGACAGATGAGCTACCAAGGTTCTCACCAATAACATAGGTTTGTTGCTTAGTTCCTTGCTGGATAATAGCGGCTGAACGCTCTGGATTAGAGCTGGCAGAAACCCCAATTAAGCGCACGTTTAATGATGTTTTTGGCGCGTTACGGGTATTCGTTGAACGGTCATTTCGCTCGGCGGCACCGAATAAGTTTAATGATTTTAAGCTACTTAAGTCAGTACTCCGGTTATCCGCAACGTCAACCGTCACTTTAGGCAGAACCGCAGTCCCCTCCGGTTCTGCCGGATTAATTAAAGACCAGGTAAAACGCGCCAGTAGTACTGCGACCAAAAACCACGCGAATGCCGTGAGCGCCTGCATTAATCTGCGCCACATTTGAGGATCTGTAAATATTTGTTTGAGTCGGACAGTCACTTTATTCTTATTCTTGTTACACTGACAAAAGACGGTTCATGCATTCTAGCGCAGGCAACATGAGTCAACAATCGATTAACACAAAGTTTATAACGAATTCGTTGCGTTTTTATGACAAGAAATCGAAAAGAGAACTCTATTCGCCTTGATAAATGGCTATGGGCAGCCAGGTTTTATAAGACCAGAGCGCTTGCCCGGCAAATGGTTCAGTCAGGCAAAGTACATTATGACGGGCAGCGTAGCAAGCCTTCAAAAATTGTACAGGTGGGTGCTGTTATTACTTTGCGTCAGGGCTTTGATACCAAGGAAGTCGAAGTGCTGGCTTTAAGTGAACAGCGTCGCGGCGCAAGTGAAGCTCAGCTACTCTACCAGGAAACCGCCGAAAGCGTTGAAAAACGCGAGCAAAATGCTGAAGCAAGAAAGCTTAATGCGTTGTATAATCCGCACCCGGAAGGACGGCCGGATAAGAAGCAGCGCCGTCAACTTATCAGAATGAAAGATAGCGGCGAGTAAGCCCCTGTCGTTGAAAATAGGAGTGCCCATGGAATACCCAACTGATCAATTGTCACGTTACACCTTTGAAGAGCACGATGTGCGCGGTGAACTCGTTCAGTTGACCAGCAGTTACCAAACCTTAATTCGTGGTCACGACTACCCGGCACCGGTTCAGGAGTTACTGGGGCAAATGATGGCGGCAGTATCCTTACTGACGGCAACATTAAAATTTAACGGCCACATAGCCGTTCAGCTTCAGGGTGACGGGCCGCTTAATTTTATCGCAGTTAATGGTAACCATAATCAGGAGCTCCGAGGCATTGCACGGTTAAGAAGCGAGCTTGAAGCTACAGATCTGCGCTCAATGATAGGCAAAGGTCAGCTTGTTATCACTTTGACGCCGGATACTGGTGAGCGCTATCAGGGTGTCGTAAGTGCTGACGCCGACTCAATTTCCACCATGCTGGAAAACTACTTTGAACAGTCAGAACAGCTGCACACTCGAGTCTGGCTACACGCCGACGGCGAGCATGCTGCCGGCATGTTACTGCAACGCTTACCCGCTACCGGAAAAGACTTAAGCGGCTTCGAGCACCTGGCAACTCTGACCGACACTATTACGGCAAAAGAAATTTATACCTTGCCTGCTGAAGAGTTGTTGCATCGCCTTTATCACGAAGAAAAAGTCCATCTGTACCCGTCACAAGGTGTTAGCTTTGTTTGTGGTTGTTCGCGTGAACGAACATTAGAGGCTTTGGCGTCAGTAAGCCCTGAAGAAATTCAGGAAATTTTGGCGCAAGAGGGTGAAATTGTCATGACTTGCGATTATTGCCTGACGGAATATCGCTTTGCGCCTTCAGACTTTAATTAATCAATAAAAAAGCCTGCAGTTTTTGCAGGCTTCTTTCTATCAAAACTACTTTTTCTTTTTCAGGAACTTCATCAAACGCCGGCGCTTTCGCTGCTGCGATAACGTCAGTTGGTTTTTCTTTCCTTCGTACGGGTTAACCGGCTCGCGGAATTCCACTTTTATCGGCGTTCCCATTACGCCCAGCGCTTTACGGAAGTAATTAATGAGATAACGCTGGTAAGCGCCAGGTAAATCTTTAACCTGATTACCATGAATAATAATACGTGGTGGGTTATAGCCCCCGGCATGCGCGTACTTTAACTTCACCCGGCGGCCGCTAACCAATGGCGGCTGATGTTCTTCCTGCGCCATTTCCATAATTTTAGTCAGCTTAGAGGTGCTAATTCGCTGAGTTGCACTTTTGTAGGCTTCTTCCACTGACTCGAACAAATGCCCTACACCAGTACCGTGCAAAGCAGAGATAAAATGTAACCGTGCAAAATCGACAAAACCTAAGCGACGATCAAGCTCGCGCTTTATCTCTTCTTTGTGGTCGTTTTGCAGACCATCCCATTTGTTCACTGCAATAACAATTGAACGGCCGGCATTTAATGCAAAGCCAATAAGGTTAAGGTCCTGGTCACTGATAGTCTCACGCGCATCAACAACAATCAGGACAACGTTTGCATCCTCAATCGCCTGCAATGTCTTGACCACAGAGAACTTCTCAATAGCCTCGCCAATACGACCTCTGCGACGCACGCCGGCCGTATCTATCAGGACATATTCGCGTTCGTTGCGTTGCATGGGGATATAAACCGAATCACGCGTGGTGCCCGGCATGTCGTAAACAACAACCCGTTCCTCACCCAGTATTCGGTTAATTAAAGTTGATTTACCAACATTAGGACGGCCGACAATAGCCAGCTTTAACGGCAGCTTTTCGTAATCGATTTCGTCATGCTCAAGCTCTTCAGACTCAACGTCCTTGGGCACAATAACATCGGGATAGTCTTCCGCTATTGGTCTAAAGCAGGTTTCTAATAACTGCTCAACCCCTCGCCCGTGAGCTGCAGCGATACCATAGAGTTCACCCAAAGACAGCGAATAAAAGTCGCCCATCGCAGAGTGCGCATCGATGCCGTCAATTTTATTACAGACTAAATAAACTTTTTTATTTTGCTTACGCAAATGTTCCGCAATAGCCTGATCGCCAACGGTCACACCGTCGCGGGCATCGACCATAAAGAGAACGACATCGGCTTCATCAACAGCAAGCAGGGACTGCTTTGCCATTTCTTCATCAATGCCCTCTTCATCGCCATGAATACCACCGGTATCAATAACAATAAACTGAAAACCGTCGTAATTTGCCTGACCGTATTTCCTGTCCCGGGTTAACCCGGGAAAGTCCGCTACCAGTGCGTCGCGTGTCCGCGTTAAACGATTAAAAAGCGTGGATTTCCCCACATTTGGGCGCCCGACCAGCGCGACAACAGGTAACATCTCTTATTCATTTCCTGATTGAGTATCGAGCGCGATGATATCACCGTCCCGAGTCTGTACATACATAATGTTGTTATCAACAACCGGGGCTACATAAACACCATCGCCACCGACTTCATAACGGCCTACAATATTGCCGCTGTCGCTATCTAACCAATGCAAGTAACCTTCAAAGTCACCGACAACAACGTGATCACGATGCCATGCAGGCGCACTTAACTCACGTCCGAACAGCTGTGAATTACCCCAGCGTTCTACACCACCGCTTTGGTCTAGTGCATAAACGTGGCTTTTCACATCAGTTAAAAATATCCGGCCATTGGTTACCAGCATATTTTCAAAGGCTTTGTAGTCGCGTTTCCAGCGTACTTCGCCATCTCTTAACTCCAGTGCAACCAGCTCACCGTTAAACGCAATCATGTACAACGTAGTACCCTGAACCGCTGGCTTCGCATCAACATCCGCCAGACGCTCGAGCTCATTGCTTCCGCTTGGCTTACCAATGGTTTGAGTCCATGCCTGCTGTCCATTATTGGCAATAAGTACCATGCCTGTACCATTGCTGTCTCCAACAACAATACCGCCACTAATAATGGCTGGTGCAGAGGCACCACGAATGGTCAGCATCGGAGCCTGATATTCGTATTCCCATTGCTGCTCGCCAGTTTCCGCATCCAGGCTCAGAACTTTTCCGCCACCAGTATGCACAACGACGCGTCCTTCACCGACAGCGGGGTCTGAAATAACTTCGTTATTGACTTCGGCATGCCAGACAATTTCACCATTTTCAGCATTTAGTGCAACGACATCACCGTTCTCTGTTCCCAGAAAAATACGGTCATAACTCGCCACTAAACCACCTGAAATACGTGCAGGGAATGGGCTTGAGAAAATACCGCTAAACCAACCTTCATCGGTTGCCTGGTCAAACTGAATACTCTCACGTAAATCAATTCGCCATAAGCGCTCACCTGTGGACTTATCAAAAGCGCTGACTAATCCATTGCGATCAGCGGCAAAAACTTTGCCATACTCAACCACAGGGTTCAGTCGGGAAAAATACTCTCCTATGCCACTACCAACAGAGGCATCCCATAAAACTCTTGGCTGTACTTCCGCAGAAATTGGCTGTAACTCAGCAAATTTCGGTTCTTCGTCATCGTCACCAAAAATAGAACAACCAGTGACAAGAAGAGTAGCAGAGAATAATAAACTGCCTTTAATAAAGCGTTGAATCAATTGCATTATGACTTAGCCAGGCTGTTGAGTTTCATTTGCAAAGCCGGAGTCAATGACTCACCTGCCTGCAATGCGCGTTCATAAGCTGCCCGGGCTTCTTCGGTATTGCCCTGCTCAGCAAGTATGTCACCTTCTAACTCCGCCGCAAAACCAGCGTAAGCTTCAGGTAGAGGCTTTTGAACCAAGCTTAAAGCCGTGTCCAGTTGTTCCTGAGCAATTAACACCCGAGCTAAACGAATACTCGCCAAAGCCGACATGTTTTCATCATCGGCGTTATCTACAACGGATTGTAAAACGGTAACTGCCGTTGCCAAGTCAGCGCGTTCAGCTGCATGCTGTGCCAATTGAAACGCGACAAGCTGTGCGTATACGTTTTCTGGGTTTTCGCTGACAAAGTTCTGAGCTTCGAGTACGGCGTTCTCGCTGCCTTCAGATAACCCCGAGGTTAATTGTTCATAGTTTGCTGACGCACGCTCCTGCGTTTCCAGTGTATGCTGATCGTAGTAACGCCAACCGTAAAACAAACCAAAGCCAATGACTACACCGGCAACAATACCTTTACCGTGTTCTTTCCAGAACTCTTTTAAACGTTCTACTTGTTGTTCTTCATCCACCTGACTACCCTCTCGTCATTGGTTGCAGATACTCAATTAGTGCCTGCCAGCCCAGAGTTTGTTGTTCTTCAGCAGTACGCAACGGTTTTACCGTTACTTGCTGCTGAGCGATTTCATCAGCACCGATAATCAGAGCAACCTCAGCACCTGACTTATCAGCTTTTTTCATTTGCTTTTTCATGGAACCGCCGCCACAGTGGCTTACCAGCCGCAGTTCCGGTAACTCATTTCTCAGCTGTTCGGCAATTCGCGGGGCGTTTAGTTCCGCTTCTTCGCCTAACGGCATTAAGTAAGCATCAACGACTCGTCTTGGGGTCAGCTTTTCTTGCTCCTGCAGTAGCAGCACAAGACGTTCCATACCCATTGCGAAGCCAACCGCAGGCGTTGCTTTACCGCCTAACTGTTCAACCAGACCATCATAACGACCGCCTGCACAAACAGTACCCTGAGCACCTAAGGCTGTGGTTACCCATTCAAACACGGTACGGTTATAATAATCCAGACCACGCACCAAACGTTCGTTCAGGGTATAGGAAATACCAGCCGCTTCCAGACGAGCCGTTAATTGCTCGAAGTGTTCTTTCGATTCTGCGTCCCAGTATTCCGACAGGCTAGGCGCACCTTCAAGAATCTTTTGAGTGTTTTCATCTTTACTATCCAGAATACGCAGCGGGTTGCTTTCCAGCCGGCGTTTACTGTCTTCATCCAACTCGCTAATGTAGTCAGATAAATAATTTTTCAACGCATCCCGATAATTCGCCCGTGCTTCATTAGACCCTAAAGAGTTCAGTTGCAGTTCAACCTGATCGGCAATACCAAACTCACGCCATAGCCTGGCAGAAAGCAGAATGACTTCAGCGTCGGCATCAGCGCTTTCTAAACCAAAGGTTTCAATACCAAACTGGTGAAATTGACGGTAACGGCCTTTTTGCGGGCGTTCGTAACGGAACATGGGCCCCATGTACCACAAACGCTGAATTTGGTTATACAGCAAACCGTGTTGGTTCCCTGCACGAACACAGCTGGCCGTTCCCTCAGGGCGTAAAGTGACACTTTCACCGTTACGGTCGTCGAAAGTGTACATTTCCTTCTCGACAATATCCGTTACTTCGCCAATTGAACGTTTAAAAAGTTGCGTACTTTCCAGCACAGGCATACGGATTTCGCTATAGCCGTAGCTTGCAGCAACACGGCGTATTACTGCTTCAACCTGCTGCCAGGCCGGACTCTGCTCTGGCAACAAATCATTCATGCCACGAATTGCTTGTATTGTATTCGCCACGGAACCTTCTCGTCTGGTTATCGATACAGAAAATAAGCGGGTATTATAAGGACTTTGTCGATGCGGGTAAAATCAACCGTTAATTTCTTTTACGTCAATTTTATTAGCTTCAATAAACTTCACTTGCTCGCGAATTTGCGCTTCCAGCTCATCCACTAAATTATGGTTATCTAAACGTTGTTTCTGGCGTGCACCACCAATATACAAACCACTTTTATTTTTAGCGCCGGCAAGACCAACATGAGATATCAAGGCTTCGCCCGGACCATTAACAACACAGCCTATTACCGAAACATCCATAGGCGTGGTTATATCCTCCAGACGCTGTTCCAGCTCATTAACCGTGCTAATTACATCAAACTCCTGACGCGAACAGCTTGGGCAGGCAATAAAGTTGATACCACGAGCCCGAATGCGCAATGACTTCAGAATGTCGAATCCCACTTTAATTTCTTCAACCGGATCGGCCGCTAGCGAAACCCGAAGCGTGTCACCAATGCCTTCGGCGAGCAGCATACCTAAGCCTACTGACGATTTAACGGCGCCGCTGCGTTTACCACCCGCTTCGGTAATACCTAAGTGCAGTGGCTGGTCTATCTTCTTCGCAAGCAGACGGTAGGAGTCAACGGCTAAAAACACATCGGATGCTTTAACGCTCACTTTAAAGTCGTGAAAGTCGAGTTTGTCGAGAATATCGACATGCCGCATGGCAGACTCAACTAAGGCTTCAGCCGTAGGCTCACCATACTTTTCCTGTAAGTCTTTTTCCAACGACCCGCCATTAACACCGATGCGAATTGGAATGTTGCGCTCACGCGCAGCATCAACAACGGCTTTGATTCTGTCTTCACGACCAATGTTGCCCGGGTTAATGCGTAAACAGTCAGCGCCGTATTCTGCAACTTTTAGTGCTATGCGATAATCGAAGTGAATGTCAGTAACCAGAGGGACAGGGCTGCGTAATTTGATTTGTTTGAAAGCTTCCGCCGCTTCCATTGTCGGTACCGAAACCCGAACAATATCAGCTCCGGCCTGAGCCAACGCATCAATTTGAGCAACGGTAGCATCAACATCGGTTGTTTCAGTATTTGTCATAGACTGCACAGCAATCGGTGCGCCATCGCCAATAGGTACATTACCTACATACAAACGGCGTGAAGGACGGCGTTTAATTGGATTTTCGTGCATCATAACCTTAAATTGACCTCTACTACTCTGTCGGCACGGTAAAGCGCGCAACACGACCCGTACGGAACTGGCTCATATCAACGGCATTACCGTTAAAGCTTACGTTAACTGCTTCTGGTTTACATAGTGTAACCGAAAATGGGGCCTCGCCCGGTACCGGCATGCGATAGCCCGCTGCTTTCACACCAACGGCCTGAGTTTCACCGGTAGCGTCATCAATTTTCACCCAACATTCTTCATTAAAGTCTAAAACCAAACTGGCTGAACTTGCTTCAGGCTGCTCAGATTGCTCTGCCGGCACTTGAGCGGCTTCCACCGGCTCAGCATCAGCTTCTGTTGGCTGAGCTTCAGGCGTGGCTTCTTCAGTATTCTCAAGAGACTCCGGATCATTATTTGTCTCTTCGGTAACCGGCTCAGCATCTGCGAGAGTGTCGTCCGCCGACTCGCTACTCAATTCTTCGTCTTCCGTAGCCGGTTCCTGAACAGACTCAACAGCGACGTTAGTGTCTTCAGTCTCAACATCGGACTCTAATACAGCGTCTTCTTCGTCAGGCCGAATTTGTGGCTCGGTCGGCTGATTCGAAATTTCGATACCGCCAACACTGTCGGCTTCATCATCCGTATCCGCCGGAGCAACTTCTGAACTTTCCTGAGTGCCGTTAGCTTTTTCATTAAAACCAAGGTCAGGCTCCTGCCACCACCAAATAACTAAGGCAATAACAACAATAATGACCACGTATGTAATCAGCATTAAGCGGTTATCGTTTTCCTGATGCTTCTTACGTCGTGAAAAGCTCTGCATCTGGCTACTTTGAACTTCTTGAAAGCCTTTTGCTTTGTAGGCCTGAAATAACTCAGTGTCGTCCAGATCCAGTAACTTGGCGTAAGCTCGTAAATAACCTTTAATAAAAGTTGGCGTCGAAAAAGTTGAGTAGTCATCGACTTCCAGCAACTCAATGATCTGCTTTCTCAAACGCAGTTGGTCTGCAACCTCGCGTTGGCTTAGGCCTTTTGCTTCACGAGCTTCTTTTAGTATTTGTCCAGGACCCTTGCTCGGCGTTTGTTCTGTTTCTTTTACCGCTTCAGGTTCTGTTTTTTCGTTATCTTGTGTTGGTTCGTTTTCAGCAGTCATGATTGTAAGGGGTTTCCCTGTTATGGTTGAGCTGCGTCGTGACTTCCTCGTGCCAGGCATTCGGCTCTGTTTTTCCTGGCCCGGTCGTGATGTGAATACTTACTATCCAACCTCACTTTATCAAAATACGTCAGTGCTGTTTTCCAGTCACCAGCCACACACAGTGCAACCGCATAGTTATTGTACAATGCACCGCTCATAGGTTGCCATGATAATGCCTGTTGGTAAAGTGACAAAGCTGAATCAACGTCATTTGTCGATAAATACCATTGCCCTAAGGCAAGGTTGGCATCCAGAGACTGAGGGTTATTCTTTAATGCGGTTTGCAAATGTGGATGCGCAAGTTTTAACTTCCCTTGCGCTAAGTAAGCAAGTCCCAGCTGCAACCGTACATCTTTACCCTCAGAAACCGACTGTTCAGGGTTAGCGGTACAACCATATAGCACTACGGCTATCAATAATAAAGCGGCTCGCATTATCACACTCCTTGTGCCTGCGATTCTGTTAATTTACGCGGTCTTTACAGCTATTGCTTCTCCACCACGCTGTTTCTGCTGACGCTTCAGTATGCGTTTTGTACGATCAATGACATCGCCGACCAATTGTCCGCAAGCTGCGTCAATATCGTCACCCCGGGTTTTTCTTACCATTACAGTAAACCCATACTCCATCAGTACCTTAGCAAAACGGTCAATACGCGAGTTGCTGGAACGGCCGTAGTCCGAGCCCGGGAAAGGGTTAAACGGAATAAGATTAATTTTACTTGGGGTATCTTTTAATGTTTTCGCCAGCGCATGCGCTTGATCGGTTGAATCATTCACATGGTCCAGCATGACATACTCTACCGTTACTTTACGCTGAGCTTTTGACTGCTCAACATAACGACGGCTCGATGCCAGAAATTCTTCAATATTGTACTTCTTATTAACAGGTACAATTTCGTTACGGAGTTCATCGTCTGGTGCATGCAGCGAAATTGCCAGCATGACATCAATGCGTTCACGTAACTTTTCCAATGCGGGAACAACACCGGAAGTACTTAAAGTGACACGACGCTTTGATAAACCAAAGCCCAGGTCATCTAACATTAACTCCATTGCCGGAACAACATTGTTTAAGTTAAGCAGTGGTTCACCCATGCCCATCATGACAACGTTCGTTACGGGTTTAATTCCGGTTTTTCCATAAGCCCCTAACAGCTGGTTCACCCGCCACACCTGGCCGATAATTTCTGCCACACTGAGGTTACGGTTAAAGCCCTGAGCCCCTGTAGAACAGAAAGTGCACTCTAATGCACAACCAACCTGAGAGGACACGCACAAAGTAGCGCGGTCACCTTCGGGTATCCATACCGTTTCCACGTCCTGACCGTCGAACAAAGTCATCGCAAACTTGATGGTGCCATCTGACGACTGCTGTTGTTCACGAATTTCAGGTGCGCGAATCTCGGCTACTTGCTTGAGCTTTTCACGCAAAGCTTTATTGAGATTCGTCATCTCATCAAAGTCATCGACACAAAAGTGATACAGCCATTTCATAACCTGTTCAGCACGAAACGGTTTCTCACCCATTTCACGAAAGAATTCTTTAATTCCCTCACGATTCAGGTCGAGTAAGTTCACTTTTTTATCTATTGCGTTGGTCATAAAGCTCCAATGTTCTGATATCGCCTGACATTCTGCTGTAGCCTGACATTCATGTCAGGTGAGATCCTGACGTAAACGTCAGGCTACCTAAGAGCATCAGGCTACATTCAAAGACAGTCTTAACGAGTGCGCTGGCAAACTTCTTCGTCGCTGAAGAAGTAAGAGATTTCGCGCGCAGCAGATTCAGTTGCATCTGAACCGTGTACCGCATTTTCGTCTATAGTTTCAGCATAGTCGGCACGGATAGTTCCTGCCAGTGCTTCTGCAGGATTCGTAGCACCCATAATGTCACGGTTTTTACGCACAGCGTCTTCACCTTCAAGAACCTGAACAACGATAGGACCTGAAGTCATGAATTCAACCAAAGCGCCAAAGAAAGGACGTTCTTTGTGTTCAGCGTAGAAACCTTCCGCCTGTTCTTTGCTTAAGTGCATCATTTTAGCACCGACAATGCGTAGGCCAGCAGATTCAAAACGGTTGTAGATAGCGCCGATTAAGTTTTTTGCAACTGCATCAGGCTTGATAATTGATAGAGTGCGCTCTAAAGCCATGGTTATAAACTCCAATAAAATAAAGGGATAAATTAGTCGCGCGGATTATACGTGAGATCAGCGCAGAAATCGAATACCCAGTGATTGTTTTTTCACTTATTCTCAGCTAGGATGCTAAAACAAATTAGCCATATAGACGTCTATTTGACGATGAGGAGTTCTGACATGGCGAACAATGAATACCAACAAGCTACTCTGGGCGGCGGCTGCTTCTGGTGTGTTGAGTCTGCCTTCCTTCAGGTAAAAGGCATTCAGTCGGTTAAATCCGGCTACACGGGTGGTCATACGCCAAACCCCACTTACGAACAAGTTTGCACGGGAAACACGGGCCACGCAGAAGTCGCTCAACTCCAGTACGATCCGGAGCAGATCTCTTACCGTCAAATCTTAGAAATCTTTTTCACCCTGCACGATCCTACTCAGGTGAATCGCCAGGGTAACGATGTTGGCACGCAATATCGCACATCAATCTTCTATCATAATGACGAGCAAAAACGAGAAGCCGAGAAAATTATTGCTGAGCTAGAGGCTGACGATGCATTTTCAGCGCCTATAGTAACGGAAGTCACCGAGTTAGGGACCTTTTATCCGGCGGAGGATTACCACGAAAACTACTACGCCAGAAACCCGGAAAACCCGTATTGTCAGGCAGTCATTTCACCTAAGCTGGCTAAATTCCGCAAAACCTTTGCCGGCCTGCTGAAAGACTAAGCAGCCCCTCGCAAGGTACCGATAGTGCGGTGGATAAGCTCTACTGCACTGTCGATATCGTCTTCGGACGTGTAACGGCCAATACTAAAGCGCAATGAGCTCATTGCCAGCTCATGTTCAACGCCTAATGCTCTTAAAACATACGAAGGTTCAACGCTGGCCGACGTGCAGGCCGAGCCCGACGAAAGCGCAAGATCTTTTAACGCCATTAGCAGCAGTTCGCCATCAACTCCGGCAAAGCTGATATTGGTAATATGCGGAACCCGTTGCTGGTCAGAGCCATTCAAGGTTACACCTTCTAGCTGACTAACACCCTTCCATAACCGCTGCTGCAGGTTTTTCACCCGCACAGGCTCCAGCTCTAACTCATTACGAGCAATTTCAGCCGCAACGCCCATGCCGACAATCTGGTGTGTTGGTAAGGTACCTGAACGCATACCCCGTTCGTGACCGCCGCCATGCATTTGCGCAAGTAGCCGAACTCTGGGCGTACGACGCACATAGAGCGCCCCAATACCTTTAGGACCATACATTTTGTGAGCAGAAAGTGACATTAAATCGACCGGCAACTCAGCCATATCCATAGAAACTTTACCGGAGGCCTGGGCAGCATCAACATGGAATAAGGTACCATTTTCACGACAAAGTTGCCCAATAGCGGTAATGTCCTGAATAACGCCAACTTCATTATTAACCAGCATAACGCTTACCAGGACAGTATCTTCACGCAGAGCTGAGCGGAATAAATCCATATCCAGCAGTCCATCGCTGCCAACATCCAGGTAAGTAACTTCAAAACCTTCTTTTTCTAACTGACCGCAAGTATCTAATACTGCCTTGTGTTCAGTTTTCAGCGTAATGATATGCTTGCCTTTAGCCGAGTAATACTGAGCCGCACCTTTTATTGCCAGGTTATCCGACTCAGTTGCGCCGGAGGTAAACACAATTTCGCGCGCGTCGGCATTGATTAAATCAGCAACCTGATGCCGGGCAACATCAACAGCTTCCTCAGCCTGCCAGCCGTATTTATGTGAACGTGACGCAGGGTTCCCGAAGAGACCATCCTGAGTTAAACAGCCCATCATCTTTTCTGCTACAACAGGATCTACAGGGGTCGTTGCAGCATAATCAAAATAAAGGGGTAGCTTGGGCACTTCGTTGCTCCTGACAAACTAAAGACAATATTAAAGATGTGAGTTTAACTTAATCTCTTCTTCACTTTTATTATGAAGTGAATTTTGCCGACTCAGAACATCACCAACATCTCGCTTTTTCATCAGTTCAGCCAAGGTAATGCCGTCCAGAAAGTCCGCTATGCGGTCGCTTAAGCCTTCCCACAACGAATGAGTCAGACAACGCTCACCGCCCTGGCAGTTAGCTTTACCCTGGCAACGAGTCGCATCGATAGATTCATCAACGGCATGAATGACCGCACCAACAGAAATATCGGTTGCCGGGCAACCCAGACGATAACCACCGCCCGGACCGCGTACGCTGTCCACCAACCCGTGCTTGCGCAAACGCGCAAATAGTTGCTCTAAATACGACAGAGATATTCCCTGACGCTCAGAAATGTCCGCTAACGGCACAGGACCATTTGCCGTAAAAAGCGCAACGTCCAGCATAGCTGTAACTGCGTATCGACCTTTTGACGTCAGGCGCATGGTGGTTTCCTCTGGTGTCTAAATCAGCATAATATGTTATGAAATTTTACATTCCTGACTATTTTAGTCAAGTATTGCCTGTCGATTTATCCACCGAGGCTAAAATACCCCGCAAAATATTAATTTCGTTCTCTTCCGGCCGGGCACGGGTGAATAAGCGGCGTAATTTCGTCATTACCTGCCCAGGGTGCTGACGCACAATGAACCCTGTTTGGCTCAATGTTTTTTCAAGGTGCTCGTAAAACCGTTCTAAATCTTCGGCTCTTGGGTATTCCGGTAATTCTCCAGAACTGCGTTGTTGCGATTCCAGCCACTGCATGCGCAGTTCATAGCACACCGTTTGTACCGCCATAGCCAGGTTCAGAGAACTGTAATCCGGGTTTGTTGGTATATGCAGGTGGAACTGACTTTGCTGCAACTCTTCATTGGTCAGGCCACTGTTTTCACGACCAAATACTAAAGCCACCTCGTGCTGTCCTACTTCTTCCAGCACTTTTCCAGCACATTCGCGAGGCCCTAAAAGCGGCCAGTCCAGCGTACGGTTACGAGCACTGGTGGCAATAACCAGGCCGCAATCGGCAATGGCTTCTTGCAAGGTGTCCACAATAGTCGCCGATGCCAAAATATCAGTTGCACCAGCCGCCAAAGCCGATGCATGACTGTCCGGCTCCTGCACAGGGTCGACTAAGGTTAATTTGGACAACCCCATAGTCTTCATGGCACGGGCGACAGAGCCTATGTTTCCGGTATGAGACGTATTCACCAGAACAATACGAATGTTATCAAGCATGGCGTTTCCCTTGAGTTTTTCTCGGCTTATGGAAAAGTTTGGCATGATACCGTAACACTGGTATGATCCGCGACCGAAAATTGTTCTTTTACAGCACAGGTAATTGGTATGCATCCGATGTTAAATATTGCGGTGCGCGCAGCGCGTGCGGCCGGCAAAATTTTAGTTAAAAATTTCGACCAGGGCAGTCCTGTTGAAGCCGAATCAAAAGGTTTGAACGACTGGGTTACTGATATGGATAAAGCTGCAGAGCAGGCTATTATCAACACCATCAAAAAGTCTTACCCTGATCACGGCATCATCGCAGAAGAAAGCGGTACTCAGGCTGGAAAAGAAAACGACTTCCAATGGGTTATTGATCCGCTAGACGGCACGACCAATTACATGCGCGGTATCCCCCATTTTTGTATCTCTATAGCGTTACTTCACAAAGGTTCTGTTCAACAGGCCGTTGTTTACGATCCTATGCGCGAAGAATTATTCACCGCTACCCGCGGCGCGGGTGCGCAGCTAAATGGCCGCCGTTTACGTATTTCACCTAAAGTGGAATTAAAAGGCGCTATTTTAGCAACGGGTTTCCCGTTCAAAATGAAAAACCGTTTACCGGAATACCTGGAAATGTTCAGCAAACTGTTTGAACACTGTGCTGACGTACGTCGCGCAGGCGCAGCCGCTTTAGATTTAGCTTACGTAGCTGCTGCACGTCATGATGCATTTTGGGAAATGGGTTTAAAACCCTGGGACATGCTGGCCGGCGAATTATTAATTCGCGAAGCAGGTGGCATAGTCAGTGACTTTCAAGGTGGTCACAACTACATTCAGTCAGGCAACATAGCAGCCGGTGCACCAAAAGCATTAAAACAAATGCTGGCACAAATTCGCTAAGCTGTTTTTCAGTCGCTAAAAAGCAAAACGCCGTCTGAGCTAACCCAGACGGCGTTCTTTTTATAATTCGATTTCTTCCAAATCGAGCTCTAGCGAGTAATCCATTTCAGAGAGTTCTTCCCGCAACCGGTACTTCTCTTTTAGTTGTTCTATTTCACGCCATTTACGTTTTGCGGCGCGACCCTTTCCAGACTTGTCATTTACCTTTTGCAGTTCTTCGGAATTATCCATGGTATGACCCTCTGCTTTTTTGATACAACTTTTTTAATTATGGTATTAGCGCTGCAGTTAATCTGTTCGTTAACAAAAAAACCACAACTCATAAGTACCACACACCGGGACACATTAAAAGAACTTTGTTACGGTTTTGTTAACAGGTTGTGGCAAAGACATGAAGAATTAAGTGATCAACTCAACCTGCGGGTAGTACGTTTTGAAAAACTCGCGGACGGAATTCAACTGCTGAACAGGAAAAACATAGTGATGGCTAATTTGGTAGTTAAAAGGAAAACTCAAAATACCAGAGTTTTTATCGTATTCTCCAACAGCCACACGCTTTAACTTTTTAGCAGGCACTTGCTCAAGCCCAACTCGAAGCTGTTCTCCCTGGGCATCTAACAGCACCATAATATTTTTAACTTCGCTACGATTGTTCGAGTTTCCCCCGAAGATCTCAGGAGCAATATAAAACGCGAACAATACAACTACAGCACCATACAGTTGCCCCCAAAACCCTAAGTCGAAATAGAATAGAGCCACGTAGGGAGTAAACACCAAAACGAACCGAAGCCATTTCGGAGATTTAATGATGTGCTGGTGAAATTTATTCCAACTGTTGATTTTATTCATTTTCACGCATTGCCAAAGCTTATTTCCTGATGAGTTTATTAGCTAGCTTAAGAATTATTGAACAACTTTTAGCTAGATGAAACAAGAGCCTGTCTTATTTACTTACAAATTATCAACCTACCAAAATTGACTACTAACAATGCTTTTTATTTACTAGAGCTTTAAAGAATACTCTGGAAAAACAAAAATGAACCAAGAACGCTCTTTAGAAGCTCAGCGAGAAGAATTTAAACAACGACGTTTGCTTGCAACCCCATTATCGGGACTCATTGCCTGGAGTGTTATTGCTGCTTGCTCTTTATTTCTGGAGCCAGTTCCCTTGTCACTCGTTACTTTCATCGCAACGGGGTCTATCGTCTATATAGCACTACTCCTATCTAAGCTTACGGGCGAAAATATGCTGGATAAAAGTAAGCCAAAGAATACTTTCGACAGGCTCTTTATGTTAACCATCCTGATGTCTGTGTCGGTATACGCTATCGCTATTCCATTTTTCCTTGAAGACTATACGTCCCTACCCTTAACCATTGGGGTCTTAACAGGACTCATGTGGATTCCAATATCATGGATTATCCAGCACTGGATTGGTATTACTCACGGAGTGTTGCGCACAATACTTGTCGTTGCAGCATGGTATGCCCTCCCAGAGCATCGTTTCTTGGCAGTGTCTCTTGTTATTGTTGCGCTTTATGCCTTCGCTATTACGGTATTGGAGCTACGCTGGCGTAGGCTCAAACAAGTATCTAGTTAGATTTTTGTTTCAACCTTACTAATTCTTGAGCCGCCGTGTTTAAATTCGCCGGTGCCCGCTTGGGCTGATAATTCAATATATATTCAACCAGTCCTTTACGTTCAAGAACCGGCACGCTGGGTGGTGAAGACAGTTTAACCCGTGCACTGCGGTGTGAGAAAAACACAACGCCGTCTATCCAGGTAGATGCGCGGTTTTTCTTCAGGTGCTCAGCTAAAACATGAACCTGTTTTTTTAACTGTTTTATTGGATTGCGGACTTTGGCTGTATAACGGCCACCTTTACGCCCTACTTTATGAGCTGTCCAGTAAGCCGCCTGATCGTCTCCTGTTACTTTAGAATTGTTGTTCTTCACTTCCACAACAAACACGCCGTTAGGACCCACCACAATTAAGTCCAGCTCCGTAAAGCCGCGTTTTGCTCGCGAGTTGGGCACATCAACCTGGTTAAACAAAACATAGCTATCGGGGAGTTTTTCTAAAAGCTTCAGTGTTTTTAATTCACCCTTAGCACCTGAACGCTTAGTGGATGCCGCTCCAATAACACTGAATAAATAGGCGAGCCCAACAATCCACCAAAGATTTGGTAATTTATACATTAAAAAACCCGCAATAGGCGCGCCAATAATAGCGACCCATACGCGGGCTTTATTCACTTCTTGAGAAAGACGATTTTTGGTTATGTACTGCGTGTCGGCCATGACAATTTGACAACTTTTCCTTGCTACTAATGGCCATATTAAATCATCAAAGCAGTCAGTCGTCAGCTTTAATCCATTACTGCTTTTGCCTTATCGCCTCAATCAGTTCGTCTTTACTCATTTCGCTGCGGTTATCAATATCAAGCAGCTGCGCCCGGTTATAAAGCTCATCTTTGGTGCGCTCTTCCAGCCGGGTATTGGGGTTACCGGTACCCTGAGTGGTGGTGTTATCAGTAACCCCTTCCTCGCGCCGCTGCTTATTCACGGTACGACTGGCTATTTCTTCTGCCTCGTCTTCACTCTTACCGTCATCTAGCTGTGACTGCTTGATATGCTGATACATTCGCTCGTCTTTATCACGCCAAACGTCCGGCATAAGAGCCTCCTTTTTAATATTTACTGGGAGTCTCTTCCACGCTGCTCAGGAGCAATCTGCTTGTCTTTCTGCGAGTGCGTATCATGCGTTGAACCCGGCCGACGGTGATCTTCGCGGCTCTGGTTTTCTTTGTCCTGCTGGGACTGCAGTTTACGCTTCTCCTCTTCGCTTAGATCCTGCTCATGCTTTTTAACTTTCGGATTCATTGGCCCTGTCATAAAAGCCTCCTTAGTCATTAAAAGTGTGAGTTCGCTTTCATCATTAAGTGTAGTAGAGCAAAGCTTAAAATAAAGACGAGCAAGTCATCTTTACGATTATTAAAGGGAAGCCGTTCAGCCACGCAAGCGGCTAGTCAATAGAACACTGCGCGCAGCGCTCTTTACCGGTTAATAGCTTTGAAATGCGGTTGCGGTTACGTGCAAAAAATAAATAGGTTTTGTCAGCAAACCAACGAATAACAGGCCAGCGCAGAGGGGCGATCATCCAGCCTTTACCGACTAACGACCAGGCCTCATAGGTGACATCCAGACCATAGATCATTTCACCGGAGCTGGTCTGCCCATGTAAATACTGGTTGGCCTTAGCAACGTCAACTTGAGGGTAGCGTTGGTTAAAATCCGGCTCATTAATATTCTCGAACTTTATTTGTCGTTTCTCGTCAAGCTTCCTTAAATGCCGCATTTCTTTAACGCACAATGGGCATCCGCCATCGAAAAAAATAATGAGTTCCGAGCTCTGTTGAGGCATTGCGACCACCACTTTATTGAGTTTCACTTTCTTATACGCTTCTTTTGCGTATTTGACTCATGATGTAATGCGAAAATCGGTTTGCAAATTCTGCCAATGTCTTTTCAACACGTCTTTTTGAGAATCAACCATGGGCAATTCCGACAGCTTATCAGGCCAGTTTTCTCTCGCTAAAATCAATGTTTCATTTAAGTGCACTTTAACCGCTTGCCATGGCACCCCTATTCTATTTGCCCAGGCTTCAAATGAAGCCATATCGACATTATACCAGTTCTTGTTCCTGGCCATGTTAAGAGCAAATTCGAGTTCGCCAGCTACATAAGGCAAAGTAGATACAATGTCATACGCCGGAGAAAGCTTTGGTCGTAGCCCCTCAGAATAAATTAGAGACCAGTTTTTTAGATGTGCATCACCGTTAGCCAATAAAATATTAACCAATAGCCTTCTCGCCATTTGCTGAACATCTTTTAACCCCTGAGCGCCATATTGAAATAGCGCATCCGCAATTTGCTCATAATTGAACTTTTTGTATTTGTCATGGGAATACACCTGAAAAACCTGTGCAAAATCTTCGGTATGTACACGCTTTCCATCATCCCGGTCAAAACGCTTTATTGCGTAAGCATGTGTCTCATTGGGGAGCTGAATATCAGGCAAATTATCTAACTGATTCAGTTCAACCAGCTTAATTTCCGGTATCTCAATACCCGCAATTTGCGCCAGCCGCATCGCAGTATATTCGTTATAAGGCACATGTTTGTGCACTGTTGAGGGTGTTTTGATTACCCAGCTATCAGCGTTGGCATCCCTACCAACGTTAAATCGACCGTCTTGTCCTTTCACTGAAGAGAACTTCATTTGTACGCCAGCCAGAGAAAACTTATCCTGACTGTGTTCGACATCAATCTGTACCGGCTCAACCTGTTCTCGATGATCAAGAGCCCAGCCCGGTACCTGACCCGCTTGTATTGGCTCAGCTAGCAAAGCGCCAGGCAAGTTTCGCCCCATATGAGCCATTAAGGGAAATTCATTGTCAGTGTGCACTTTTAATGAACGACTCATCCATTCTCTTAAAGCACCCTCAGGTAATAAGTTCGATAAAACAGGGGTCAGTCGCTGCGCGCTAACTAAGGGCTGAGTTAGATATCTCGCATCTGCCAGCTGTGTTAACGTCAACGTTTCACGTTGAGTTACCGGAAGCGCAATATAACTAGGCGAAAATACAAAGATATTTTTACCGCCCGAATAGTGCGTCAACACTCCAACTTCTTGGCCATTAAGAGACATTCTGAGTCCTTCAACATTTTCGACTCTTTTCATGGCTGTCATCATCCGTCCTTTAAATGCTTATGTTTGTTTGCCCAAAAGTCATCCGTCGACGAGGAGGATTCTACCGGTTGATGATTCTCTATTTGCTTTGGATCAGTAATGGACAACTCAAGCCCCAAGCCAGCTAAAATACGCAGCAATGTGGAAACTTTTAAATCTTGTCCTGATTCCACTCGTTGGTATTGCTGTTGAGACATGCCAATAAGCATTCGCATGTCTTTTTGCGATAAGTTCTGTTTTTTGCGCTCCGCAGCGAGGCGCTCTGCAATGTCTTTTAGCGTAGTCATAAAACAACCCAAATGATGTATACATACTCAATATACATCACAAATGTTGTAATTCAATATAAAAACAACTTTTTTATTGTCAAAACGCTTGCGAGTAAGATTTGTTAGTTAACCCTTTAACCGGCAACTGTCACCAGGAAAGACGCGCGGCAACACATGTTTCTTCAATAACTAATGAAAACGCCCAACCATTGCGCTCACACAATCGTTGAACAATTCCTAAACCCAGGCCATACCCATGTGACGAAGGTGTTTCGGTGGGAGCGTGGAGCTCATCGGTGTTGCGACTCTTCTGGTTGGCAATTAAAAGCTCGTGTTCTTTAATAGTGACGGTAACCGCTGCGCGGCCTTCAAAGGCATGCTCAAACGCGTTCCGCACGAGGTTATTAACGGCTATAGAGAAGGCTTGCGGATGTCCAAAAACGCTCGGATTCGCAAGCTCATCGATATCCACCCCGATGTTTTTCCCGTTCAGTAGATGGCGCTGCTGCTCTATTGCCTGGCTTACCACCGGCGCGACTAAGAACTGCTGGTCATAGCGTTCGTCATCGGTTTCGCGAGCAAGGCATAAAAACATATCAACGGTGGTTTTCATTTCGCGTGTGGCACGCCGTATCCGGTCTAGCACCTTCACATCAGCCGCTGACAAATCACTTTGTTCCAACAGTTCAAGCGCGCCCGAAATAACCGTTATTGGCGTTCGTAACTCATGGCTGGCAGAGCCGGTGAAGTCTCGCTCTCTGACCACAAACGCGCTGATTCGCTCAAGCGTCTTCTCGATAGTCTCGGCCAGCATACCCACCTCATCATCGCCGAACCGGCTTGACTCTATGCGTTTGTGATCACCAACCGATAAATTTTCCAGGTCGATGCCCGCGACAACTTTGGCAAGTTCCGCAACCGGAGCAACAGCTCTGCGAATAACCATAACGCCCAGTCCAAAACCGAGCACACCCAGCGTACCCACAACGCCTGATATAATTAGCAACCACCACCAATCCTCTGACGACTCAGCCTCAATTCCAGCAACGTCGTACACCACAAATGCACGCCCCAGTTCATTGTCGGAAGGTATTACCGCAACATGAAACTCGTCGGCCGTGAATTCATAGGTTCCCTTCTCAGGGTGAGATCGGGCCCAGTCCCGAAGCGGTTCCGGCAAGCTGTCGATGTCATCATAGCCGCGAGGGTTCATCGTCACAGCAGGATAACTGTCGGCGGCAACCTGAAGTTGCTGCGTCATTGCACGGTCTTCACTTAACTTAATTGCAGCGAAGAAGGCGAACCCCCAAACCACACTGAGTACGGCGACGCAGACCGCAAATGCAATAGCGACACGCTTGCGCAAACTATGACGGTACGTCACTCCGGTTCCTCTGCAATGCGATAGCCGATACGGTGTACCGTATGAATAAGCGGTCGCTCAAACGGCCTATCGATAAGCTGACGCAGTTTGTACATGTGTGAACGAAGCGCATCATTATCAGGACGCTCATCTGCCCACAGCAGTGTTTCAAGCTCATCGCGCGTTACAACAGACGGTGACTGCTCCATTAATTTTTGCAGCAGCCTCATACCCGCAGGCGTAATATCAATATGCTCTCCCGCACGATGTACTTGCAGCGTGGATCGGTTCATCGTTAAGTCTGCCACGGTTAATAAATTCGTAGTTTTTCTCTGGTTACGTTTACACAGTGCCTGCAGACGCGCGTGCAGCTCTTGTAGCTCGAATGGCTTACTTAAATAGTCGTCGGCTCCCGCCCTAAACCCATCGAGCTTGTCGTCCAGCGTATCCCTTGCTGTTAACATCAAAATGGGCGTTTCTAATTCGGCTTCGTTACGCAACTTCTGACACACACTTAGCCCATCCATCCTTGGAAGCATCAAATCCAAAACAATAACGTCGAAGGCGTTCGACAGCGCCAGCTCCACCGCACCTGGACCATCATAAGCAAAATCTAAGACATAATTATGCTTTTCCAGGTACCCGGCAATGTTGCCGCAAATATCGCGGTTGTCTTCGACAATTAATGCTCTAATCGGCGTCGGCGCAAGCACCTGTCCCATTTTTGGTTCCCCTTACCAGGCATAATCGAATCGCAAGCCAATCAGCGGCTCCGCTTCACTATCATCATCCACTTGCACGCCCCGGCGATAATCAAACTCGGTGTCGTCACTCGAAGACGCCGCCGTTACGTTGATAACATCCAGAAAAGCCGTCACATCGACAGGCCCAATTGCACGTCGGTAGTCTACGCGAAGATTAAATATGCCCGAGCCACTTTTACGACCAATGTTACGTTCTGTAATTTCCTTAGAGTAGCGCAAAGGTTGCCCCGGCCCCAGCACGTCAGCGTGGATAATAAAGTTATCATCGGGGCGGCCGGACAAATACTTGTATCGTCCAGCTACTTTCCAGCGGTCGTTTATTTCCCAGGTCAGGCCTAGCGTAGCAACATGCTCACGGCTGAACTCAGCCGCCACGTCACCGCGGCCGTCTTTGCGGTCAACAACGGCGTCGTTATACGAGTAAGTAGCGGTCGTGTACAGACCTTCGGTAATCATACCGTTAGCGACAATATCGACACCATAGGATGAGCCTTCGCCGTTGTTTGCAAAGGTTCCGTTTGCGCGGTCAAGATCAACCACCAAATTATCGAGGCTTTGATAATAAGCTTCTGTTAACACAGACCAACGATCACCGGGGAAGAACTGAACACCGACACTACTGTGTATGATCTCTTCGTTCTCAAGGTTGTTGGACTCATTTGCGGCAAGTTCTAAAAACCGTGGCGACTGATGGAAAAGTCCCGCCGTCGCAAAGTATCTTACAGCCGCACTGGGCCGCCAATTAACACTGAAACGGGGCGATACCAGGCTTTCATCGGCAAAACCATCGCGCTCTAACCGCAGTCCGGTGCTGACATCCCAGTCCCCCTGCTCAAAAACCTGCTCGACATAACCGGCATAGTTCGTTTCTTTGCGCTTTAATGACGAGTTGATGTTCTCTGGCGTTAGCACAATATACTTTTGATCCGGGCTCGGTCTAAAATCATCACCATCATAAACATACCGGATCCAGTCGCCGTCTAAAACGGTATCGTAATCCAGCTCAAGCTGAGTTAACCGAACACCGGCACTTAACACACCCCACGAGTTCATTGTCTCGAAGTCACTGCGCCAGCCAATTTCCGTTTCACCCTCACCGATGGTAATAATGTTTTCACGCACCGGGAAACTCGACGCTGGAGCCCCCTCTGGAACACGCTCAGGAAACGCCTCGCCCTCAGAGCTCACTTTGTCGCTTTTACGGTAATAAAGTTTGTTATTCCAAACTGAATCTTCCCCAATCCATGAGCGCAATGTCAGGCCGTATAAATCGCTATCCTGCTCGGAGTCTTGCAGCGCCGTATCTTCAAAATTTGGTGACTCGGCAACGTGCGTCACACCGCGCGTGTAGTCCTCATGTGTGTCTATCAGCAGAACTTCTAACGTGTGCTTATCGTTAATGGGGGTGACAGATTTGATGATGACGTCTCTTAGCACCGGTTCACCAATGTCTAACTCTTCAATGGTTTCAAATAGGGAACCGAAATCCAGTCGGCGGGCAGAAACCAGCAAAGTTGCATCGTCGGTGATACCACTGGGGCCGTCATAGCCGACTTCATAGCCCGCAAGGTCATAACGGAAACTTGCCGAAGGGCTTGGGTTGCCATCTGCGACTTCCAGTTTAAGTAACGATGCAGCTCGGCCCCCATAGGCAGCACTCCAGCCACCTGGCGAGAACTCGGCACCACTTATCACGTTAGGTGCAAAAATCGAGAAGCGGCCACCACCGCCAATATCTTCTTCTTCGCCGAGAGTCGCATCAAAATGGATGGCTTTATCAAAAGGGAATTCATCAACAAAGAGTAAATTATCTCTGGGTCCGCGACCGCGTACGCTAAAACTTGCGAACTCACTGGCCGATGCCAGACCCGGTAAACCGTCCAGCGACAGTAACGGGTCGGCACCACCGCCCACCGCACTGCGCAAGGCTTCTCTGTCCAAATAGGTGCTGCTGGATGAAGCATAGGTTTCGGCTCGTTGCCCTTGAACCAAGACTCGCTCTATTGCCTGTTCAATAAGTTTGAATTCAATTTTGACATTTTTACGCGTGATCACACGGATACTTGGCTCATAAGCTGAAGCGAACCCATCTTTGGATACTTTGACGGAATAAAGGCCGGGGTCGAGCTCATCAACGACAACGCGGCCTTGAGAGTCAGTTTCTACCGACTGGCTGGAGTTGGTTTCGCGTTCTGTGAGCGTAATCTGCACAGTTGATAGTGGCCGGTCAGTCTTTTGATCTTTGATGATAAAAGTCAGCGCACCGGGGTCCTCTGCTGCGTATGTAAAAAGTGGAAAGCTCATTAAAAGCCCCCACAACACTAACAGCCATACCTGTTTCAAATGCCTGCTCATTTTCTTATTCCTCCAGCTATCAGCCCTAATGAGTTAATTCAGAGCTTATAGACTAGCAAAGGGAATGTGACTAAAAAGTCGCCGGCCTGAACCTACGCTTTACTTACCTTGTAGTACGTCATCACCGCGCAGCCAACTTTAAGTAGGAGTGTTAACATCTTCACCAAACGCTAGCGCAGGGTCGCTGTACTTCATAGAAGATAGGAGGCAAGGATGCCAGCATTTTCAAAGATTCATATTGTTTATTTAACCGTTCTGTATTTCACAGCTCTTTTGCCACATTCAACGTTCGCGCTACAAGTTTCCACACAAACTCAGCTGGCAAAAGTGTATGAAGAAAACACGAGCATTCCTATTAGCGACTACTTGGTCAGTGAAAAGTACGACGGTATACGAGCCATTTGGACGGGTTCCGAACTACTGACCCGGCAAGGCAACCCAATATCAGCTCCTGAGTGGTTTACTGCACCACTACCTGGCGTCTGGCTTGATGGTGAGCTATGGACAAAGCGTCAGAACTTTGAGGACTTGAGTTCTATTGTCAGAACGCAAATACCAGAAGAAGAACGTTGGCGCGAAGTCCAATATATGGTGTTTGATATGCCTGACGCTCAGCTGCCTTTCGAAGAACGATACAAAAACTATTCGAACTTAATTGAGCAAATAAACACTGAACATATTAAAGCGGTTAAGCAGCAACGGTTTCATTCCAACCATGAGTTAAGCAAACACCTGCAAGCTATGGTTGAGAATGGCGCAGAAGGCCTGATGCTGCATTTAGCAACGGCACCTCATCAGTCTGGCAGGAGCGACGCTTTATTGAAGTTAAAACCCTATTTCGACGATGAGGCCGAGGTTATCGCCCATTTACCGGGCAAAGGCAAATATACCGGTATGCTCGGCGCACTGCGTGTTCGAAACCAACAGGGCATTGAATTTTCTATTGGTACCGGGTTCACCGACGCGGAACGCGCTAACCCTCCGCCTGTCGGCAGTATCATTACCTACAAGTACCACGGTTATACCAATAATGGCGTGCCGCGCTTTGCCAGCTTTTTACGAATTAGGGAGGGGGTGGAGAGTGAATAAGCTTTTAGACACGGTGCGTATGCAAAAAATACAAAGAAACCACGAATTGACAACGTTGCGCAACACGCTACACTAATAGCTCATGATCAAAACTTTCAAGCACAAAGGACTGAGGCTTTACTTCGAAATTGGAAGTACTCGTGGAATTCAAGCGAACCATGCAGCAAGGTTACGCATGCAGTTAGTGGCATTAAATACAGCTATGAAAGTTTCAGATCTCGACATTCCGGGATACAGGCTTCATCCGTTAAAAGGTGTTCGAAAAACTATTTGGTCGATAGCGGTGAGTGGCAACTGGCGTTTAACCTTCGAGTTTCGTGATGGTCACGTATATCTGCTTAACTACGAGGATTATCACTAATGTCTATTATGCATAACCCTGTCCATCCTGGTGAATTTATTCTAGTAACCTATATGCAGCCGTTTGGCTTGAGTTGTCGGTATTTAGCGACAAAACTTAATGTCTCCCCTTCCACTTTAAACAGAGTTTTGAAGTGCCAAAGTGGCATAAGCCCTGAAATGGCGTTACGTTTATCGAAAGCTTTGGGCAGAAGCCCGGAGAGTTGGCTAGCGATGCAGGATGCATACGACTTATGGCATGCTGGAAAAAACTTAAGTTTAGATAAGGTTCAGAAGCTTGATCTTACCGTTGCATAGTATGCCGTAACAGGCTCGACACTATAGTGAGAATTGACTCATCACGCCGCTATAATTAGTCTCAAAAATTCCAAAAAGCCCCAAGCGAGGCATACAATGAGCTCAACTAAAATTAATTACATTGAACTACCAGCGCGGAGCCTTGAAGCAACCAAGCGCTTTTTTCAGCAGGCTTTTGGCTGGGAGTTTGTAGACTATGGTCCGGAGTACGCGGCGATTCAAAATGCCGGGCTCGATGGCGGCTTTTACCAATCTGATTTGGTGGCGCAAACCTCAACCGGCAGTGCCTTGGTGGTGTTATACAGCAAAGACCTTGAGCAAAGCCTGAAAAGCGTTGAAGACGCCGGCGGTAAAATCATTAAGCCTATATTTGATTTTCCCGGTGGTCGACGCTTTCAATTTACTTGCCCTAGCGGCAACGAATACGCAGTATGGTCAGAATAATTAAAATAACAATAAGGAAAAAGCATGCCTAAATTTACGGAATACAAAGTCATCCACATTACGGAAGGTGGCTGTGGCACTTTGTTACTGGGGTCAAGTGGTCTGCCGTTAAAGAAAATTGAATCTACTTTGAACCAGGAAGCTGCAGACGGTTGGCAACTCGTGTTTCAGGTACTGGAGCAAAAGCGTTTTTGGTTGTTCTGGACGCGCGAAGCGGCCATTGTGACTTTGGGTCGATAAAGCCGACTATATGATAAAGCGGTTCATTTTAGCTTCAATTCGTTGGTATCAGCGTCGTGGCGGTTCGCGCCACTTCTTTAATACCGAATGTAATTTTGAGCCGTCTTGCTCGCACTATACTTACCAGGCCATTAGCCAATACGGTACCTGGCACGGTATAAAACTTGGTGTAGCGCGTATGCGGCGCTGTAATGAACCTGACTGCGTGCATAAAAAACATGACCCAGTTCCCTAAATAAGGTAACCCTTATGTCTTACGAAATGTCTTCTGAGCAATTGCGCGATGAAGAAGAAGCCCTGCGTAATCAAATACGTGAGCTAACGCCTGAGCAGCGAAAAGAATATTACCGCCTTGAAGGTCAAAAAATTAAAGACCCGGACACCTACGCGGTACTGAACTGGTTCATTATGGCCGGCCTGCATCATTTTTATTTAGGCAACACGCAGCGCGGGGTTATCAACCTCTGCATCATGCTGGTTGGGCTGGTTTTCTTACCTTTCTTACCCATAGTCGGGGTTATTATTCTTGTCGGCATTGTTATTGTCGAGCTGCCGCAATTGTTTAAGTCACAACAAATTGTTCATGCTTACAACAATAACGTTATGCGCGAGCTCATTCATCAAGTGAAGTCAGAGAACGCCTAAGCTCCGCTCAGGCAAAGTCTTTCAGCCTGAGATGACTGTCGATTGAGTCGACAAGATTTTTTGGCACCTCATGTTCAGTGGCTAACTCCCGCCACTGCGACATCGCGTTTATCACATCATCAATAATTGCATCAATTTCTTTGCGCTCTACCTTTGGTAACTGAACGTCCGCAAGTGCATAAAAATCAGCGCGGGTATGGCCGCTGCGTTTACCATTTAAAGACATCCAGTGCTGCTCTACCCAGGGGTTTCCGGGTTTATAACTAAAGGCAACATCGTAAGCCGGGCTCAACCGCCATTGCTTGTCCTCCAGCATAAAACCAAAGTTCTTGGAGTGATCATCGTGGTTCGTTGCTACGTGGTTAAAGACCATACGGCGAAACAAGTCTATGGCGTCCGCCCGTGGCAACCTTAGCTGGCGGGCGACCTGAAACAGCTCTTCATAAGAAAACGCGCCAATGTCGTGATAGTTCACGTGCTTAATAGCGGTAAGCGTTTGAATGTGCTTTTTCTCATTGCCTATTCTGTCAAAGCGTTTGGTCACAAAATGGCGTCTGTTGCCTTCATCCAGCAGGTGGCATGGCATCATATCAATGCCGGCTTGCGTGGCCATTAAGTAATACACATACTCCATGGCACCGTAACCTAGCGGGTCGCCAAAAGTTTGCTGAGATGGGTCGCGCTCTTTTACGCCGTCAAACTTCAACAGATAATGCTCAAAGCCTTCGGGCACAAGCCCCTGCCCTGAACGAACCTGGCTGAAATCCTTATTAAATGCCAGTACCGCTTTTGGTCTCGCCCCACCGGCGCTGGTGCCAACCGCTAATAAGGCCTGCATCATTTCTTTGTCCGCCGCGTCATCAAAGTGCGTGCGCTGACGAAAGCCCTTTCGTGCATCCAGCACTTCCTGGGCTAACCTCATTAAGCTTTCAAGCTCTATGTCTTTGTTTTTAGCGTTGGTTTGATTCTTACGTGCGGGGTGATACTCAAGAGCGCCCATGCCCCGTTCGCCGGTATATTGAAGCCGTTCAAGCGGGCTCAAAGGTTCTGTGCGATCCGGCTGTTGCGCAACCCATTGGTTCAGTACCGCATTACCAAAGTCGTCAGGCAAAGAGTCCGCCAGCATGCCCGGCAGGCCTCTGAAGGTATCCCAATTTAACCCCGGAAAAGAGTAAATTCTTCCCTTCTCGGTGGGCATGGTTAAAGGCGCCAGCGGAATGTCTTTTTCGACAAATTCAGATAAGTACTCGAACCGCGCAGCCGTGTCGCCTTTGTTATAACTTAAGGCACCGACAGGCTCACCTTTGTAGCGAACTTCAATGGTATTAATCACCAGTCCAGCTCCTTATTGTCAGCAGGTTTCACACGCGTTTTACCGCTCGCCCGTTTCTTCTGTTTGGTGCTACTTTTGAGTAGCTGCACAGGAGAAACGCCCTCGTCCGGGAACGCAGCCAGTAAATTGTCAATATGCCCCAAAGCCTGAAGAATTGCGACATACGTCGGTAAGGTGCTTTTACCACCCTCGGCAGATTTAACCGCATTCAGTGAGACATTAGCTAAGGTCGCCAAGTCCTCCTGAGTTAAATCCTGATTCAACCGATACTGCCTGACTCGCTGACCAATGATGGTTGAAACGCGTTCTGAATTCATATAACGAACCTTAAATAGGCTTTAAACTGATAAATAGAGTGTAGCAGACTGTTTAAGGCACGCAATTATATTTACATAAAAGCCCTTATATGGACTATAAAGTATTTAATTCAAACTAAAATACTTTATAAGGGCTATAAAAATTTCAAATAGGGTTGTTAATAACACTTGATTTGAGTATGAATTGATAGTCCGCTTCGTGCTAGGAGCGGACGTTAACGCCGCGCTTTGCGGAAATATAGGAGTGTCTGCGAGTAAACTTTCCTTGTTAGTGTTACAACCCAAACACCACTTCAAACTTCTCGCCATTGTTTAATCTTTCCAATCCTGAATACAAACTTTTAGTATGCATTGGTTCAACAGCTATTCTTGATGCTTGGTAATATTTCACACTTGTATTTGGAAAGTCGCTTAGAAGAAAAATAGATTTAACTTTCGCTATGTCTTCCTCTGTTATCTCTATATTTTCAAGTAAAAAAGGTTTGCGATAGTCAACTTTAATACCGGTTCCTTCAATAAACCAGGCTGGTAATTGCGTAAGCTCTACAAGAAGGTCAGTTCTGTACCTCACCTCTGCATGAACAAATTCATGCGCTATCACGTCGGTGTTGAGCCCCTTAGGACCTAAAAATATACACTCTCTGAAGAACCCTGATGCTTGCATGCCCGTTGGATTAAAACCAAAACTGGAGTACTGATTCTCAGTTGTAGCAATAATTCTTGGTGAAGATATAGGGTTACCATACACATTTGAAACTCTTTCGATTGCATCATCTATTGCTTCTATCAAGTTCGATTTCTGTGCTTCGTCGAGGCTGTCATCAACATAGAGATTTGTTGAAACCTGAGAAAAATGTGTCTGCCCAATCATTTCGCATGCTATCGCATCCTTTTTAAAGAAGATAAAGGACGCAAAAAGAAGCAATATAAAAACAGATAAAAGAGTTTTAAATATTCGCACAAATTTTCCTTGTGAAACTAACGCCTAGCTCAAGCGCCGGTTTGGAGCCGCGAAGCTGCGAAAAAGCGGTCGCGGTGCAGCCGATTGTTAGCCGTTCCTTCTAGACCATGGGTCCAGACTCATAATGGACTCAGACCACCTATCATCTAAAGCAATCGCCAGGCCGTCAGGAAAAATTACGAATTCCTGCTGATGCAGCTGAGATTCTATCCCCTTAACAAAAGTATTAGGAGCTTGCGACATAGTGCGCTCATTCAGCCTAGCTACGACTTCTCTATCAATGCCAATACTGACGCCGATTTCTGGTAGTTCACGCACTATAAACTTACGATCTCCTATCGCTCTTTCTCGACCTTGTTCAATGGCAGAGAGCGATGCCGAATAGTACATCGCGAGAACGTTCTCCACGTTAAACTGTAGGTCTCTGGCATTACAATCGAACTCCTCTGGGTCCTCGATTGCCCAGTGCAGCTTCGGGTTAAATGATGCCTGAATTGCTACCCGTAGCAATGGGTACTGTCCATTTATTTTACGGAGCTGGCGTGTTTGTTCTTTTGCAGCTTCCATCGCAGATTTACTGTGCCCCCAAGTACGCCCTTTCGCTTCAGCAACAATCCATTCTCTGTTGCTCCGGAGACCAATTAAATCCGGCTCCGAGTTACCTTTTAGAGACGCCGTCCCACCCAGAGCATTCAACATGGACAAATGAAAAAACCAGGGCACATCTAAAAGCCGGTGGCCCATAACCTTGGCCGCAAGCATGCCCATGAAATATGAGACTCCGCTTTTCTCTGTAGGATCTAGCCCCGAATAAAGAGAACTTTTTTCGATAAATCGATCGTTTTCGAATAGATTTGCGTAGACCGTATGACTTCTCACTACCAGATCACTGATTGAATGCCAGCCATGTGCCAATAGAAATGCAACACCAGGCTTACCCATTGTCATCGCGGCCCAAACAAACTCGTTCCAAGTGAGATTCAACTGGTGACTACCGTAAAGCTTGGGTCCCCAGTGCCGCCCAAATTTTGAAGCTGTGTAAGGAATTCTAGGCATACATTTTTGTCCGGCTAACGCTTACAGCATTGGCGCGGTCTTATTCGCGTCCATTGCCTGTGATTGTTATTTGCGATCTGCAGGATGATTCACTCCATCATTAGTCGGCACACCATCCAGTTTTAATGGGTTAATTCCCTCAAGACATGCAACGTTGAAACCATACTGGCTTGGATTTGAACGTCTTTGATGATGAGTGTATACCCCACATTTAGCGCAAAAATAGTGTTTTGCTGTCATCGTATTGAACTGATAAAGCTTAAGATGCCCTTTACCCTTAACAATATTTATACCAGATAGTGGAACCGACGCAGCAATTGCACCTCTACGTCTGCATAGGGAACAATCACAACGCCTAAGCTCTTCAAGACCATTAGGTAAGTCAAAAACAATCTCGACTGAGCCGCAGTGACATGTAGCTTTATGTTTGTTCTTTATTTCGATTCCATCAACTTCTTTGACGCTCATAAACTTTCCGTTTGGAAATAACATTTGTATATTGTACGTGCGCACTTTGTAACTCGTTAAATTGATAGCTGTTGACTCTCGAGTTACTTAGCTAACCAAGACTCCGACCTTGAAACACGCTGAATAAGCGAAAGTAATTTGAGCATGCTCAGTTAGAATCTGACGGACGCACAATATCCAACTTTGACTTTTCGTTATGTAGTTGACATTAAATGACTTAAATACACAACACAATAAAAAATGCGCAATATTGCCGAGGTAAGCGTGCTGTACATCGTTAGGGTTACCCACACTTTCTAATAACGGAACGGCGAGTCATCAGTTGAGTTAGGCAAAAGTCCGAAGGTTCGCTCTTCGCTCAAGCGGGCCGTCGGCCTAGAGCCAAGAGCCAACATTTTACGATTCGTACCTAGATAGCAGGAGAGTCTTGCTAATAGCAGGGCCAGAAGATTTTAAACTATCTATATCGACCAAGGGAAATTAGGATACCTTGATTCTCCGTTATGTCCCGATCTCAAGCGAGTACAGGCGAAACATACAGAGGATTTACCAATCATCTTTACTAGTATTGTTATTATCTTCATCAGTTTGCTCTTGCTTTACCAATACATCAATTCTTCGTTCAACATTTGGGTTAGGTAAAAAAGTTTGAAGTACAAAACCCAAAGCTATAGCACTTCGTTTCCCTCCCTTTACCCAAATTGTCAGTTTGAAACAAAGCATTATGAAGCCAAAAACAATAAGCCAAGGGAAAAGATATAATAGCAAGTCGTAAAGCAAGTTCATCTTGTTCCCTTACTCCTAAATAACTAACCTACTGCACTACTTAATTTGGGCTGTTCACTTTTTATATTTTAAGCTATCAACAGATTTTAAAGGAGTGTGTCATATAGCACGGCTCTCAACGTGCCGCTGCTCAGTATTCACCAGTAGCAATTGATTGATTTTGTACTGAATGTAGATCACATGTAGGAATGAGCTTAGAACAGGGTTCAGCCAAAACTTACTCTCTTTCCCTACGCCGGTGATTAAATTAATTCTATTTCGGACTTTTATTAACCACGTAACATGAAAAATTGATGAAACAAGGTGCATTAACTTTGAGAATATAAGTAGTTCTGGATTTCCTTTTGCGGTAAAGAAAATGATAAGGCTAAAAAGAGAAATTAAATGCACTGAAACAGCGCTGATTACGAACCAACTCGATATAGGATTTCTTACAGATCCGTTGACTTGTTTTGTAAGTGCAAAAAGCCGATAAATTACGTAAAGCCCAAAGGTAAAAACGCACAGTGTAAATGTCTTTACTACTGATTTACTCTCAAAAATATCATTTATTTTCCCCATTTTCATTCCTCTGTGTAATTCCCTTCATCTTAAATGAGGACAATAAAATATTAATCAAGTGTTAATAACTACAAGACATGAGATCTGCAAAGTCCCTCTAGCGTTTACGCCAGCGACAAATAAGATAATAAAAAGGACCATGCTAGTCATACTGACTTAAGACTAAGCTACCAGTTTTTTACATCAGGCCTGCTGTTCGCTCAATACTGACTTTCAGCATTGAGCGAATAATATAGATCC
>TARA_R110002020_G_scaffold233207_2_pt1 | contig 50794 bp, 22 predicted proteins | sample TARA_R110002020 | Tara Oceans TARA_R110002020 (sample SAMEA4396489) | marine metagenome | biome: Westerlies Biome; feature: [MES] marine water layer (ENVO:01000295) within the mesopelagic zone...; material: water (ENVO:00002006), including particulate matter (ENVO:01000060) such... | reverse complement strand
CTCGATAACAACAACTGGAACGTATAATGCAGGTGATTTAGATGTGACTGTTTGTTACGTAGTGTAATAAACCTTTAATCTTTGAGATAGGGGGAGAAATCCCCCTATACTCATATAAAATACAATAAAGTAATGGCAACTTTACCTAAAATAGATTTTACGGCTTCAGAAACATGCGATTCACTTGGTATTAAGATGACAGAAACAACAGGAATGTATACCATGCCAGGAAATACTGGTGGTTGGGGTGCTCCTAATGTCGGCCTGGGAATGGCTATTAATGCAGAAATTTATGTAACTGTACCAGATGGAACAATATATACATTAACTATGATACCTGATTTTGCAGGATTTTTACCTAGTCAGGTAAACGGATCCTTCATTATTCATATGGGACTCTTAGGAGGAACAGCAAATACTACAATGACACAAGGTTTATATAGTATAAGATATAGGGTATTAGTAATATATGGAGATGAACCCGAACAATCTACTTGGATACAGGTTCAAAAATATGTTTTCTTATCTAGTACGATTAAATGTTGTGTACATAAAATGTTAGCAACATTAGATATGTGTGATACCTGTCCCTGTGATTCAGAAAAATCTAAAGCTTTAGAAGCTTATACATTATACAAAGCCTTACTTTATGCAAATCAATGTGGGAATGTAGATTCAGCAGTGAAAATACATGACCAGGTAACTAGATTATGTAATTATACGGATGGTCCGTGTAATACATGTTCTTAATAAAGTAAATAAATGGCTTGTGAAAATTGCGAAAATGGATGCATAAATCCAAATTTATGTGCATGTGATTGTCAATCATGTGCAACAGCAGGTGCTTGTGATATACCCGCAGGTGCTCCTGGTGCTGCAGGACCGCAGGGACCCGCAGGTGTACAAGGACCCCCAGGATTAAATGGTACAGATGGAACAGACGGTGTTTCTGGATGTACTATAGTTAATGCATATTTATCAGACGGTGATAATCCTCCTGATGTTCCTGTAGGTCATTTAATAATAGAAACTGCACCTTCTCCAGATCCGTGTAATCAAGTCTTTGATGCTGGAAACATTTTAGATACTGTTAGTGGTTTAGATATAACAGCTGTACCTAGTGGTGTTATTTGTATGTGGTCTGGATCAGAAGGTAATATTCCAGTAGGATGGTCACTATGTGATGGTACAGATAGTACTCCAGATTTAAGGGGTAGATTTGTAGTTGGTAGAGATCCTACAATAGGTTCTCCATACACATCTATTGGTAATAGTGGCGGTGCAAATACAGCTAGTTTAGCCCAAGGAAATATACCAGCGCATCAACATAGTTTAGCAGCTGTAAATGTACAAGTAGCTTTTGGTGGTGGTCACTATCATTCATGGAGAGGATGGAGAAGTAATAATACTGGAAGTGATAATCAAGTAAGAAGCCGAGAATGGATTGCCGGAGATGATCTAGATACTGTTACAGGTGTTCCAGTTGCACCGGGTCATTTTACTCATGCAGATTATGGTGCTCATCAGCATACAGCAACACTTAATCCTGCAATTACAGGGGATGGACAACCTGCTTTACCAGCTGGTTTAGGTGGTCCATTTAATACAATGCCCCCTTATTATACTATAGCATATATTATGAAAGACTAATGGCAGGGAAAAAATTAAATATATATGATTTAAGATATAGGCTTAATAAGTTAAAATGTTGTTTTGCTAAAAAGACAGCAGCTTTAGTTGATAAGCAAAAATATGGGAAACCATGTGAAGAAGAAAAATGTAATGTTCAATTATTAGGTGCTTATATTGAAATGGTTGAATGTATACAACCTGTAGGATGTACAGATTGCACTCAAGATTGGATTGATGGCGGCTCATTAATTTGGGATGAAAATACAGTTTATACTAAAGATCAAATTGTAAAAGTATGGCCAAGAGGATTTTCATCAGGAAGTGATTTTGTATTAATGAGATGGGTAAATCAATTACCTAGTAGTTCATTTCCTAATAATGCAGCGGGAGAAGGAGGTGTAATCTGTTGGGAAGATGGAGGTTTATTACAAACTGGACATGTTTCTCCTTGTTATAATAAAATTGATATACACCATTGGAGTGTATGTTCTAATGAAGAAATAGCTTGGCAAGCCCAAGGAAGTATGGTTTGGGATCCTACTATTGTTTATCAGTATGGAAGTATTGTTAAATTTAGTGGGGGAGGTGTTGGTTTAGATCAATCTGGTCAAGGTCAATACTATATAAGTAATATAAAGAATAATTTTACTAATGCACAAAATTTAGGATTTCATGAATCAGGTGATTGGAATCTATTAGATTGTTTTGAAGATATAATATAATGGCGAATAGTAAGTGGAAACAATTAGTATATGGTTCGGTTATTCAAGATAACAGAACATACCCACCTACAGTAGGTAAAGCAGCTGTAGGATTTAGTGCTCCAGCAGGTTCTGCATCAATAGCAGCTGATGCAGCTATTACTTATTCAGGTCAAGCATATGCAGAAGGAGACGTATTATTCTACACAGATGGTAGTACTGTATATGATTCTGCTGGGAATATTATGAATGGTGGAGGTCCTAGTGGATTAGGAGGTGAAAATAAACATCCTCAATCTGTAGTTATTACACCTAGTACAGAAGCTAATTATTTTTGGATCTTTGCTAATATGAGAACTCATATCACGCTTTCTTATGTTGATATGACTGGAAATAGTGGACGTGGTACTGTTACTCAAAATGTTGCATCTGGAAAAATTACCCCACCGGGTGCTATTACAGGTAGAATGGCTGCTTATTATGATACTACTACATCTGATTATGGTATTATCGCAAAGAGAGAAGGTGCTAAAGGATGGGATGTTTTTTTAACTACTGGCCACCATGCTTCTCATTATCCTACATATGCTGCAACTGTTACAACTGCAGTTGGTTCTGTATATAATAGTAACGATGCAGCGAATCGTTCTTGTGTTAAATTTAATGCAGATGGTAGTAAATTTGCAACAGTTTATCAAGCTGATGTTGGTACAAGTGGTTCACCAGTTACTACTGCTTTAGTAGAAGTTTATGATTTTAATACTAATACTGGTGCAGTTAGTAATTTTCAATCTTTTACAATAGATATAAAAGATGCTGGCGCAATAACAGCTGGAGGAGGTCATGATCAAAGGCTTACAGCTTATGATTTAGAATGGGATTATACTTCAAATACTTTATATGTTCCGACTTATGATAGTCTTACTGGTATGGGTATTAGCTGGTATACTTTAAATGCATCTAATGTTGTAACAGCTCAAGGAACTGTATCAGGTTCATTTAAAGGGATTGGAAAATGGGGAGATCGAGTGATCTTAGGTATGTATAAAGATCCTGTTGATGATATTATTTATGTAGCAACACCAAATGTAATTGCAAGTACTGGTGGTTATAGTGCTAATTATAATGATCAATATGCTACAAATCAAATTTCTGCTATTACTTCTACAAGTACACCCTCAACTTCAACATATATAGATTCATTATCTACTACAAGTGCTGGACTTATTGGAGCTGGATTACCGAATAGACCTTTAGCAGGTGAAGATGCAGGTCCATCTTCATATTATACATTAACTCCATGTGATGCTCAAAAAGAGTATGTTATGGATGCAGATGGTATAATTTGGTTACTTGATGGTTCATTAGACGCTACACAAATTGCAGATGTAAGTTCTATAGCTAATAGAAAGAATATAGCAGTTCAAAAAGAAACTAATTTTATTTATTTATTAGCAGGTACAGGAACGAGTTGTGCAATATATAAAATAGATCCCGTAACAGGATCTACAGATTCTGGAATCGCATTATCTGATGCAGGTTCTTCTATTACATCTTATGATTTAATAGCCGGGAAAGATGCAACTGCAACTGATTTCATCGCTATGATTAATACAAGTGGTGGTCATAAATATGCTACTATTGTTATAGCAACAGGGGTTACAACTCCTGCAGGTAGTGCTCAAGCAGGTATTACACCTCTTGGAATGGCTGTGTTAGGAACTAATTATTTTGTTACTCATCTTAAAAGAGTATATAAAAATGCAGCAGGAACTTGGTCATTATTAGCAGCTACTAATACAGGTTTAGCTGATAGTATTAAAGGTTTAGCTACAGATGATACAACTTTATATGGTTATGTAGATGGTAAACGTTATACTATAAATCAATCTACAGGTGAAGCTACATTAGCAATAGATATTACGATCAATGAAAGTAGTGCTAGTTGGAATCATGAAGTAAATGGAGCCGGAATAGTAAATGCAGCTACATTAACAACTAATGTAACAACTCCTGGAAGTCATTTAAATAAGATAATAACAGTCCAAAACTTTGGTGGATGTTATACAGTAACAACTGCAGTATCAGGAAGTGCTGCTATAGGTACTATATTAACTTCAAGTGATACTTGTGGAGAATGTGCAGATTGGCTTGATGAAGATAATTGTACTGTTTTTTATGATTGTTGTATAGGTAAAAGTGATACAGCTATGCAACAGATTGTAGCTACTACAAATGATGTTGTAGATTTTAGTAAAACATATCAATTAACAGGAGGTACTACAACTGATCAATTAAATAGATGTGTCACTCCAGCAATCATTAGTAATGATTCTATGTATATGACATTTTCAAATGGTCAATACGGTCATATTAATTTAGGAACTGGAAAAGTTACTCTATATGATGGTGCAGGAGGAAACGGTATGACATTTGATAAAAATGCTAATCCTATAAATATAAGTTCATCTGGTTCTATAAGTGCATTATTTAGTGGGGCAATTTCGGTCACCACATTACCAATAATACCACCCGCATCTAATTTTCTAGCTACAGATCAAAATGCTGATATAGTAGTTGGAGGAACAGATGGAGGTGTTACGAAAATTGCTCGAGGTAGATATGACTATTCAAATAATAGTATAGCCCTTGGAGAGGTTATAAATAATTCTAATGTTAAGGTTACTGGAGATTTAACAGTAAGCAAAGCTGGATTATATTATTGTATAGGAGATATGTCCCCAGGAGCTACTCCAGAAACAAATGATTTATTTACACTAGCATCAGCAACATTAACTAATACAGATGTAGCAAGTTTAACTTCTACATTAGGATTAAATAGTACTCAAATATGTAAAGGTCTAGCATTTATAGATGATGTTTTAAAAGTATTAGTATGGGATGCAAAGACCTCAGCTTTAGCATTATATGAAGTTACACCAACAACAGGAAATAAAGTAAGTACTTTATCTTTACAAACAATAAATGGTGAAACTGAATTTCATATACCACCAACTAGTTTAGCTGCTAGAAATACATGTCAATATCATACTCCTTCCTCATTTACAAAAGTAAGTTATAATACATGTTCAGATTGTTTTGATTCAACGACTGCAAAACAATGTGTTTATGAATTAACAAATTGTGTTAATAGTGTTATTAAATATACTACTGTAAATCTATCAAGTGATTTAAATAAAGTAATTTCAATAAATGAACCTGGTTTATATAATTGTTATACAGTTAAAAATTATTATACAGCTGTAGATAGTGATACATATCCAGATGTAACTAAATTAGAATCATACGATGATTGTGATGCATGTACAAACAGTGAAACTAGTATCTATCAAGTTGTAAAGTGCAGTGATGCAACTGATGATCCTAAATATACTACTGCAGATCTAACTCCAGGAATTGATACACATTTAAATGCAGTTGTTGTATTAGAAGGTGAATATTTTGGAAGATCTGTTATTACAGGTGATTCATCTCATTCATTATTAATTACTGCATTAACTATATCTAGTTCAGCAGCAGATTGTGGGTCTGCTAAATTCTTTACTAGATTAACTGCATGCGGTGATCCAACCAGAACAATAGATATAGATTACGAATCAAGTACTGGTGTTCAGGCATTTGTAGGTACTACTAAAGCTATATCAATAAATAATTTAGGAAATAATGAAGATCAAGTTTGCTGGACAGTTGCAGATTGGGTTCAAGGACCTGGAACACATCAATATACAACAGTTGCATATCATGGATCTGCAGATGATTGTCTTACTTGTGGAGCAAATGCATTAGTAGTTGCTCCAGTGCAAGTATATTTAGAATCATGTTGTGCGGGACCTGCCCAACCGCTGGTACAATATTATTACCAAGTAGGAGGAGGAATGGATATAACTATAGAGGATGCAGGTCAAATTGTTGAAGCGGATATATTCGATCCAGATACAGGTCAAACATATTCAGGTTGTTGGACTGTAACAAGTCCAGAGTTTGGTGTGGCACCGGGTGATTTATCAGATTGGACTAATATTACTGTATATGCATCAGAAGAACTTGGAAATAGTCCCGGTACAACTTGTCAGGATTGTGTTTATACATGCGATTCTCAAGATGGATGTCAATTAATACCATGTGATGTATCAGCTCCTAATTACTTTATTGATTGTGCTGAGGCTCCAGAATCTTATATAAATAATGTATTAGTATATACAGGACATCCAGATTTAAAAGGACACTGCTTTAAATTATGTTATAAAAAATTCGATGGTATTCATGGAGTAAATTGGTTTTGGGGTATAGGCGCTGGATTAAAGTTTGAATTCCTTGATCTTCCTTATGCTCAATATGATGGAAATACTAGTATGTCGGTTGGTAATTCATTTAGTGAAGGTTATACTAAATTTCAAAGTGCTGTTCATAGTGTAGGAGAAGATATAACTATAGGAACTAGAGATTATGCAAAAGGAGATATCTTATTTTATACAGATGGAAAATATTGTTATAATGCTGATCATACAATTATACCGTTAACTAATACTTGGCAGGGGGGTGAGCAAATGTTACCAACATCAGATATAAATAATAATTTTACTATTTGTACTCATGCTTCTCAACAAGCTGTTATTGTACCAGATCCTACAGGAGGTTTTATTGGAGATAGTGGAGTACATATGTATTATTATGTATTTTTTCAAACTGCTGGAGATGGTCCGATGAAATATTCACGGATAATGTTTGATGCAGGTAATGAAACAGGGACCGGAACTCCAGACGCAGTTAATGTAACTGTGACAGAACAATCTACTGAAAGGTTATGCGTAAGCTCAATTCCAGAAGATGGTTCAGATGTATATTGGGTATTAGATGTAGAACCGTATGCAGCGCCTATAACTCCATTATCTCCTGCTACATGGGGAAAAATTAGAGCTCATAGAGTTAGTTCATCTGGATTAGAAATTGATTATGCAATTACTACTTTGATTCCAAATCCTACTATGGGGCAATTAAATGATTTTCCTCAAATGTCTAGTTCTGCCAAAATAAAACTTTCTCCTGATAATAGATGGGTTATTGTAACTGGATGGCAATCAGGAAGAAATTGGAATGTTATAGGTAGATTTAATTCAACTACAGGAGATGTAACTATAATAGATATTTGGACAGATGTTGATGCATTACCATGTGTACCTACTACATCAGGAAATCCTAATAGTAATTGTAATGCAAATATTTCGACAGATTTTATACCAAGGGTAACTGCGGTTGAATTTGATGCTTCAAGTAAATACTTATATGTATTAAAAAGCGGTTCAAACTATCCGCCAGACGCACCGTCTGGAACTTGTCCAGATGATCCTTATTATGCAAGTACTAAATTACTTAGAAGAGAATTAAATGCAGAAAATAATACAGTTGAACCTTATGAAGATGTAGAAAGTTTTATAGAATACTTACCTGGTCCAGATGGATCTACTGCTACTCAACAAACTGCAGGTAATGTAGATTGTCCAACAGGTCATTCATCAATGCCTACAGATATGATATTAGGTCCTGATTGGAATATTTATTTTGGATTGTATAGAGATGTAGTAATAGGAAGTTCTAATAATGGTTTAGGCCGATGGAGACAACAAATGCCAGGAATAGGATTAATTCCACCTAACCCAAATAGTGATTCGTATACTCAATACATTGGTAGGATAGTAGCTCCTCATACTGATGAGCCTATAGTTCAAGGAAACCAAAATACTGGAGAAAACTATAATACAGGATTATGGAGTCAAACATATTGCGATTTAGCAAACAGACAAATAGGTCCAGGATTCCCTACCTATTTAAGAAAAATGTGTCCATTACCAACAAATGACGATGAGATTATTACTGGTATAGCTATATCACAATCTCATGAGGCTTGTGGAGCGTCTACTGATTGTGGAGTTACAACTCCTACAACACCGGGATATAAAATATGTGAATGTAGTTGTTCAGGAGGAGACGGTGTTGGATGTGATGATGTTACAGATGCATGTTATTCTTGTGATAAAGATTATACAATGCAGCTAACAGGAACGGATCCTGGAATACCGGGTATGGGGGATGGAGCTAATACTATAGCAAATCCTACTGCTGGAAATCCGAAATATAGTACTGTTGGAGCAATAGGTGGTGAAGATGTGAGACACTGGACTGCGATACGGCAAGCTGTTGAAAATCTACAATTTGGAGATCAAACTGTTATAATGAGTTATAGTTTTGTTAATCCTGCTTGTACTTATCAGGGTCAAAATTGTGATCCATTTTCACAGGGATATGGAGTTAGAGATAGTAGTTTATGTGCTGGTGATGCTTTTGATTTTAATTATAAAATAACTAAAGCAAACTTTAAAGGAGAAATTGATTTTTGTTTTGAAAAAATAAAAGAATTATTTGAAGCTACATTTAATAAATCTTGTGGTTATGGTGGAAATCTATGTTTAAATTTTGTTCGAACAAATGCGCCGGGTTTAGCTCCAGGAAATGTTGATATAGGCGATGAAGTTTGGGATGGAGTTACAGGTACAGGAGAAGTTGTTTCAGGAGCTCTATGCACAAATGTGGCAGGAAGTTTACAAGGAACTCCATATACAGACGCTACATCAGGAATATCAAATATTGGTGATTTTAGAATTGCAATGACCCAAATAGATTCTAGTGGATGGGCCGGTGGTTATTTAGGATATTGTGTGACTAATTCACCAGAACATTTTCTTGGAGAACAAAGACTAAACACAACATCATCTACTATAGTATTAGATACTAATGATGAATGGAGAATGCGTTCGCAAACTTTTATGTCAGGTCCAGGAGGCTGTATAGATAATTCTGGAAATGAAAAAGCATTTGAGATTGTTAGAATAATGACCCACGAAATACTTCACGGTATGGGAGTTGGACATTGTTGGAAAACTTTTTATACTTGGGGTACCCAAAGCGGTTATACCTGTGCGGATGTTCTAACTAGTCCTTGTACAGCTCCATTAATCCAAAGAGAAGGTGCTTGTTCTAATGGTCTTTGGGCATATCGATGTGGAATAAAAGAATTCGGTTCTATTATGGCAGCAACAGCTAATGCAGGAATGGAATGGAATCTTAATTTTGGATTACCATCTTGTGATTTAGCAGGATATGGAGGAGAAATTGATAGAGCTTCATTATGTAGTATTTATTCTTATACTTATGGAAATTCACCTTATACTGAACCAGCTCTGGGTACTAATAATAGAGGAACTCCAAATCTAGTAAGAAATGCTATGGGAGCAGATAATGATGGAATGCCATCAGATGAATATGATTTTTTACCATGTAATGATTGTGAGGGTTCATGCTTTTACTCAGAAAATGTAGATTTAGAACAGTATGTTAATGGACCTAGTTTCGCATTTAAATGGGATCCAGGAGATGGTTTAGGAGAAAGATGTTTTCAAGTAGAAGCGGTAGATGAAATACCTATAGGAGAAACATTAGTAAATGTACCTGATACTGTAGATTCATTTGCTGATTGTGAAGAATGTATAGAAGAAACACTACAACCTTCTTGTTGGAAATTAGTAAAATGTGCTTGTAGTTCAGGTGCAGGAACCGGACCTCAAATTATAACAACATCTACAGATATGTCTGATTATTGTACAATAGGAGGTGAAGATGGACCAAATGTAGACACTCCAGTAGTTCAATTAGCCGAATATCCAAATATTTGCTATACTATAGATTGTGATGGTTCTCAAGAATTAACTGACCAGGAATGCGCACTTGCAGTAGCTGTTACCGTTACCATTCAACATTCAGATTGTACTACTTGTTGTGGTGGAGATCCAGGTATGTGTTATAATTTAACTAGTTGTACAACTGGTGAAACATTTGTAACTTTTACAGATCTTTCAGCTTATGTAGGTTCTACGGTTAGTTTATCTACATATGTTACCGGAATGGCTGCGGGAGATTGTTTTATTGTTGGAGAGTGTGGACCATGTGGTGTAGCTGGAACCTGTGTTGGATTTGGAGCAGTTGTTGTAGCAAATGAATACCAAACTTGTAATGATTGTCAATCAGATGGTATTCTAGTTTGGGATTTATTTGATTGTAATACATGTTTTGATCCTGAGAATCCTTTGGACCAAAGCTATCCTAATCCAATTCCATCAAACTGTATATATCTATTAGGTGTATCAGGTGGGCCTGGAATAGCTGCTATTTTTGCAGCTGGCCAGTCGTGTTATACAGAGATAGATTGGACAGATATATATGATAATTATTGTTTTAAACCTTTTCCTTCTACTCTTGATCCAACTCTGACGACAGCAGAAGCTACTTCAGCATGTATATGTTTAGTTCCTCCTGCTCCAGATGTAATAGGATGTATGGATGTAACTGCAATGAATTATGTTCCTAACGCAACTATACCATGTGATGGTAGTAATGGAGATCCTATTATACCTTGTATAGATGACCAAACTCTAGTAACAAATCCACTCGGATGTTGTTGTAATTATGGTGTTGGTGAGACACCTGGTTGTTTAGATATAATGGCTATAAATTATTGTCCAGGATGTACACAAGACTGTGCAGAAGTTGCTGGTGGAACAGATTATAGTTGTTGTACATATCCAGCAGATCCGCCAGTCATATCTGTTCAATATGAACAAGACTGTGTAAATTGTCATTCATGGGATGAAATAGATAATATATTCCAGAAAACAGCAAAGTTATGTGATGAGTGTTGGCCACCAGCTGGACTTTCATTTAAAGAGTATTATTGTGAAGAAGAATTACCAACTCCACCGGAGCCCCCGGAACCACCAGTAATTGGATGTATGGATACAGAAGCCTGGAATTATGATCCAGATGCTGAATTACCATGTGCAGGATGTTGCGCATATTTAAATGGGTGTACTGATCAATCTGCTTGTAATTATGACCCAGAAGCAATGGAATCTAATATAGCGGTTTGTGTATATCCAAATGAATGCGGTAGTTGTACAGGTAATCTAGATTGTATAGAACCTGGATGTACTAATCCAGCAGCATGTAACTATTGTCCTTCATGTGTAGAAGATGATGGTAGTTGTGAATATGTAAGTTGTGTTGGATGTTGTGATCCTGCTGATCCTAATTATTGTCCAACTTGTACACAATGTAATAATAATTACTGTATATCAGGAATATTTGATTGTTTAGACAATAGAAATATGTATATATTTTATGATATGACATCAATGGGTTTTGGTTATGATGGTGATACTATGCAGTTTGTTATGGAACTTAAACAAACATTTGATGGTACATTAGCATTTTTAGAAGCTGCTGGGTATACTGGTAGAGTAACACATTTACCGGTAAGACACGCCAGCGATCAGACTTGTCCGTCTGATGCCAATGCATGTGGTAATTCAGGTTTAAATTCTGTACATGCACCATTCACTGTTGGTGACGCCAACACTGAAAGATATTTACATTGGGTTACTTATCCTATAAGAGGAAATAAAGGAGCCTTTGCTGGGACTTTACCTGAAACAGATAGAGTAATTTTCCATACTATGAATGTATGCGGTGATACTGGATTACTTGGAAATGCATATGTAGGTGGATGTGAAGAAATGGTACAAGCAGATGGTACTCCAGGTGCCTTTTTTGGTTATTATGAATCCATCTATTCTCATTATAGTTGGGATGGTATAAGTGATTTTATATCTACTTTACCTCCTCAATTAGATCCAGGAGGTTTAGGGGCTAGTTTAGGAACTGGTAGAGATGGTTTAGCTGACCCATATCATGAATTTCATCCAGATGAGCCGGGAGATACAAATGCAATCTGTATTTGTTTTATTGATGAGTCTGATAATATGGGTGAGAACTGGGGTGTACCACAAGTAGCAGGACAAGATGTTCTAGATGCTATTTCGTATCATAATGCTCTTGATTCTCAAAGTGCTTTATGCCAACAAGGAGATCTTAATTATGTGTTAGGAGTAGGAGCGAATACTTTACCTGACGATTATCGTATAGGTAGACACCGACATCAGACTGACGAAGCTTTAAATAATATATCTGATACTTATGCAAATAATTTTGCTGTATTTGATCAACTGTGGAGTTTAGGATGGGATGTAGATAATATGACTTATTATGATGCGCCAAACGCAGATGGGTATAAACAGAATAATTTTAATACTCTTATAATTCCATGTCGTGCTAATGCAGATTTAGCTACTGGTTTAACGGGAAGCCCATTATGCTTTATGCATCATTTAAATCAAGCAATAGGAAAAGGAATTCCTACTGCAGAAGGTCATATCACTGTAGCTAATTTTATGGAATGGCCAAGTTATATGGGAAGTAACGCAGATAGTGCAAGATATATGACAGATCCTGGATTTGTTAATAGTTATAAAGGAGGACAAGCTGGATTTCCTATTGGATCAGAACAAAATAATTTGTTAGGTAATTATAAGTTTAATTATGCAGTACCTTATACAGCTACAAATTTAGGACAATTTTCGTCCGATCAAATGCTGTGGGTTTTATTAGAAGGATTATGTGCAGGCTACATGACGGACTAAATAAAACCAATAATATTTGAAAAAGTAAAATATATTATATATATTTGGAAAATTAATAGAGTAATAATTTAATAAAATAAAAATTTAATGGCGACTTTAACACACCAATTAGTAATCTCAAGTACTACTACAAGCTCAGATGCTTTGAGTATAAATACTTCAGATACACTTACTGTTACTGAACCGTCTATAAATATTGCAAGAAAATCGATAGCTACAGGCTCTGCACAATCAATTTTACCCGCTATAAGCGCTAAGTTTACATATATCTATATTAAAGCTATATCAGGAACTGCAACTACAGATTGGGTACAAATTAAAATTAATAGTCAAGTTATGGCTAAATTAAGATTAGGAGAATCTATGTGGTTACCTATCTATAATAATTATGCGGTTGAAGGAGAGGCTTATGGAAATGCAGTAGTTGTAGAATACGGACAGTGGTCAGTATAACAGAATGTTTAATAATAAAAAAGAATAATAATGGCAAAAGCAAATGATGCAGTTACAGGTGCAAGTATAAATAAAACACTTGGAGCTGATATAACAGGAAAATATGCTACTGTAACAGACGTAGATCGAATTGTAAAAGATCTTAATTTCTTTTACATTAAAGCAACAGCAGTGTCTACAACAACTGATTTTGGAGCTCTCGACGTGGGAGATCTAGTTATTCAGATAGGTGATGCAGCTGGCGCAGATGATACACATTATATGACAGTAGCAGCTGCAGGAACTTTACCTGAAGCAGCAATAGTAGATGACTTGTATATAGTATTACGACCTAGTGCGTAATTTAATTTAATAATAATTTTAAAATTTTTGATATGGCTAAGGATAGCAAATTAACAAAAACAGAATTGACTAATCGTGATTTATTAGCGGTCAGTCAGGGAATTGCTTATATAAATAGCAAAGAAACCAAAGTATGGCATGCATTAACTAAAAATATGGAAAGTATTTCTAATATTGTAACAGAAGTAAATGCACGTCATAGAAAACTAACAGATGATTTAGCAAAGAAAGATGATGAGGGTAATCCTATAAAGAATGCTCAAAATCAAATTGAATTTGGAGATAATATAGATGAAGCTAACAAAACATGGGAAGCTATAATGAACGAGAAAGTTAAAGTTGAACTTTTTCCTATCCCATTAGATGATCTGAAGGATTATGGTTTAGATGCAAATTTAATGAGACCCCTGATCGGTACGCTAGTAGTTTAAAAACTATAGCTAATGGCAAACAGACGTATTTCGAATTCAGAGTTACATGAAGATATTCTAGATATTAAACAGGATGTGAGTGATCTTAAAAGAAGATTACTCGATCCTGATCTAGGTATTGTAACTCGTGTGAATAAGAATACATCTTTTCGTAGTAGCGCTGGAAAAGTATTATGGTCAGTTTGGATAGCGATAGTGGGTATTCTAGCCAAATTGATGTTTTGGAATTAAAAGTTAATATATGAAGGATCCTAAATTATATGCAATAATAGGACTGTTAATATATATATTATTTTTACACACATGTAAAAGTGATACGCAATCAATAATAAGTGAGGTAACAACTGTACATTCAGATACGTTACGAGTCACTCATGTAGATACTCTACAATTTGTAGATACTATTCAGAGGATTGTGACAGTTAAAATTGAAGAACCTGTTAGAGTAATTATTGAGGATGATGTTTGGGATGAGTTAGATATAAATGAATATACTAACCCTTTTTCTGATAGTTTAGTTGACGGAAGTATTTGGACTAAAGTTGATGGAACTATGTTAGATCAGAAATTTGATTATACTCCCAAATTTCCTAAATATATTTTTCAAGTGGATACAATGATTGTAAACACTTCAATAAATACAGTTCAAACAGTTAGTTCAAAACTAAGTTTGAATATAGGCGCTGAAGCAGGTGGAGGTTTAGAAACATTTAACTTTTCACCTAAAGTAGGGTTTAACACAAATAACGGTTTTTCATATTCCTATAGATATGGAATAATAGATAAGACACATAATATAGGAATAATGTATAATTTTAAAATAAAATAAATGGGATATTTAGATAAATGGTTAAGAAAATTTGCTCCGGGAGGAGGAGGAGATCGTATTGTAAGAACCAAAACAACATATGGTAAGAATTTAGATCGTTCAGTAGATATGAATGGTTTAATTAATGATATACAGAATAATAGTCTTACTGCTACTAGTAGTACTATTACTGATATGGATGCTTTAATATCAACAAATACAACAACAAATAATAATCAAAATTTTTTACTTAAAACTGCGCAACAAAGTGGTAAAACCAGAGGACAAGTTGATTCGGGTCTAACAATGGTAGCAGGACAAGCTGGTAAAGCTTATATTCCTATTGCAGCTGTTGTTTGTGCAGCTGGAGGAGCATCAACAGCTGAAACTAGTAATGAATCTTTGGCAATTAAATGGGATGACGGTGCTAGCGGGTTTCCAATGTTAGTAAGTAAATTTATGGTAGGTGTAACAATAGGTGGTAGATATGCAACTTATCAATTTTATAATAATAGTGGAGGTACTGGACATTATAATCCTGGAACTACCGATGCATTAGATGGTAAGGCTTTAGTTGTTACTGGTAGTGGTACGTTTAATGGAGATTGGGTTTTACAAGGAATTTGGATTATGTATGCAGAAATTAATTGTTCAACAGGAAGTGTATTTACAACAATAAGTTAATATGATATTACAATATACAATGCAGGGACAACTGGTCGGTCGGTACCAAGATGTCACTGAAGCTTCAAATAAAACCGATATAGATAATGGAAGTATACATAAAGTACTTCGGCAAGAGAGAGCCACAGCGGGTGGTTTTGTATGGAAGAAAGAAAATGAAGTGAATGAGAATATTAGTTCTAACGAGCTTAAAGAAGCTATAAGTGCTCAAGGATTAAGTGAAGATGAAGTCAAGTCAGTTAAGATTTGGCAAACAATGGGAGGTGAAACTAGATACTCTATAGTAACTAAAGATGGTAATAAAGCTTCCCAAAAATTTAAAGATGAGTTCTTTGAAAAACTGAAAACAATAACTCCGGCTCCTAAGCAACGGAAATATACTATTAAGGATACAAATCCTATAGTGTATGAAATATCATTACCTGATATACATTATGGTAAAGATACAGACGAAGATGTAAATACTGGGGAAGTGAATTTTATGAATTCAATTAAGGAATTACATGAAAGAGCATCAGGATTAAATATACAAAGATTCTTATTACCAATAGGTAATGACGGTATGAATTCTGAAGGGATGAGAAAGACTACAACTAAAGGAACACCACAAAGTGATTCTATAGATTGGCAAAAATCTTTCATAGGGTATACTAAATTAATAATAGATGCAGCTAATTATTTAGCTGAGTATGCTCCGGTAGATATTGTTATAGTACAAGGTAACCATGACTTTGAACGTATGTTTTATGCGGGAGAAGTTTTATCAGCTTGGTTTAAAAAGGATCAAGATGTAATGGTTGATAATGGTTTAGATAGTAGAAAGTACTATGAGTATGGAGTAAATATGATTATGTTTACTCATGGTGATAAGGAAAAGGCTGCTGAAATGCCACTAATAATGGCAACTGAGCAACCGGTAATGTTCTCAAGAACTAAATTTAGAGAAGTTCATTGTGGACATTTACATAAAGAAATGGTAAATGAATATAGGGGAATTAAGGTAAGATTTATTCCTTCTATATGTGCAAATGATTCTTGGCACAAATTAATGGGCTATCAATCTTTGCGATGCGCGCAAGCGTATATATGGAATAAGGAAAAGGGGTGTGAGGGTTATTTACAAGTAAATATATAAATAATGGCGTTAACTTTAAATAAATTAGTTTATGATATAAAGAATATGGCATATGGCGGAATCTCATCTGATGATGCAAAAATAAGCGATAGTCAAATTGCTTATTGGGTAAAAGCAGAAAGATCTATGTTATTATCCCAGATGATGGGAAAAAAGCTACGTGTACCAGCTTCTTGTGTAGAAACGTTAGAGAGAGTTTATTTAGATGTTGTTGATGCTGCTGAAGCTTGTGAAGTTGATTTAGGAGTTCATGTTCTTAAGTCACGAAAACCTATCCCGAGAACTGTTCAAAGGAATCATACTGATAGTATCTTAGCGGTTGAGTCACTGGATGGTGAAAGGCCTTTTTCTGAAACTACTACGTTTCGGAGAAAATGGAACAAATATAATAAATATACCAGTTCTGCAAATCGGTGGTATATTAAAGACAGTCATCTTTATGTAAGTTGTGATATGTTAATTGAAGCAGTGAAAGTCACCGGTGTATTCGAGGATGCTGAGGAAGTGTGGTTACATAATAGGTGTTTTGACGATTATATTTCATCTGGTGTGCCGGCTAAGTCTTGCGACTATGATTGGGACACCCCGTTTCCTATGTCTATGTCATTAGCTACTCAAGCTACTGATTTGATTATGCAAAAAAGAATACAGGTAACACTGACGTTACCAAATGATGAAACTAATAACGCTAAAGGAGATGGTGAACAGCAAATGCAAGCAACAGCTAAAGGATAGTTGCACTTTAACTCAGGCTTATAAATCATATGATGATTATTATAAGGTTGGTTATAAAACATATAGAACTATATGTGAAGATTTTAATAAGAAAATTATGGATAATATCTTATTAAAATCTAAAGAGTTTAAAATGCCATTTAGATTAGGCACTTTAAGAATAAAAAAGAAGAAGATGAATTATTCTAATCAATTAAAGAATAAATTAAAGATTGATTGGAAAGCAACGAAGGAACATAATAAAGTAATTTACCATCTTAATGATCATACAAATGGTTTTAATTATAGATGGTATTGGGAAAAGAAAAATGCTATAATAAAAAATAAAAGTATTTATAGCTTTCAAGCTACACGTACTAATAAAAGACGTTTAGCTGCATTATTAAAGAATAATGAAATAGACTATTTTGAATGATTTATAAATTTGTATCAGTATATGAAATAATAGAAGGTGTATATAGAGATTCGGGTATTAAGGAAGAACTTGATATTTGGGATGTTGTAGAATGGGCTGGCGAAGCCTTAGAATTAATTGGAGCAGGTATGTCCTATGTAGAACTAATAGGAGAAATATGTGTCCAAGAGCATAGAGTTAAACTACCTTGCAATTTCCATTCGTTGGAACAGATTTCTTATAAAGGTGTTCCATTACCTTTATGTAGTGGTACATTTGGTGCTATTTCAACTACACCAACAGGAACAACTGAAAACTATATAGACGGTGAAAAAGTTGATAAGAATAATTTTCCTTTAACAGATGTAGGGAGTGGTAATCGGGGGGATTGCTATTATATAAATGATAATTTTATAGTCACCTCATTTGATAAAGGATGTTTATTACTTTCTTTCAAAGGTATTAAAGTTGATAAAGAAGGATTCCCAATGATGCCAGATCATATAAGCTATAAAAAAGCTGTAAAATCTTATATACAAACAATGGTAGATCGTATGTGGTGGAGAAAAGGATCTCTACCAGAAGCTGTATATAGAGATAGTCAGAGAGATTGGGAATGGTATGTTAAACAAGCGCGCGGAGCAATTATGATGCCAAATATAGATGCGATGGAAAATATAAAAAATCAATGGGTAAAATTAAAACCTAATATGAATTCTTCATCAACATTCTTTACAGATTTGGCCAATCCTGAGCGTAGGAAAAATAATCCATAATGGCTGAAAATCAGAAACAAGATCCAAATATAATTATTAATACATTTGTTAAAGGTATTAATAAAGATGCGGCTAAGTATATTTTACCGCCGGATACTTATTATGATGCTCAGAATGTTAGGATTACTGCTCATCATGGAAAAGAAGGTATGTCTATGGTTAATGTTGAGGGTAATAAATTCTTAATTGGAATACCATGTGCTCCTACTGTTAGGAGAATAAAGATGTTAGAAAATATTTTTACAGCTCCATGGTGGTTTGGAACAATATGGGGACCTTTTACATTTACTATTATTCATAATAATATGTTATACCAACATACTATAAATGGTGCTGGGGGTAATATTGCAGCATTTATTTATGATATGATAGTAAATTCTAATCAATGGGTTTTTCCAGACGGTAGTACTGGAGTTTTTCCTACAGATATAATTAATGTAGCATATGATTCAAGTTTATATGAATTATCATTTTGGTCTGTAGATGTAAATCTACAATTACAATCAATATCGTTAGTAGACAATATGAATAATCCTGTAGGTTGGACACAGATAGATTCTATTGCATCATCTCCTTGCGATCTCGAAGTAATTGGATATACAACAATTAGAGATGATATTTATATTTTTACAACTTCTAATGATACAGAAGCTGGAGGTAATGGTCAAATATGGAGATTGCAATATGATCATGCAGATTTATCGATAGTTAATTTAACTTGTATGATGAATAGAGATGATGCCATGTTTACTAAACAGCATCCTATTCAGGCTATAGGTAGATATGAAAATAATAAAACTCAAACTGTTTATTGGACAGATTTTCATAATCCTCCAAGAAAACTAAATGTAGCAGATGATATAGTCTCAATGGTAGTACCTACAAGATTTTTAGATCTAGCTCCTACAACTGGGTTTCAGATTCCTATATTACAAGAAATTCAAGAAGGGGGGACTTTACCGGCTGGTACTTATCAATATTGTTATAGATATAAAAGTTCAGCAGGAGCCGTATCAGAATGGTCTCCTTTAAGTAACCCAGTATCTATATATGGTGACCTAGAATCAGATCCATTTTGTAATATTCAGGGAGATTTAATACAAACGGATGGAACTGTTAACCCAGAGAATGAGGGTAATGGTGCAATGACTAGTAAAAGTATTAGATTAAATTTATCAAATCTTGATACAGAATATGATTTTATTGAATTTGCAGCAATTTATAGACAGATTTATAGATACTCATCTGATAATGTAGATTTTTCTCAGGCTTATATATTTAAAGAGCAGGAAAATACTACATCTAATATAGATTTTACTCATAATGGAGCGGAGCAAAAAATATTAACTACTATAACTCAAATTACAGAAGGTATAGGACAAACATTTGAAAAGGTAAAAACTATCTCAAGTAAAGATAATAAATTATTTGTAGGAAATGTTGTTAATACTGATTTTAAAGTTGATTTCGATGCTAGAGCTTATAGATTCCAACAGGTAGGACCTTTTCTTACATCATGGTTACAATCTGAAACAGATCAAATGATTTTCCTTGATGGTAATACTCCTTTAGCTCCTTTCTTTCCCAGCTTTACTCCATGGGACCAAGTTCCAGAAACACATGATGCTATAAATCCATATAATGATGAGAACCCAGATACGAATCCAGATTGGTTTACAACTGATCAATTTATATTCCAAAATGATGGTGTTACATTAGGCGGTTCTGGGCCAAATGTAAGTTATAGATTTATTACCGAAAACATGGTAGAAGATACTGTAACTCCAGATGCTAATCAAACAGGAGTAGATGGAAGAATTATGGGAGTCGGTGGTATAGGATATATTAGCGGTGAATTTATAATGGATAATAATTGTAATAGATTTACACCTTGGCCTACAGATGGATCATGTTTAGTAACTCCGGGTGCTGTTAATAATAATGTAATTAATTTATTTAATGGGGGTAATCAAACCTTTCCTATGAATGGTACTATAGACAACTTTAAAAGTTCATATAAGTATAGTTTATATCAAGGGTATGCTAGAGGAGAAGTTTATAGATTTGGAATAGTCTTTTACGATAAAAATGGTAAAAGCAGTTTTGTAAATTGGATTGGAGATATTAAATTTCCTTTTGAATATCAAACTGATACAGGTGCACCTCTAGGTCAATTTGCAGTACATAATTGGAATGGAACAGGATTTCCTGGTTTATTAGCAGGAGCAGGATATAGTTTTTCAGGTACACTTAGTACACAAAGTATAGGTATTGAATTTACTGTAAATCTACAGGGGCTTAATATACCTGCAATAGGTATTACAGGCTTTTCTATTGTTCGTGCAGATAGAGATATGAATCGAGATGCATCTAAAATGGGTCAAGGATTACTGGGACAGGTAGCTAGATTAATACCAGATCCAGTTAGATTAGGAGGTGAATGTGTACAGAATCAATTTGTTACACCTTTTCCTTCATTGGGAGAGGCTAATTTAATTCCATTACCATGTACAATACAACCAGATGCAAATGGATGTGTTGAAGCAGTTATGGAATCAGTAGATACAGGCCAAAGTGATGGCGTTAATAACTGGTTTGGTGTAGGTTCTTCAGATCCGAATAACGGGGGAGTTTACTTCACACCGTGGAATAATCAATTCAATCAGGGTTATAGAGTTGAGTGGACAGAACAAAAAACTGCATGTATATACGGTCCTTTAAATTGGAAAAATAGTAGTGTTGAAGAAAGTTACAATGCTAATATTATAAACAATTTTAAACGAGGAGATTATATGAAAATTTCTTCTGTTATGATGCCATGTGTAAATGCTGATTATGCGAATTTACCTGTATATGATATGTCTAATTATGGTTCAATGGATTGTGGTGATGTAAGTACGGGACAATGGTATAAATATTATTGGCCTGTTACTCTACCTGCAGGTGGTGGTTGGAATTTAAATGTTGGATATGCAAATGGTAATTTAGATGCTGCTTCACAAAATCCTACATCTCCAAACTATAATATCAAATTTGATTTAGAATATTCTACATGGGTAGGAGATGGTAAAATAATAAATCAAAGTGCAGATATATCTTTAACTGGTAATTTTTCTAATGTTACTAATCCTTATGACGCATGGTCTATTGATTGTAATCAGGGTGGTCCTTTTGGTGGAGCTCCTAGTTGTCTTCATGCTATAGCATCTGTAGCACCACGTAGTATAGGGGGTGAATGTACACTTGTAACTACTAGAAATCCTATTCCTTGGCCAGATCTTGGTATGGGATGGGGAAGTTTTGGTACCGGTGGTGGTGGAGGTGGTGTTCATGATAATGCTAATATATCATTTGGAACACTTACTCGATGTATTGTTAATTATGAACGTTATACAATACCATATGGAGGTCCAACTTATGCTGCAAGAACTCGAACTATATATCAATTATGTAATCATTATAGACCAATTAATGATTCAGCTTGGAATCTAGGATTATTAGGAAATTTAATAAATGAAACGTGGGGAGGAGATGTTGTTACACAGGCTTTTGATTATGTACAAATGGAAAAGAATTTTGGACAAGCACCGCCATTTATGGGATCAGCCGGTGCAGCAGCTATGCCGGTTTTTGGTCAAGGTGGTAACTGTGCTAATCCATGTGGTCCTGGTGATTTTTTAGATAATGCTAGTGATTCATTCCGTGGTATAATGAGAGGTGCTGTAGTACCATTAGAAGTTCATACTGTTAATCCGCATTTTAGAGCAGGATATCATTTTGCAGCAAAAGGAGGAGATGGAGGTGTATATCCAGATAATGGGATTAATTTACATGATGAATATAGATACATGTCTGGTTATAATGCTCCAAATAATATAAGATCATTTATTGCTCTTCCGTTTAATTATAATTTAAATAAAGAATTTGATACAAGAATTTATTATTCAGATACAAAAATTAATGGCGAGAGTGCAGATTCATGGGCTCGTTTTGGAGTAGGTGATTATAAAGATGTAGAGGGTATACATGGTCCTTTAAATAACTTATTAACTCTTGGAAATAGAATGATGTTTTGGCAGGATTCAGGATTTGGAATTTTACAAGTAAATCCAAATGCTATTGTTCAATCTGCTGAAGGGATGCAATTACAATTAGGTAAAGTATCGACAGGGGTTGGAGCATTTATTCAATCTCATGAATATATATCTACTAAATATGGAGCGAAACAACAATGGGCTATAACTAAAAGTGATTATAGTGTATTCTTCTTTGATGCTCTAAAAAAGAAATTCTTTTCTTTTGGTGGTGATGGTAATAAGCCATTATCAGATGTTACTGGAATGCATACATGGTTTTCAGATGCATTAATAGGAGATGTTTTAAAATTTGATAATCCTATAATAGGAAAAGGAGTAACCGCAACATTTGATAATAAACATAGTGAAGCTTTGTTTACATTCCATGATAAGGGTTTTATGGCAGTGTATGATATGCAAGTAATATTGGTAGATGAAATTCAACAAGGTAGTCATGGTACTAAACTATATGGAGGTATATTTAGATCTTTAGATGAATGTAATAGTTGTTTATGGGATTTTGATTGTGATGTACATAATTTATTTAATCCATTATCAATAGGGAATCTCGTTATTAATGGTGTATCATATGGTCCTCTATGGATTGTAGGAAAGTTAGGATGTCCTGGTTCTCCAGCTGTACCTCCTTATCAAAACGGAGATTATTTATTTATGACATATGATGGAACAGTTTTAGATCTAGAAGCTGGTGATATTTGGCAAATGGAATGTCCAAACGGTGTAAGATCTTTTACATTAGCATATAATGAATTTATTAGAGGTTTTACTTCGTTTTATGATTTCCATCCATCTATATATGTTAATGATGGTAAATATATTATAACTCCTAATTGTCAAGATGCATGTTATACTGGTAATACAGATTTCAATAGAGATAAATTATATATGCACGATATTGGAAACTATGGACAATTTTATGAGTATTTAGTTCCATCATCAGTAGCAGTTATTACAAATACATCTTCAATACATTCAAAAGTTTTTGATAATGTCTCATTCCATATGACATCATTAAATGTAGATAATGAACCTTTATATTCAGACTATGATGTGCAGAATGATGTATTTGATAAAGTTAGATTTAGTACAGATTATCAAACATCTGGATTTGTAACATTGACTCCAGGAGATAATATAAAGAAAAAAGAACGGGAATGGCAAATGCAAGTATTCCGTAATATAATGTCAGATACTCCTTTTAATAATGATATATTTAGTAGTATTAATTATGATCCTAACAGACAGTTTAAGGATAGATTAAGAGATAAGTATCTAATGACAGAATTAGTATATAATAATTTTAATGACGTTGGTCAGGCTAAAAACATCAAATTTATCTTATCTTATTTTAGATCTTATTTCAGAGGATCTTTTAGATAAAAAGTTTGGTTTATTGAGAAAAATTGTTATTTTTGTAAATTGGTAAAGTATAGTTAATGGCGAATAAAAGAAAATATAATTATGGAGGTTCAGGTCAATTTAAAATGGGACGAGAAATGTTCCAGCAGGGTCTAGATAAAATAGTACCACCTACTAATCCCTTATCTATAGGAATGAAGCTATTTAATTTTGGAATGGATGCTTGGGATTTTAAAAAAAGAAACGAAAATGTACAAAGACAAAAAGATAGTATAGTACCAAATTCAGAACTATTAAAACAATTACAAGATCCTAATACTAATAAAGGTAGTTTAAATATGACTGAACAAATATCAGGTCTTCAATCTGGTCTAGATCATGCTAAATCTTTACAGAAGGGAAATTTTGGAACTGATGTACTTTTACCAAATATAGGAGATTTAGGTTCAGCTGCTTTAGGTATAGCAGGAAAAAGTGGTATTGGCGATTTATTAAAAACAGGTCAAACTGGATCAACACCAACACCAGGTTCAACAAGTACTTCAGGATTACCTATTGATTTAGTACATAGTGCTGGATTCCAGGGACCTGCAACTCAAGGGGGACTTTATAAATATGGAGGAGGTGCGCAAGAAAATATGTATGAAGCAGAGGGAGGAGAAGTAATTCAACATGAACCAGGTAATCAACCTGGAACTTCTGGTAATATGCAAGTTTTAGGAAACAATCCTACTTTGTCTAAACTAGAAGGAAAGAGCCACGAAAGAGGAGGAGAGAATGTTGATGCAGAAGGTGACCAATATGTATTTTCTAAAACATTAAAATCAGATGAATGGGATATGTCCTTTGCAAAAGCTGCAGAAAAAATAGCTAAGAAATTAGAAACTTTTTCAGATGCTTCTAGTGAAGGGGATCAGATAACAAAAGATACTGCAGATGCGATGCATAGAGAGTGGTCTAGGAGATTATCTGAATTGAAAGGAGAACAGGAGAAAAAACGTAAAGATAAATTTATGGAACTATTATCTTCTGGTGCTCCTTTAGAAGAACTACATGAACAGTTTCCAGATATTACTGAACAATTCATGAAAGAAAATGCAGGACCACAACAACAAGAACAAGCGGGACCTGTAGCAAATCAAGATATGGGAAGAGCAGAAATGATGCTTCCACCTGAAATGAGATGGGGAGGAAAAATGAAAAAGTATCATACAGGAGGAGATGTTCCTGAACATCCACATCCGCATGAAGGATCTGATTGGTTGGGAGTGTCAGATGAAGGAGTCTCAGGAACACAACCTTTTATGGGAGACTTTTCATTTGAAGGATCTGATAATCCATTAAAAATTTATTCTCAAGATGAAGGATTAACTAACTTTTTAGGAAGTCAACAAGGATCTGGAGATAATATGTCAGATATGTGGTTTGAAAATCTTCCTCCAAATTTAAAAACAGCTTCAAGTGAGTTAGGTATAAAGGGATTAGGTAGTTTTGCAGATGATGTTAATTTGATTACTGCGTTTGAAACTAAAGCTAATGAGTTGGGGTATCCTATGGGAATAGAACCAGAAGGCCAAGGAAAAGTTGGAGAAGAGGTATTGAGTGTATCTAATTGGGGGAGTGATTATCCAAACCCTCCTGAGCCTACAGACTATCTAGGAGATTTACCAGATGTAGATCCTCCATTTGTAGGTGACGATAGTCCACTTGTAGATATACCAGCAGATCCTGAAGAAGATGAACCTATAGAGCTTTATAAACCCCCTAGTGATCCATTATTTGGACCATTTACACCAGCGGGGGAACCAAATCCTATAACATTAATTAATAAGGATAAAAGACAGAAATTTAAAGAAAAGATTAAAAGTAAGTTTAAAACTAAAACTAAAATAGATAATACGAATAATAAAGATTTTACATCCGGAGTAAGGACAGAGAATTTTATGGATTTAATGAATTTTAATATGTCTCCATGGTATAATTTAATGAAGTCTCAAGAGGAAATAACTCATACTCCATTAAGATTAAATCCTTTCTATCATCAATTAACTACACAGGGTCCTCGACAACTTAATATACAACCTCAACTTAATAGAAATCTAGATATGTTAAACACTAATATGAATCTATCTAAAGACTTTACAGGAGGTAATGCTTCTGAATTAATGCAAGGGTTTAATTTAGCAGATCAAAATAGACAACAAGGAGATTCGGCAGCTTGGCAGACAAAATACGCTTACGATCAAGGTCAGATAGATTCGACTAATGAAATGAAGAGAGTAATGGGTGATCAATATGCAAATGCTCAAACAAGTAGAGATGAAATTGTAGGTCAGAAAATGGGTAAACAACAAGAGTTTGAGAAGAGTTTCTTTGAACAAATGGATGCAAGTGGACAAATGGCTAAACAAATGAAAAATATGAAAGAACGAGATAAGTTATTAGCTGGAATGTATAAAGAAGTATTTGGTATAGATATAGGTTCTATGGCAGGAGGTGATGATCTTTTTGATCAGATAGATTTAAATGACCCCACACAATTAGAAATGATTAATGCATATCTAGTTCAACAGGGTTATAGCGCATTATCTAAACCAGAATAAAAATTTAAAAAATGGCAGTAAATCAACACATGCAACCGGCTCAAATGCCACTAATGCAGACATATGTTCCTCTTCCTTTCAAAGAGTTAGCTACTATAGGAGCTCATATGCAGCAAAAAAGTACTAAAGGAGAAGAAATGTTTGAAGCATTAGATGATCCATTATTAAAAGTAGATGCTAGAGGACATGCTCATCAGCAGATATTACACGATTATACTACTAATTTTACAGGAAAGTTAAGTTCTATTTATGATAAACATGGTGGAAATTATTCTAAAATGATGCCCGATTTAAAGCTTCTTAAAAAAGAATTAGAATATGATATATCTAGAGGAAATCTGGCCACAATTCATTCACAAGCTGCTCAAGCCGATTTACACGATAAGGGGGTACTTGATTTAAAATCTAAAGAGGGTGGAAAATACTATGATGCAGATTTATATAGTTTGATGCCAGGTTATGCGGGAGCTGAATGGCAAGACTCTCAAATGTGGGGTATTTCAAATGTAGGTACAGATGATGAACCTCAATATACATTTGATTTTGAAACCGGAGCTGCTAATCCATATGCTACAGGAGAAGCTACACTACCGTCTGGTTATACGTATACAGGACATTTCCAAGCTCCTGATGAAGAAGAAATTATAAATGATATATTTAGTCCTATAAAAGAACAGGTTGTTGAATGGACTGATCAGGATGGTGAACTTACTCATAAGCAAAAAAGTATAAGCAGACAAAGAATTTATTCAGCTGCGATGGAACATTATAGAGCTATGCCACAGAACTATCGAGCAGAAATTGAATTCTTAAATAAGGGATGGGATAATGAAAACGTAAGAAATAATGTTCCAGCAAAAGAAGGTCATATATATAAATCAGCAAAAAGTTTCTTAGATAATTACTTTGAGGTTACTGGAGTAGATGATGAAGGAAATCCTTTATTTGAAGGATTAGAAGGTGAGAATTTAACAGCTAGACAAAAACAATATAACGACTTTTTAGGTACGTTTACTAAAACAGATACAGACGGTAATGAAGTAGTATCAGATCAAGCATTTCAATTTGCAAATAGAAATTCTGTAGCAAGATTAGGAGAAAGTAGAATATTAGGATCTATATCTGAGAAGCCTATTAGTGCACAAGTTTCTGATAAATCTACAAAATTAGGTACTCATAATATTAAAATTATAACTACTAATGGTTATGATGAAGTGACTGCATATCCTGTATTAACTATGAGAGATGGTGAACAAACTAATGACCCAATAGCAGATGCTGCAGATCAAGGTAAAGCTTTTAGGGAATATGTATCAGAATTATTAATTCAATATAATAATACCAAAGAAGTTTATGATAGTTATATGGATTCGGATTCTAATCTTTCGGCTAATATGAAAGCAGAAAAACTGAGACAATTACAGGATATAGAATCTGAATTATTTAGTTATAATAGATTAGCGAGTGATTTATTAACACAATCTGCGCAAGAAAGAAATGTATGGGCCTATTTTGACCCCGAAGTAAGTACAAAATCTCCACAAAGAATATTTTTTGGAGGAAAAAGTGGAGTTGAAATTCCTAGAAAACATTGGACTGCTTTTGGTCTAAGTCAGATACCGTTTGATTTTAATACAGGAGGGGCTGTAAGGATTGATGACTATATTAAATTACATGACGATGTTAGTAATACATCTGAAGCATATAATTATATAGCACAAACTCAAGGGGGCTGGACTACAGGGCTTGGTGACTATAGTATGGGTGGAGAAGGTACGGTAGGTTTTTCTATATTAGGAACTATGATTGCTCCTGAAGCTTATACAGATATGCCTGGAAATATTAGCGGTGAAGAATCATTATGGGCTGGAGTAAATACTATTATAACAAGAGAAGGTACTTTCTCCGGAAGAGATATTAAAAGAGACTTAAATAATAGTTCTGGAGATACTAAATTTGATCAACAACTTATTCAAAGTTTGATGACTGAATTTCAAAATACATCTTTAAATACTGTATTTACAGACACTGAGGGAAGACCAGTGCGTATTGAAGATATATTTGAACAGGGTAAATTTGCTTCAAAAGATTGGACTGAATTCTTAGAAAACTTAACAGATCCAAATAATGAATTACATAATTTTAAAATACAAGCTACTCCGTCTCATGATGTTCAAGGAGGTCAGCATAGAGGGGGTTTTAGAGGGATGATAACAATTCCAACTCCTAAAGGTACAGGATTAAAAGGAGACAAAGGAAAAGAAAAAGTAACAAATTTATTTTTTGATTTACCATCTGCGTATACTGAAAGATATCTAGCTGAATATCCAAACGGTGTTCCGTATAGAAAGAATGGAACACAAGGCGCTGCAGATTATCTAAACATTAATGCTAAATATTTAGTAGATATTGACTTATCTCATGCTTTAAATATCCCAGGAAAAACTGTACAAAGTTCAATATTAGGAGCTCCTGGAGCCGCGTATTCAGGATTAGATCAAGAGTTTCCACGACAACCAGTAGGAACTTGGCACTTTGGGACAAATCCTATTAGCGGAAATCAATTAGATTTTAAAGGAGCACAATTAGATCAATATTTATTTACTCCTACAGAAGGAATGATGATAGATGTTTTAGAAGATGGAACCCCGGTATATGCTACAGGTAATGAAGTAATGAATGTAGACACTAATCCACGAGAAGTCTTTAGTGTATTTGCTCTAAATGATCCAAATATGAAATGGGCATTTGATATGGTTTTTGACGGAAGAGATACTAGCCAAATAGAAAATGTATCGAATGTTAGAAATATAGACGGTACTCCATCTATAACTAATATGTCGGTACCTACAGTAGATACTGATGGAACTGAATTTGAATTTACTGTATCTGAAGGTCAGACTTATTACCCTGATAATTATATACGTCCAGACGGTGTACAACTTAATGTTAATAGAGATTTCACAGTGCCATTTATGGGTAATGATGGAAATATAATCTATTCTAATCATACTTTAAAAGCTCCACTTGCAGATTTTGTAATGTCTACTAATTCACTATTTGGTGAAAAAGCAGATGATTATATAGAGAATTTAGATTTAGATCCATTAAGAACTACTACAGTTACTTTAATGAATGGTGAAACCGGTACTATTGGTGATTTCTTAGACAAAGGAAAATTACAATTACAATTTACTACTGGAAATAATGCTACTATGGTATTAAATAGTTCTGATAGAACTTATAGTGAACAACAAAATATTTACGACAGAAAGAAAAAAGAAAAAGAAGATAGAGGAGGAACCGGTGTTATAGGTGCAGAACCAGCAACTAGTTCGTTCCATACAATAGGACAGGCTGTAGATATTAATTCACAAAAAGGTACTTATGATTTAGTATTAATAGATTTTACTAATAATGCAGGTGCAGCCGATAATGATGCTAATCATGAATGGGGCGTTTCACCAGCTATGGGAGATGAAGATATTATAAGTGGAATTGCTAATCCAAATAGAGGAGTATGGGTTGAAGTAGATAAAAATAATGAAGATCAAGTATACGCATATAGTGGAACAGAATATAATCAAGATGTATATTATAGCGCATCTCTTAATAATGATAGTGTATTAGATACATTTGATATGTCAAATTTATCTGAATTAGGTTCTACTCAAGAGGGCCCAGGAGGAATAGGTTTACCTAATGTAAGAAAATTAAATTTAAGTAATATAACTATAAATGGAGAACAGCCTTATAAAACTGTAGCTAATGATTTAACTAAATTATTATTTGATTCTTTATGGGAAACTAAAACAACTGGAGATAATACAACTTTATCTAATATAGGTGAATCGCAAAGAAGCGAAAATTGGGGTGATAATAATTCTATAGACCTTGGTGATTTATATTACAAATCTAATAGAGGGTATATACCTACTGATGTTCCTCAAGAAATCCCGACTGGACAATCTCCATTAGAAACTATGTATTTTCAATATAATAATCTAGATATTGGACAAATGCCAGGAGAGTATTGGCATTGGTCTATAGGTGAAAAGAAGAATTGGGGAAGTGCAATACGATACCCAGACTGGATAAAATAATAAACTATGACTAAAAAGAACTCAGCTTTAACTAATTTATTTGAAAAACCACAATCTTTAGATCCGGTAACTGGTTTACCTATGGATAAAAAGAAGACAGGTACAGTTGATATAGATCCTCCTATAAGTCCAAATTCAGCACCTGTAGGTAAAAAAACCAGACCTGGAGGGCCTAATACAAATAATTTATGGAACGCTGGAGATATCAAAAGTGTAAATGATATTTGGGGGCTTAGTAATGTACCAGGAAGGAATCAAAGTAATGTACAAGCATTTCCAGGCTCTAGTATGTATAACTTACCTGATGTTGAGTTTGATATTATGGATAGAAGTACAGCCATTCAAGATCGAGCACACAGACAAGGAGCAGGAGAACAGTGGTTTAATTCTGCCATGAATATGGTTTTTGGTGAGATAGTAGGTGGAACTGCGCAAGGTTTTGGAGCTGTAGCGGATTTTGCTTGGGGAGGTATAGGAGATACTTGGGATAATTGGTTATATGAATTAGGAACAGATCTTCGTGATTTTACTAGGGAACAATTTCCTATATATAGAATGTATCCAGGAAAAAAATGGGATCCAACTGATAATGGCTGGTGGGCAGATAATGCTATATCTGTAGTATCTACACTTTCATTACTTATACCTACTACTGCTATAGTAAGAGGATCGGGTATGTTAGTAAATAAAATAGGACAGGCTGCAAGAGCAGTAAATAAAGGAGTAAAGACTGGAGAGAAAGTAAATAAATTTGCTAGAGCTGTAGAAAAGGTTGCTAAACCTACCCGAATGAAAAAAATAGCAGCTGGTACCGCTCTTGGAGGGGTAAGTATGCGATATATGGAAAACTATAGAGAAGCTGCTGAAGTAGGTGTTCAATCTTTAGAAAAGAATTTAGAATTTCTTAGCGATTCAAAAAATCTAGAAGAGTTTTTAGCTAGTGATGAAGGACAACTATTTTTAAAAGAAACTAATACGAATCCAAACGACCCCGGTATTGTAACTAAAGCTGCTCAATATGTTTCAGGAATTGCAGCAGCTCATGCATTTAAAATAGATTGGGCTAATATTGGATTTGATATGATGCAATATGGTTTAATGATGTATGGTGGAATGTTAAAACCTACTAGAGGAGGTTTAACTTCTAAAACAGCGTCTACAGCTCAAAATGCATTTTTAAAAACTCCAAAAGTAGCTACTACAAGACTGGGTAAAATAGGTAACTATCTAGGGCCCAAAGCAAAAGGACTATCTAAATGGGGATTTTGGTCTGCTACTGAGGGAGTTGAGGAAATGATTAACTATATAGGTATGGTAGAGGGTATTAGAAAAGGAGATATGTTCCTTGGTAATACTGGATTTACTAATAGAGATTATCTTAAAAGCACAGATTTCTTAGAACGACTAGATGAATACATGACTCAGGGAGGATTCTGGACACAAGCTTTTTGGGGTACAATAGGTGGTGGTGTATTTACTGGAGGTGCTTATATAAAAAATGCGCATTATTATAAAGAATTAAATAAACAACGAGTTGAAGAAGTAGGAACACGATTTGCTTATCTTAAAGAAATGATGGCAAAAAGAAAGAAATATGCAGAAGAAGGAGATCTACATGGTGTTCAGAAAATAGATGACATGATGGCCATTGAAATGGCACTTAAAGCTGCTGAAGCAGGAAACATTGATATGCTTTTAGAAATGATTAATGACCCTGTAATGGATGAGAATTTATCTGAGTCGGGGGTTAGTAATGAAGATATTGAATCTAAGAAGAAACGAATATCAGATATTATTGAGAAAGTAGAAAAACAATATAAGAAATTTACAAATACTATTGTAGGGTCTTCTTATAGTGATGCTGTTTCAGGCGCATTAGTTAAATTAGATGCTCATGTAAATATGTATCAACAATTAATAGATCAAATAGATAAACAAATTCAAGAAGGAGAATCTAATGATGTTGTATTACAAGATGGTTTTAAAATAGGCTCTAACACAAGAAATAGATATGATTTACAAAAAAAATTAAGAGATTCAAAAATAGCTCTTGATACATTTACATCTATTAGAGATGCTATAGAAAAGACTAATTCAAATGAAAAATTAAGCAAAGAAGAAAAGAAAGAAAATGATTTAGCAATAAAACAAGTAACTAAACAGATAAAAAAATACGAATCTCAAATAGAACAAATTACTAAAGAGGGTACACTAGCACAAAAAGATTCTCAAGATAATTATGATAAAGAAACATATACCGCTGAAGAAGACTTTCTTAAAAAAACAAGTCAAATAGGTCAAATGACCCTACCTCAGAAAAAAGCTTTATATACACAATTAAGAGATTTAAGCTGGCAACAGTTACAAAAACTATTAAATCAAGAAACAGAGGTTGTTAATAAGAAAAAAGATGTTGTAGGTAAAGCTAAGGTAGAAGATATAGAAAAAGAAGATGTTTCATCATTCCTTAGTGAGGGTACGGATCAGGCTAAACAATCTGCAAAAACAAGAGCTGCATTACAGGATTTATATACTTTTATGACGACTAAAAATCCAACGATAGAAGAAGTAGAAGATGCGATGAAGGAGCATTTGGATAATCCTGAATATCAAAAAACCGCACAAAAGGCCTTAGAAAAATATAAAGCATGGAAAAAAGCTGAAAATCTTCATAACGAGACTGGATCTTTAAAGTATAAACTAAAGGTTATGAAAGAAAAAGCTGTTGATGAGATGAAGGATTATATAGATGAAAAGTATGAACAGTTTAAAAAGGATCTTAAAAAATTATTTAAAGTTAGAAAAAGTAGAAGTAGAAGAAAAGAATCTGTTGAATCTAAAGAATGGTGGAGAAAGTTTCAAGAACGGACTGCTAAATATCAATATGGTATGGCAGAATCTGTTGATTTTTTAATTAATGAAGTATTAGATGAATATACTCCGGTAGCATCAGTAGTTTGGAAAGATCAAATAGGATCTTTGTACCGTGACCCAGAAACAAATGAATATATATTTACAAATGGTAATACAGGAAAAGAGACTATCATTCCTATAGAAGCGCCAACTGCTCGATATAAATATAGAAATTCAAAAGGACAGTTTGTAAAAGGACCTACTTTAGGACATTTAGAGATGACCCTTTTGAAAAGCAATTACTTAGACATAAGTATAATTGCAGATGGTAGAACTCTCATGATTGAAGGGGAGTATTATAATATACTAGCATCTGATCCATCCACAGCTATTGAGTATTCTAAAGATGCAGAAGTTTTAGCTGTATATTTACATAAATGGGATGGAACTAAAGTTACTATTACATCACCTGGATTAAGATATGAAATAGCTAATATTATAGAAACTTTAGAAGCCGTTAAAAGAATTCAATTTAAAAACCTTATTCAGAATGACTTTATGGTTATTACCCATAATGGGGAAGAATTTGTAGTACAGTATGAAAATGCCGGAATGGAAGGTCTATTTGAAGACTATTCTGAATTAACTGTAAAAGGGTATAATGAATATGGAGAATTAGTACCAGTCTCAGGTGAAACTAAAACAGAAGTTTTAAAACTAGCCAATGCTCAATTAACACAGGCTATACAAGAAGAAATTACTAACGTTAAAAATAAATATAATGAAGCTAGATCAAATAACAATGTTACTCCCGCCAAAACTACAGAAAGAACTCTTGAGTCTACATCCGTACAAGAGGGCGAAATATCTACGAACTCAGAGCAAGCTAAGAAGCGAGCGCAAACCGAAATAAATAGTGAAAAAGTTGTTGAACCTGTTAGAGAAAAAGAAAAAGATAGTAAAAATGTATCTGAAGAAAGTGATTTAGCTAAAATAGGTGAAACTAAAGTAACTAGTAACGGTAAAAATGTTTTTGAAAATGATCCTCAATATATGTCAACAAATGAAGTTGATCAAAACAATTTAACAGAAGAAGAATTCCTTTTTCTTTATCAAGAACAAGTTGATTTTATAGAACTTTATGAGAATAAACTCTCTAAAGCACAAGAGGAGGGTAATAAACCAACTGAAAAGAAGTCTAAAAAAGCACTTGATAATAATAAACCGGTTATATATTATACCCCCACTTTAGAAAATGCAGATACATTAGAACTAATGTACAAAGCAGGGTATATCCCTGAAACTGCATATTTCCAACTCACTGATTTTGCAGAGTCTATTTATTTAGATGTATTAGATGAAAAAGGAAATAGAATAGAAAATAGAATAGGAGTAAAAGGAAGGCCTTATATTGATAAAACTTTAGATCAATTAACTCCAAGTGAGCTTGAAAAAGCTTCTGACCCTTCCAATGATTCTATAACACAGATTTATTATCATGAACCTTATACAGATACAGTTGAAGAAACTGGCGAAATGGTACAAAGAGTATTAAAAGAAGGTGGTAGAGTTATTACAAATAAAGATGAATTAGTAGCTTCAGGTATATATAGAGTATGGTCTGCAGATTCAGTTAAAATATCTGATTATATTTCTACACAATTATTAAATAGTCCTACACTTGATAAAGGGACTAAATTAGTTCTTAGAGTAGAGCCTAATGATCCATTCTTTCCGTCCCGTGATATTAAAAAGGTAACTGTTACAGTTAGACTAGCATCAAATCCTAGTATTATTGTAAGTAAATTCCAAGGAATTACCGAACAACAAGATGGTGATTTATTTAATATTATTAAAGAACAGTTAGATAGAGGAACATTTACTGATATAGCAGTTACATTAACTGGAAAAACTAATGGCTTTATAATTAATACATCTACACAAACGAATTTAGATACTATTAAAGATTATTTCAAAACACTTCAAACTAAAGAATGGGACGGTGGATTAATTCTGGGCTATGCACAAGGTGAGCAAATAATAATTGAAGGTAAATATAATAAATTTCAAGATCAATTACCTTCTAGTCCTTTCTATGAATCAGGAGCAACTTATCTAATTATACCATCATCCTCCGGAAAATTTGTACCTATTAGATTAAAAACTAGTAAATTAACTGAGCTTCATGCTCTTAAGGTATTAGATATTATTACAGATAATACAATAACTAAAGACCAAAAAAGAAGCACTGCAAATAAAATTGTTCAGGTATATTCAAGTGTTAGAAATAGTGATAAAACATTAGGATTAGATAACTATGAATTTTCATTTAAATATGGAGATAAATTAATTGGAATACAATATAATATAGAAGGAAGTGGTAAAAATGCAAGAAATAACTTAGAAAATGCATTAGATGAATTACCGTTTAAATTTAAATTATTAGATGATTTAGGAAATCCTATACCAAAGGGTGAAATTGTTGACGGTAGCACAGTAAAACAAGATGTATTACGAGATTCATCAGAATTAGATATGTCTGAAGGAGCTATGAAAGATGCTATAGTTAAATATCTAATGACAAAATTCTATAATATTAATAAAGTAGATTTGAATAGTGGAGGAGAATATGTAAGCCCATTAAATCCAAATAAAGTTTATAAAAATTATTTAGAATTTTTATCAGACCCTGCTTTAAATATTATAACTCATGATTTAACATCTGGGTCGCAACAAAAGTTTAGTGATACTAAAATCTTTTTTGAGTTGGATAAAAGGACGAAAATTATTACTCCTAAGTCAGAAAATATTAAAACAACGACTAGAGAAGAAGATTCTAGAACAATTAAAGAAAATGAAACTAATCCTACCTATGAAGAATCAGAAGTCCCACTTCATAGAAAAATAGAGGGTAAGATAACAAAAATATCAAATAGAAAATACAGTCTTACAGAAGAAGGTGAGAAAACGGAAAGCACAAATCCTAATAATGTATCTACTTTCGATCCAGGAGCATTAGCTCCTAAAAGTACTACATCTACTGTTGAAACTTCTGATGAGGTAAAAGATTCAACAGACAATATTATTACAGATAAAAAGGAAAGTAGAGAAAAAAATGAAGGAGAAGATAGTTTTAATATTGAATTAAGACAACGATTCGAAACAGATTCCTCTTTTAATATACTCACTGATAATGAAGTACAATGGTTTAAAAATACATTCGGTGAACAGGGCTTAGAAATAGCACAAAGAGTTAAATATATACTCTTAAAAGATGGCCGTATGGCTTATGGAATGTACCACAAAGGGATGGTTACATTAGCACAATATGGACCAGAAGGAACAGCTTATTGGGAAGCAATGAGACGTATCATGGATCTTCATTTAACACCAGAAGAACGGTCCGATTTAGAAATGGCTGCTATTGAAAAATGGGGAGATACAGAACAGAGCCAGGTAGAAATTAATTTAGCTAAGGGATTTATGGAGTATATGCTTACAGAAAATGATAAGTCGTGGACTGGAGCTATTAAAAAATTCTTTAGAGATTTACTTTATTATATTAAGAATTTCTTAGGTATGAGACAGACTATAAACTCTATGTTTAAAGATCTATCTACTAGAACCTATCAAAAATATAATATAAAACAACTAAGAGAACTATCACAAGTTCAAAATGTTGCTAAATTAAGAGAAAAGAAAAACTATACAGAAGCTGAGATAGAAGATATTACATCTGTTATAAATTATACTTTATGGGAAAAATTAAATAAACAATTTAGTGAGAAATGGAGCGATATTGTAAAGAGTCCTAAAGAGTTAAAGAAAGCTTATGAAAGTATTAGACAAGATTTCTTAGCTCAAGGTAAGGCTTTATTAAATACGCCAAATATAACAGAATTACAAAGAAGACAAGCAGAAAATTTATTAGATATAGCAAATCAATCTACATGGTATACTCAGAAAGCTAAACCTGAACCAGGACAGCCTGATTTAGGAAATATAACTGATGTTGGATTCCTTGATTTTGCAGTTGATAGATTATTAGATTGGGGATATAGTTACAAACTAAAGGATGACTTTACAGTTGATTTTGAAACTAAACCAAAACAAGTAGAAGATATAGAAGCAGTTGAAGAAGCTACGGAAGATATTGGAATTGAAGATGTTGAAGCTCTTGAAAAGATATATGGTATGAACTTTTGGCAAAAAGATCTTAAAAGTACCTTATCTAAAGAAGTAAAAATAGGATTAAGTTTTATTAAAAGTAACGAAAGAAGTAATATAACAGGTAAGTATAAATTTATGCCATTTGATGATGTGTATAACTATTTATCATTATCATTATCAAATATACCTCAACAATATATTGAATCTACATTAAGAGGTCTAGCCGGTAAAAAGATTCAGGGTCAAAATATTATGCCAGCTGTAATTGAATTATTTGATAATGCATCTCCTCAATGGCAGCAAAAATTCTTAGTACATTTTAACAAGCAGAATATTTTATTTAAAACATTAGTAATTGAAGGAGGTAAAACTAAAATTGTTTTTACTAATAGAAATGGAATAGATCAACAAATTATAAATGAATGGACAGCAGGAAGAGGAAATACTAAAGTATTTACTGAACAATTAGGTGCACCAGATAAAATTAATACTGAAGAGGTTAAAAAGATATATAATAAAAATGGGCCTGATTTATTCTTTGATAAATTATTACCAATATATAATGCTTATAGACTTAAAAATTCTCCTCAAGAACAAATAGAGGGAAAAACACAGTATATAAAAGTAATGACTAATATTCTTGACAAAATTGGTATTGTAATTCCTCAAGATGTTAAAGAAGCACTAATTGCAGATGAGAAAATTCTTGTAAAAGATTTACATTCTTATATGCAAGGAAAAAATTCAATAGAATATATATTTAAAACTAAGTTATTAGCAGGAGTCCCAGTAAGTCCATTTATCGGAGAGAATTTAGAATCTGGGTCGTTAGGTAGATTAGCTAATTTAGTATCACAATATAGAATTGATAAGTATTTGTCATCATTTATTGGTGGGAATAGAAAACCTATTTTCTCTATTAATTTAAACACATTTGCTTCTGATTTAACTAATTTATTAACAGACTCTAGATCCGCTAGACAGGCTTTAGATTTATTCTTACATGATCCATTTTATAATCCAACACCGGGGAATGAGGATAATATGCATCTTATATTGAAACTGTTACAAATACCAGAAGTTAATGAAAAGTTTTCATTAAGTACATTTGATGTAGTTCAAGAAAGAGGAGAATATAGTGCAGGAAGAACTTACGACGAAATGACTAAAGGATTATCTATAAAATCCAGATTTGCTATGTTCTTTAATAGTGGATTACAATATGCAGAAATAAATCCAGGAACAAAAGGAGATAAAAGTCAATTCCAATTTTTAAGAGTTCCTAAAATAAATTATAATAATAAAAGGTTAGGCTTATGGCCATCTACTCAAAGTGAATCGTATGATAGTTATGTAGATGTAGCAAGTAAGTTATTATTACCAGCAATTTTAGCTGAATATCAAAATATACTAAGAGTTCAACAAGAATTATTTGGACCTAATAAAATTAAATATAGTGAACAAATAAAAAATGTACATTATAAAAATATACCAGGAGATAATTTAGGAAATGGTTTAAAATTTACAGCATTTTCAATCTTAAATGATTCTAGTTATGAGTTATTTAATGAAAATGGCAAACTAAGAAATCTCTCAGAATTAGACATCGCATTAGTTAATAGATTGAGAACTCAATTAAAAAGAGGTGCAAAAGATTTTGTTGTCAGTGAAATCAAAAAGACATTTGATTTAATGGAACAAGCAGGTGTTGTTAAAAAAATTGGAGATCTAGTTTATACAAACAATGGGCTTCCTCAAGATTCATTAACTGGAAAGACTAAAGGAACTCAAAGTAACATTATAGATGGTATGGCAGAGTTTGCAATTAATGATTTAGTTTATAAAAACTATTTAAATACTATTTACGGTCCTCATTCATCTTATTTCAAAGATATAGTTGATAAAATGAAGAGAGGTTATTCAGATGTTACTCCAGGATTAAAACCTATTGTTGGAGAAAAAGGAATGAAACCAACATTTACTCATACTACATTAGCAGATATTTATAAACAACGACCTGAAGTTGTCAGCTTTATTAAAGATATACTACTTAATGCGGGAGTAAAAGCAACAGTAGCTAGCAGAATTTCTAAGGCTTATACCAGTATAAATAAAACGGATGGTCAGGGATATGTTACTTTAGAGTTTTGGAAAGAATTATTACAAGCTACAGGACAGTGGAGTTTAAAACATGATGAATATTATGAAAAATATTGGATTACTGGTAAAAAAATGCCAAAAGAAGCGAGAGATTTAGTATTAGATGCGCAAAAAACATATTACTTTGGTCCTAGAAAAACTCAGAATTCTGTAGGGAATAGAAGACTTAAGTGGGAACAACTAAAACATTCTGTTGTACCATTATTAAGAGAGTGGACTGAAACTACAAAACAAGAAGGAGAATTTACATTAAATAATCTTAGACAAAGAATGGAGGCTGTAGGTCCTTATCAAGGATTACAAACTATAGACATGGTTGATTTTGAGTCAGGTGTGAAAGTAGGAGCTAATGGTATTAATGAATTCGATCAAGATGCGAGTGCATGGAATGTAGAAGAGTTTCAATCTTCAAATTTACGATTACCACAAATTGTTAAAACTAAATATACAAACCCATTAGATGGAACTCAGTGGGCTAAATTAATACTAGAAAATATTTCAGAGGACTTTAATTACACTGTATTTGGTGAAAGTATTAACGGTTTAGAATTAAGAGATTTATATAATAAAGCATATGCTGAAAAAATAAAAAGATCTTCAGAAGCGCTTAAAAAACGACTAGGATGGCAGGAGTTTAAAGAGATGTGGGAAAATAGAGATGATAATATAAATAATCCAGACTTTGCTGCTGCACAATTAGAATTTTTAAAGAAAATAAGAGATATATTAAAAGAGGGGCTATCTGATAGAGGAATGGCAGAAATGTATTTTGATGCTTTAGATATAGAACAAGTTGAAGATTTATTAAGTAAATTTGATTTTGTAGTACCTTTAGCATTCCCAACGTTTGCAAAAACATTTGAAAATTTATTTAATTCATTAGTTAAAAATAGTATATTAAAACAAAGAGTTCCAGGAATGTCAGCTGTTCAAGTTGCTGAATTCGGATCAGGAACAGGTCAATTTAATGATGAGTTAAAAATAAAAAGAACTAAAAGTGGTGGAATTTATGCAGAAGCGAGATTAACTTATGATATAGCTTTAAAATTAGGCATATCAGGAAAGGTAGGAGAACTACAAAATATAGATTCTAAAATATTAGATATCTTAGGATATCGTATTCCGACTCAGGGTAAAAACTCAATGATATCATTAAGAGTAATTGAAATATTACCTACAAGTATGGGAAGTATGATCCAAGTTCCTTCTGAATTAACCACTATGATGGGTCAGGATTTTGATATTGATAAACTATATCTAATGATCCCCGAACGAGCAAAAGATGGTTCTAAGGTAGAAGCTTTTGATTATAAAACATATACAGCTAAAAATTCATTTGAAGGGCTCAGTAGTAAAGGTATAAATAATATTTTATTCGATATTAGAAAAGCAATTTTAGAATCAAAACATCATGTAGCAGAATTATTAGATCCGCTAGATACAGATACATATGCAAATAAAATTAAACAATATGAAGAACTAGATATTATTGAGAAGATTACAGATATGGCTCCTAATTCAACAGTAGCAGATGTTTTCTTTGAAATGATTAATAAAGATGCTAATATGCTTATTGGGCTATTCTCATTACACGCTACAGGACATGCAATGGCACAAGAAATGGGATTAAAATTAGAAGATTTTTATTCTATTAATATAAATATTAATGGTAATAAAGATTTAACTGATTTATCTCGTATATATGATTACCATGGTGGGTTTATTTCTACAAATATATCTGAAGACCAAAATGAATCATTAGATAATGGTACTAAACAGCAGATAGGTAGGGTAGGTATTAATGTATATAACCACGGTGTTAAAGCTTTATTAACAAGAGCGGGAGTTCCAGGGGGTGTAGCTATTGATTTTATTAATCAGACTATAATTAGAGAATATTTATTAGAAAGAGAACGACAACCTGAAACTGTAAGTGAGTTATCAATAGCAGAAGGGATTGCATCGAAATATAAAGTTTCTCAAGAGTTTGCAGCTGCTAGAAAAGGTGAGAAAACTTTTACGCCTACTCCAGACGATTTAGTAAGGGGGTTAAAAGCAGATATGACAAATGAATTAGAAGCTATACAACAAATTCAATTATTAGCAGATTTCTTAAAATACCAAAAAGTAGGAAAAGATTTATCTAAATTCAATAAGATGGTTTCACCTGAAACCCTTAAGAATACTAGTAGAATGAGTTTCTTTGAAGAGTGGAAAAATATTGAAGATTATATAAGAAGTGATGAATCTGCGTTTACATTAGATTTTACTAAAACAGACAGATTAAAGGCTTATGAAGAGCATGGGATTGATTTTGCATTAGAATTAGTTGGCTACTTTTTACCATATAATAAAGCAGGCTTTAGAAATTTAAAAACTAGAATTGCAGAAGAATTAGCTATTAGAGATGGTATATTAAAACCAGATCAAATAGATACAATAAATAGTCTAGCGTTATATTGGTTATTTACTAAAGGTGACCCTTCAAATCCTTTACGTTATTTATTTAATGAAAGAACCGAAGATGAAACTAAAACTATAACCGGAAAATTTAATGCAAAACTTATTAAAAAACGTTTATTTACAAAAGGAGAAAGTTTAGCTTCAGACTTAAATAAATTAAAAAGAGATTATGGAGATGTTCGAAATGATATATTTTTATCAATGCTATTTTCACATAGAGATAATGCAAGTAAATCTTTACAATTAATTTCATTTAATAATAGTGCTAAATTAAGCCCTTTTGCAAAATCTAGAATATCTCAACGATGGAGGGAATTAATGTTACTTAAAGATAAATGGGCTTCTAGGCCAAATGAAACATTAACAGCTTCTCAATTAGCACAAAAACATAAAGATCTCAGAATTAGTACTTTTGCTAGTCAATTAGCATCATATTCAATCCTAACTTCTGGATTTATGTTGGGACCTAATTCATTTGTAGATTTATTACCTATATCATTCTTATCGGCTACAGGATTCTCTCAGTATTTTAGAAAAGAATCTAGAGGATTTGAATCTGATATATATTTTGGTGATAATGCTGTTGATCAAATTATCCGTAATGTCTGGAAAGATAAGGGTTTAGTGCACAGTGTTCGTTTTAATACAATGCAAAAAAGTAGAGGTCAAGGATTAATTAACTATGGCCCAAATACCTATTTTGTAAGATTTGATACAAATAAAAATCTTAAACTTAGAGATGATGCTTCTGTTGTTGCAAAGTATATTAAATCTTATGATAAAGCAGATAAAAAATGGAGACTCTTTAAAATGGTAGGACAGCCACAATCAACTGGAGCCTATTATAAAGAAATAGTCCCATTAGGAGAAAGATGGAAATTAGTAGAATTATTTGAAAGAGGCTTCTTAGAAGAAAGTGTCCATCCTGAAAATACATTAAAATTTAAAGAAAAACAAATACCAAGTTCAGAAAACAGAGAAGATACTACTGTAAAGGATACAAATCCAAATGATGTTTCTGATATCAGTTCTATCATGCCTAGATTAAAACCTTTATTTCAGAAATCAATTTTAAAGGATTTAGATGATCGATTAATACAATGGGTTCAAAAACATTATGGATTCACAGTTAAGGAATATACTAATCTTAAACAAAGAATAGGTATTGATGCAGTAGGTATGGCAGATCTTTTAAATAGAATACTTTATTTAGATACAAACAGAGATAGACTTACTACACCAGAGGAGGTAGCGCATATCTTTATTGCTCATTTACCTGCAGAAGAACAGCAACGACTAGCCCGAATGGCAGCTGAAACAGAACTACACCAAGATGTAGCAGATCAATATAAAAATGTATACACAAACCCATTACAATTTCAATTAGAAACAGCGGGTAAAATTTTGGGTATGTATATTACTTCAATGGAAACTGGCCAGATGGAAAGTGAATTAAAATTGAAGAAAGCATACGCTCCTGGGATTATAGGTGCACTTAAAAGAGCATGGAATTGGATCTGGAATAATATTTTAAAACTAGTTAATAAAAACATAGCTAAAGATGAATTACGTACTAATTTAGATGAATTATTTGGTCCAAAAGCGTCACAAATATATATGGGAATAAGCCCAAACAAATCTAATGAAGCTTTACAAACATTAAGAGATTTAGGAATAGATAAATTTTATAATTTAGGAAAAGCTGCAGAAAATGTAAAGAAACAAGTACTTGATGCTATAAATTCTACAGCTAAAGATGTGGGAGAAAGAATTTCATCTGATAGTGTAACTGAATTAATTCAGCGCCAAAAGAAACGGATGGAATTAACTATGAATTGGAAACAAGACGATTTCCTAAAAGAAGTTTTAAAAGAAAATGATTTAATAGAAGCCCCAACCGAAGATGGTGATTTTTATTCATTTGAAGGAATAAAATTATTAAGAGTTTCAAATATAATTCAAAAATATAGTCAACCATTCGAGGAGGCTAAATTTGCTGAATTAGTTGCTCAATTTAATAAAAGAAATAATAATGAATTTGATACTAAAGATAAAGTATTAGAATTATGGAAATATTTAAGAGATGATGCAGGAAAAGGTATCCATGGAGCTTTAGAAGCGCTTATTAAAAAGGAAGATCCAAATCAAGCATTAGAAAATTTAGGATTACAACCTCAAACTAAAAAAGCAATTTTAAATAATATATCAAATTTAAAACAATGGATCCAAGAACGAGAGCAGTTAGGAAGTAAAATATATGCAGAAATAAAAATAGGGGATAAAAGTGATCTTCTCGCGGGAACAATAGATGCTATTGAAGTTACTAATACAGGACGAGTAATTTTACATGATTTTAAAACAAAAATGATGGGTAAATTTGGTAGTTTAAATCAACGATTACCTGCATTTAAAGATGGACCATTAAGAGGATTAACTAATACTAGATTAAATCAATATAGATTACAACTTTCGCTATATAAATATATACTTGAAGAAAAAGGATTAAAAGTACATGATATTCAAATACATGGTATAGAAACAAATACAAAATGGTCAAAAGATGGAATTTATTTTGATGAATTAGATTTTTTACCTAAAACTGATATTGCAAAAGGACAATTAAAATCGATTAAGCCTATAAGCGGTTATATTATTAATAATATTATTAAAGATATTAATCCTAAAAGTACAGCTTCTGTAAAACAAGAACAACAGGAGATGAAAAAAGTACATCAACTCTTGGAAAAAACAAGAACTATTTTATTAAGTAAAATAGAAGCACTTAAAGGTAAGCATAATAAAACAGAGAGAGCTGCTTTAGAAGCTTTACTTACAAAATTAGATGAAACCGAAGAAAGACAAGGTCTTTTAGCGTTTATGGAACAAGCAGTGAGAGATATAAATAAAGCACATAATCGTTTAATTGAATTACAAGAGGCTTCTGCAGTAAATGCTAAAGATTTAAGTATTATAAAAACATATATAGGTGCTTATGATATTTTAGATGAAATATTATTAGTACTTCCTACATTAGCAGATTCAGGAGCAGTAGAAGAAATTAAAACTTTTATACAACCTGTTTTAATGAAAAAGACTATAGTAGAGCAATTATTTTTAGAGCTGGGAACTCCTATTGTAGCAAGTCTAATCTTTGAAAAAACAACTAATCCTGGAGCATCATTAGAAAAAATAACACAACAACTAACAGAAGCTACAAGAGATATAGGAACTATGGCTAGATGGTTAGATGCATTGGGGGACTCTAATGATACTGTATTAGCTAATGTAGATAAGATAGTAAAAGATAAAAGAGGAGAAGTTCATAGATATGAATTAGATCTATTATATGGCTCTGATGTTCAAGTTGGTATGTACGACATGTTAAAAGAATTAGAAACATATCAAAAAGCACTTGGGAAAAATGTTAATCATTTTAGAGAATTATATGATTTCATGCTTGAAAAAGATGGCAACGGTAATTTAACAGGAGGTATAATTCAAAGATCTACTAAAGCTTGGAGAGATAGAACTTGGGAATTTATACGTAAAATTAAAGAACAAGGTAGAGAACCATCAAAAAAAGAATGGGCTCAATTTTATAAAGAAAACCCATTTGAGGAAAATCCACAATATGCTGCTATAATGAAAATGCCTGATAGCAATACTCAAAAAAAGTTTTATAATTATTTTACTAAAGCTTATAAAGCTGCTCAAAAACATTTACCACCGCATATGAGAAGACCGTGGAATGGTTTAATGTTACCTTCAGTTAGAGCAACGGTTAGTGAGAAATTATTAGAGAAAAAAGGAGGTGTTCATAAAAAAGGATTGGCAGCTGTAAAAGAAGCATTTGTTGAAGAAATGGTGATTCATGAAGATGACGTACATTATGGTCAACTATTAGATGAAAAAGGAGAACCTTTAGATTTTGTACCAATTCATTATAATAAAAGAATAGGAAAAGAAGAGGGAGAATTAAATCCTGAAGATGTATCATACGACCTTGCATCACAGTTAAGGATGTATAGTACGATGGCTGTTAACTATCAAAAGATGAATGAAATCTTACCTGAATTAGAATTATTAAAAGAATTAATAAGAACAAGAAAGGTTAGAACAAATTCAGCTGGTATGCCTATTATGGATAAAACTACAGGTAATTATGAAACAATTCCAGGGATTCAATCTAATGCATATAATAGATTAGTTGATTACTTTAATATGGTGATTTATGGAAAGCGTAAAAAGAAAGGAGCTATAATAACTTTAGCAGGTCAGCAAATATCTACAGATAAACTATCAGACATGTTCTTAAGTTATAATAGTTTAAGATTATTAGCACTTAATAAATGGGCTGCTATGGCAAATATTGGTATTGGTACTATAATGAACTGGGTTGAAGGATTTGCAGGACAATTTGTTACTTTAGAAGACTTTAGTAAAGCCACAGCTACTTATTATGGAGATAGTGGGGGTATTCTTAAAGATGTGACCCAAAGAAGACCTACTTCTAAAACAGGATTATTAAATGAGGAATATGATGTATTACAGAATTTTGATGAATATGGAACTAGAGTAGATCATAGAAATATTATGATTAGAGGAATGCATTTAGGTGCTTCTTTCTTTATGATGACTGCTGGAGAACATATGATGCAATCTAAATTAGCACAAGCATTTATGCATAATCAAAAATTTAAATTAGCAGACGGTAAAGAAATTAGTTTATATGATGCATATAGTGTTAAAGATGGTAGATTAGTATTACAAGAAGAAGTTGCAGCACAATGGTCAGATGCTGATAGAATTAGATTAAAAGAAAAAATACAAGCTGTTTATCAGAGGATGCATGGTATTTATAATACAGCTGATAGAATGGCCTTACAACAATATGCAGCAGGTAGATGGATGATTCAATTACGTAAATGGGTAAGACCAGGAGCTATGAGAAGATTTGGAGGTATAGAAAAAATGTTTTATGATAAAGATTCTGAATTTAAAGAACCAGAATGGAACGAAAGATTTGATTCATATTGGGAAGGTAATTATGTAACAACATTTAAGTTTTTAAAACAATTATATCAAGATGCTAAAGTAGGACATTTTCAAGCGCGGGCTAATTGGAAAAATTTATCAGGATGGGAAAAAGCTAATGTAAAACGATCATTAGGTGAAACAGTTTGGTTCTTTTCAATGATGGTTTTAAGCCATTTATTATTACCAGATGGAGATGACGACGATCAAATTGCACATTGGAATGCTATATATGTTCTAAAACGTGTACAACAAGAATTAGGATTCTTTATGTGGGCACCTAATACAATAGATATATTAAGAAGTCCTGCAGCTAGTATATCTTCTATAGAAGCGATATTTGGATTATTTGAACAATTATCTTCTGATTTAGCAGCTGGAGAATTTGAAACATATGAAAGAGAAACAGGTAAATATAAAAAAGGAGATAAGAAGATAGAAAAAGATCTTAAAAATATATTACCGTTTAAAGAATTATGGACCAGGGCTGAGGATAAACTTAAATGGTTTGATTTAAAGTAATGGAAAAATTTGATCCCTATGATGATGAAGAATTAGATGGGTTTTCAGATGAAGAAAAAGATATAATAAGAAGGTCTTCTATGGTTAATACATATAGACTTATCGTAAGTAATTATGACTTTAGTATTTTTCCTGATACCATGTTCTGGTTACTTACAAATTATAAAGATCAAAATGTTTTAGAGATTTTATTAGAGTATTTCGAATCTACAGAAGAATATGAAATTTGTGCAGAGCTTTATAATATACAACTTGAATTAGATAAAGTAATAGCCAACCGACGGAAAAAAAGAGAAGGCCAGATTAAATATCTAATAGAGCCAACTAAAAACGATGAACCGTAGACATCACCGGTATTCTATACCAGCAATATCTACAATGTTCATCAATTTCTTGAATTCGTTTTTATCAAAGATTTCATCATTTCTATTAACAATAGGCCAAACTTCATCATTGCTTGATAATTGAACACCAATTTTATTTTCCCAGTGTTCTTTTAAAGAGCTATCCTTATCCAGGATTAAGGGCATTGGGCTTTGTTTAGTACGATGTCTCATTATACGAATCTTAGCGGGATCAGAGAGTTCAGAATATTTACCATTCATAAATCTAATAAAATCTGGTTTAAATGAAGGAGAGATAGTAAATACGAACATAATATATCCATCTATAGGATCATATGATACTTTAAAGTATTTATCATTCTCCAACATTTTTTCCATTTCTTTAAAACTATGATTATAAATCCATCTTAAAAGAACAAAAACATCAGGAGATTCAAAATCCCAATCAGTCATACTCGTATCACCAAGATACGCATTAACTAAATAGGGACTTAAATCCGCTTTTGAATAACCTAATAAAGGTAATACAAAATCTACTGTTTTTGTCGGTTTAACATTTTCTTTAATTCTCTTTAATTCTTGAGATAAACTCATCCGATAATTTTAAATTAATAACTCCATTATTTATATAATACTCCATTGGAAAATTCCATTGGTTATTATCCATATGCCATTTATATCTTTCGATTAATTTATCAAATTCATCTATACCAATAGATAAATCTGTTAAAGCTGGCTGATAGACAACACATTCATGTAGGCCAGTGGTCTGCACCACTACAATATAAGAAAGAATATCGTATTCTTTAGTATCCATTCCAAGTTTTTCCATATAACTCTTTACTGCTAGTTTGTAAATAGCTAACTGTCTATAATAATTATAAGAGAAGTAACTTCTCTCAAAATTATATACAGATTTAGAACTTGTTTTCAAGTCTACGATATAAACCTTCTTATTTTCTACATCAAGTATTAAATTATCAATAATAGATTTCACATTAATTTCTTTATAAATCCAAGAAATTTCAAATTCAGGTTTCGTATTCTCCTTTTGAACAGGAAATAATAATTTACTTGCCATATCATGTCTTATAACACTTTCTTGACAAGCAATAACAGTATTCATGTCATCTTGAGATAATACAGTTTTACCTAAATTTTCTTTTAGAAATTTGTAATAAGCTTGATTCTCTTCAGAATTAAACTTTTTTAACACGGTTTCTAAGGCCGTTTTAAAACCAGATTTATCATAACACAGCTCATGCAGTGTTACATAACCATCTAGCTTTAATTGTTTTGGCATATGTTCATTGATTATAGTGTCTTCCGCTTCCACATATGATTCAATGAATATACCCATCATACCTCCCACAGGATTATTATAGGAAATAGCATATCTATTTTCAAAATCCTTTCTTTCAAATATATAACAGTGTATAGCAGATCCTAAATCAAAGGCTTTACTATCTCTGTCCAGTTCTCTTCTTTTATATTTCATAAAATATTGAGGACTTACACTGAGCGCACTCAACGAAGAGTGACTAACATGATTTAATATATCATTCATCTTTTTTATACTTTGTTAATTCAAAAACTAATTTACGATCTTCAAAATCTTCTACTTCAATAAATTCTATTTCACCTGAATTAGGAATATATTTAATATTATCATCTTCTAATATTCCCATATCTACTAAGGTATCTTGAAAACATTTGATCCATATCCATAAATTATCTACATCCCATTTAGGAATATATCCTTTTTTAGGCTTTCTCCAGCTTAGGTTTCCTTTATACATTCTTACATCGCCATGGTTAATGGCAGTATGAACAAATAATTTAACCTTTAATGGAGCCATCCTATCTAATTCTAATACAGGTGGAATATATTGTTGTATATAAGTATGCATTCGTCGTACGATAAGAGCTCTTAAGTGGTAGTTCATACCCGTAAATAGCTTTTGTCCATTTATTTTAACATACTTCTTTTTAGTTTTTGCAATGTGTGTTATAAATTTAGGGATTGTTATTCTAACTTTATCCATGTTTCTTTATTACTTTGGGAAATAGGGAGCCCGTTAGGACCCCCTCCCTGATTAACTTAATTACTTTTAGCTATTTCTACAACTAAACGATCATTTTGGGCCAATTCAGCCTCAAGATCATTTATCTGCTTTCTTTTAGCTTCCTCATACTCTTTTAAATCTTTTCTCATAGATTTAGCATTGAACTCACTATAATCAGATTCTAGATATATATTCTCGTTCTCACCATTATTAATAGCAATAGGAAAATATTCACAGCATCTCATTTTAGTGTTATCATAATCTGATGGCACAGCCACCACGTTACGAGGACTTACTAATACCTCAAGTATTACACCATCTT
>TARA_R110002020_G_scaffold220785_2_pt1 | contig 50876 bp, 66 predicted proteins | sample TARA_R110002020 | Tara Oceans TARA_R110002020 (sample SAMEA4396489) | marine metagenome | biome: Westerlies Biome; feature: [MES] marine water layer (ENVO:01000295) within the mesopelagic zone...; material: water (ENVO:00002006), including particulate matter (ENVO:01000060) such... | reverse complement strand
TTGTTGCCATAATTCTATTTTATAAACAAAAACTTAGAACTATGGAAAACAAAGCTATTATTAAATTATTAGGTTTAGAACCTACTAACGAAAACTTGACTGGAGCTGAATTGTTAGCAAAACAAAAAGAGACCTTTGCACTTATTAATTCTGCCTTAAAGTCGTCATTTACTGACGAACAAAAGGCAAAAATGAAAGTTGCTAAGGAACTTGAAATTGCTACAAAGAAAGCAAAAGAAGAGGAACAAAAGAAAGCAATAAAAAACTTGCAAGTTAATAACCTACGTGCAAAGGTTGTTTTATACAGAACAATAGAACACGAAAATGGTAAAACTAGCAATTTAACAATTGCCGAATTTGAGCCAAAGCTCGAAAATGCGGTTGGTACATTTGTTAAAAAGACAATTGCAATGGACGTTATAAGAGACGGAGAAAAGGCAAAAAGCACAAACCAACACGCAGAATTTAGGGCTTGGAATTTAATACAACCAGACCAAACAAAGCAAGAAACAGAAACAGACGTTTCTATTGACTTGGTTGTAAGGTGTGCAAAGAAAGGCTTGTTACAGAAAAGGGTAATTCCCTCTGTTTATGCTAATTACTTGCAAGGTCTGGAGGTTGGCAAAGTTGAAACGTTTAGCACGAAAGGGCAAAGAGACGTAGCCAAGCAGAAGAACCACAACAAAGCAGACAAATTACAAGGTAAGGAAGTAAAGTAAATTAATTTTTTTTAAACTAACGGCAACAATTACCAAACAATACGACAACAAAAGGTAATGCATTAATTTGTGTTACCTTTTTTTTATATACCTTTTTTTATCGTTTTGCTGAAAAGTAACCGATACTTAGGGATGGCTGCAATGGTTAATCACACATATTGTGTGAAACATTGATTCGATTTCAATGGTGGCTACAATTAATTAAGTGTTAATCCATACGATAGGGTATGGCTTAAATTAGCATACAATACGGCTATGCTCTTGCATAATGATAGCTATGCAAAGGGATTGGTAAATGTAGGTTCGATTCCTATCTTAGCCACTAAGGGAGTTAACTATCTGTAATGTGCACATTATAGGTAGGGGGGATGATTAATTACCATTTCCCATCTCCTTTAAGTTATTTAATTGATAGTCTGGAAGGAACCAATCGTGCATTGGGGGGATATGGATTGCAACGCAGGATAAAAAGTGGGGAGTGTTTACCTGCTATCTCGCCTTCTTAAGGATGAGCACATCATCTTGAGGGCGAGGTACACATTCCAGGCATTAAGATATATTAACAGAGTGATAACATAATACATAATCAAATGTGTATAGATAGAATAAGCGAATTAGATGCTCAAATAAAAAGTTTAGAAGATAGGGTTGTATGTACTCACGATTGTCCTGAATGCAAGGGACAGATGGAGACAGAGGTAATCTGGTATGGGTTTACCTGCGATATAACTGGGAGATGCAGTGAGTGCAAAATCGAGGTTAAAGTATAAGGCATTAAGATATATTAAAGTAGTATGAAGAAGATTAGTTTTGACGAAGCATTTTTAGGATTCATTATCATTGTTTCACTAATGGTAACTGCAATCACATTATTAATATTAAAAGGATAATCATTATGTCAGCAGAGAGTAAGGCATTATACGATATATGTTCTCATCTAAAGGATATATGTCCAGATGGAGAAACAATCAGAGAGCTATATGTAACTCCTGAGATTCTTTGTTGCAAGGAGAATCGCAGATTAAATAGGGAGGCGATTCTTTTGCCTAAGCGTAAGGCAAAACGTAAAAGAAAAAACGACAAGCAGATAAACTATTAAAATGATATTATGGGGAATCCATTAGATGAATACATTGACAATGATAATTTTGATGACCAAGAGGGAATCGAAACTTTACAGAGAATACTCGATAAAATCGAAAAGAAAGAAAAAGAAAATAAATAGTTATGGATTTATTTGAACGACCTGATTTAATTCCTGATAGCATTAGTGCTATTATCGAATCGTACAATGAAGATATTGACCTTTATGCAGAGAACAAAAGGATGCTAAAGGAGATGGAGAATCATGGATATGCATTTGAATATGGGTTAGATGGTATTCCATATAATTTAAGAAAAATCTAATATAAATAACAATGGGTATTAAAATGATAACAGATGAACAATACATCTATAAGATGATGTTCAAGGTGGCACAAAAAGGTGTTTATGCTAATCCTGTAGATATTCACATATTTAAAGTGGACAGCAAGTTTAAAACAGGATTCTTAGCACCGATTTGCTTAAACTGATTATTATGGAAGAATATAGAAGTGTATTTGATTTGCTTAAAGATATGCCAAAAGGAGATTTGCATGATAAGATATTGCGTAATCTTTCAAACAGGTATAACAGCGATATCAAACTTCTTAGATTTAGAAATCACGAAAGAATGATAAGAGGTGGATTTACGTGGAGAAGAACAATCGAAGGTATGTCTTTTTGGAGAGATGTTGCCGAAACCATAGAGGATTACGTATCTAAACATAATGGCATAAACTTTAAAATCGTGAAAAAATGAATTTAGAAGGAAAAAAGATATGGGTGAAATCAGCTTCTGAAGCAATAAAAGTGATTAGGATTGCAAAGGAAATGAATCCTAAATATAAAAATTTTGGTGATAATAATATTGGATGTGCATACTATTTCTACAAAGGACATATGTCTTTTGGAGGAAGTAGCATAGATTTTCAAACTATGACTGATTCTTCTATTAGAGAATCGGAGTCTGGAGAATGGTTTAATAACCACGATAACGAAGAAATAACATTTAAAGATTTAATTGGAATAAATTTTAAGATAGTGAAAAAAGGATAAACATATTTGCCCCTGTCGTCTAATTGGAATAGGATACTGAAGCATTGCGATATATGTGCCATTACTAATGATTGTAGTGGATAAATACCAACAGAGATAGCAGTTCGATTCTGCTCGGGGGTACAAGATTATGAGTAAAACAGATATAAAAATAGGAGATAGGATTGTATGTGTAACACCTATGGGAGGGTACAATATTGTTGGTATGGAGGGATTTATCAGAAGGGTTCCTCGTAAACATATCGGACATTATTCTATCGAGTTTGATGAAAGCAGAAGTCGTTTTCATAATTGCGATGGAGATACAATACGTGGACATGGATATTATGTATTTAAAAGCTGTTTCAAAGTAATCAAACCATTAAAATTTAAAGTAGTAAGAAAATCAATCAATAAACAAACCAATAAATAAATAATTATGAAACCTGCAAGAGAAATTGCAATCATTAGTAGGGCTCACGCCAGAAGATTACGTGAGAACAAAATCGCTGAGCAACAAAAAACAATGCAAAGGGGATTTGTATTGACAATGATATTCACAATGGCTGTTATTACTGCAATCATTTATAACTCTAATTTTTAATGATATGGATGCTATAATCGAAAGAGAAGAATCTGGAAAACTTACACCTAAATCATACAGAATTCTTATTAATATGGCTATGGGTGCAGGATATAAAAACCTGATGCCAAGCTATCCTAAGAAGATAAAAAATCAATCTGCTTGGGTAGGATACTATGGTCGTTTTAATAATTGGTATAGAGGATTGAAAAGGGCGATGAAAACACAAGAAGAAATCTATTATAAATAAAATTATGAAAAAGCTAATACTGATTCGTGGAGTTAGTGGTTCTGGCAAAACTCAATTTGCAGAGTTTATCTATACTCTTGCAAGGAATATGCACGACCACTACTATAACGATGTTGAAACCACAATCGTTAGAGAATAACCTGGATAAGGTACAGCCATTAGACGATGAGATAGAAGGTGCTTATGATGCAGTGTATGAATGATTAAAATTAATAAATTATGTTTTTAAAGGGAGATAAAGTATTGCTTACTACCTCGGAATATGGCGATGAAAAAGCAAATCCTATATGGGATGGAGAATATGGATGTGTTGAAGGCACGATACTAAAGGTCAATGGAGGCGAGAGAATGATTCGGGTTCAGTGGGATAACGGAACTAGAAATACTTATAATGCTATAGATTTGAGATTTATAAACTCTGCGATGAGAAAGCATATAAAACTAAAACCACTTACCTATAAGCAAATTGCGAAAGAACAAAAAGATGATACCATATCTGCATCAAAATGTACTAAAGGATATTTTGCTGCAGTGCATAAAAATCATGTTTATTATCTAGCATATCTTATGGGTTATTGGTATTGGGTTTCTCTTTCTGACAAAAAACTTGGATATGTTGGAGGAGATGCTGTTGTTTACAAAAACATAGAGATTGCCCTAAAGAAAAATCCAGGCATGGAAATTTTACAATTTAATAAAGAAACAGAGATGCTTAAATGGGTAATCGGCTATTACAAAAAAAATAAAAATGTTTAAAGTAGGAGATAAAATAAAACTTGTTACCAAAGATTATGGGGATACTCCGAACAATCCCTTTTGGGGTGGCAGATATGGGAGTATCTGTGGAGTGATAAATAATATTGTAACTGATGATGGTCTAAATATTAAGGTTTCTTGGGATAATGGATGCAAAAATTCATACAGAAAATCGGACCTACAACTTTTAAAAGCAAGAGCAGTAATTAATCAAAGTAGTAATAATCAAAAACAATCCAAAATGAAAAAAGTAGTTCAGGATATAGATAAAGTTGATGTGCAGGTATCGCAAGAATGTACAAGCAACGGATTCTATGGGTTGCTAACAAAATCGAAGAAAACATATTTCTTGATTAGGGCAAATAGCAAATGGGTATGGGCATCTGCAGGTAGTGAAACGAATTATACAAAAGGAGATTCGGATTTTAAAACAGCTATGGATAGAGCATTAGAGTTTGACGATAATGTAGTGGTGCTTATGGACACTAAAGATGATTTATTTCAGTTTATGTCTAATCCAGCAAAATATTACAATAGTTTACCATAATAGATTAACCCTAACGGCATCAGGGGTGTAGTTGATGTCATATTATTATGTCTTAATACTTATGACTATGAAAAGAGTTGTTAAGTATCTACAACCTACAGATGAGATATCTGCAGAAAATGTAGATGAAGGTAAGTTTTATACCTTAGAGACCAAATCTAACAGACCATTTGTTTTGGTGAGAGCCAATGCGACTGTTGATGGGAATCTGGATGAGGACCAATACCATTGGGTTGCCATTGGTAAGGTCAAGAATCGCAGAACAGGTTATTCATCTTTCATAGATGCAATCAATGGGGCACTTGGCAAGGATGGCAATAATCTGAAGGAACACGATTCAATGGCTGATGCCTTTGAATATCTTCAGGATTTGTCTGAATTGAATGGCTTATAGTCGTTAGATTACAGGTTGCAGAAACCCTATCACTTAGAGTGGTAGGGTTTTTTTATTAATTAAACTTTAAATCAATAAAAATGAAAATTAATTGTGAAAAAACATTTTTAGATGCAATGAGAGCGATAGCTCGTCAAGACGATAGAATTGCAAACATTTTATTAGCCGCACTTCAAGATGGATATTCTTGTGCCTTTTTTAATAAAAAATACCCATCTTATATAGCAATAGATTCAATGAACTCTAAAAGCTGTAAAGATGTAAGTTATGTTGATGTAAGTTTCGATGAACAGGTTGTTGAAAATCCGTATACCAACAAAAGGAGAAGAAAAACTAAGATTGGAAGGCTTATCAGGAAACTATTTACAGAAGATTCTATAACTGATTTCGGAATACGGGATTCAGAGATTGAAAGGTTTGTAAATATATACGCATCTCTTTTTACCCAAGAAGATGAAGATTTAAAAATTTACAGTGGTGCAGATATAAGCTGGGCGTACCTTTCAGATAATTACAATTCAGATTATGGCGATGGCGGTTCATTATGGAGTTCATGTATGAGATACCATGAAAAAAATGATTTCTTTTCCATATACGAAGATAATAAATCGTGCAAGCTTCTTGTCTTATTAAAAGATGGATTGGTGATAGGAAGAGCTTTACTATGGGATTTTATAGATGTAGATACTAAAGAACACTTAAAGGTAATGGATAGAATTTACACTTGTAAAGATTTCGATTCATTCAAATTTATAAGGTGGGCGGCAGATAATGAATATTACTACAAATACGAACAATCATATACCTGTCAACAATTTATTAATCCTAAAACAAACATTGCTGAAGAAAAGAAATTTGCTATTCCGATATCAAAAACAGATTGTTATAGATATCCTTATATGGATACGTTTTATTATTTAGATGAAGATTCTGGAGTATTATCGAATGATAGTAAATATGGAGATGATTCATTGAGATGTGAAGATGGGGGAACAGATAAAAAAGTTATTGATATATGCGATGAAGATACCCTTATTAATAGAGAAGGTCGGGATACAATTTGCATTGAAGAGGAGGGTTATACTCATATAGATAACACAGTGATGTCTCACTTAGAAGGAGAAAGATTGTTAGATAGTCGGGCAATATGGTGTGAATATCACGATGATTACATAAGTGAAGGAAATTCGATATATTCCGAGTATTTAGGATACGATATATACTCTCCACAATCAGTGCATTCATTACGACTTAATAGCTATCTTGTGGAGGAGGAATCGGTATACCTTTCTTATTGCAATGATTATATGCCAGAAGATTTAACAACACACTCAGATATAGATGGAGATATAGTTGAAGAAGATGCGGTAAAGTCAAAATATCACGATTGTATGATATTAGCTGAAAACTCATATGAAATTGATGGGGATTTCATCCACAAAAACCACGTTGTATATTCTCATTATGAAGATAAACAAATGATTACAGCTTTATCGTCATACATAATGGGGACAGGATGGGTGTCAAAAGAAAAAGAATCTGAAGCAAGAAAAAACGGTTTGCCTATTGAAGCCGATAATAAAACGGAATACGAGATGCGTTTAATAGGAAATGAATCTTAAAAATAAATAAATAATAAAATGAACAAAGAAGAAGTAAGACAAGAGCAACTTCTTTATGATATACTTTGTGTGCAATCTGAGTCTGGAAAAGAGGACAAAATGCGTGAAATGATATTAAAACAAATATCTGAAATCAAAAAAACGCTACCTCTAAAAGAACAGAAAAATTTCATTGTCAAGAAAGGTCAAGGAAATATATATGTTACAAAAGGTAAAATCAAAAAGAAGCAAAAATACCCTTGTGTTGTATCTCATATGGATACAGTTCACGATATAATTGAAAATTACAGCATATTTGAAACCAATGGTTATTTTTATGCGATGGATGGAGACAATATCGAACAAGTTGGCACAGGAGGAGATGATAAAGTTGGCATATTTATTACATTAGAGATGCTGCGATTTAAAAAGAATATCAAAGTGGCATTTTTTCGTGAGGAAGAAGTAGGATGCCTTGGCTCTAAAGATGCACCTAAGAAATTCTTTAAAGATTGTGGCTATGCACTACAATGCGATAGGCAAGGTCATAAAGATTTCGTAAATAGTATAAGTGGTATAGATTTATATGGAGACGAATTTTCAAAAGAAATCGCCCCGATACTTGAAAAGTATGAAAGAGAAGAAACTTCTGGTGGATTAACAGATGTTAAAAGCATAAAGCAGAAGGTGGATATATGTGTAGCTAATATGAGCTGTGGATACTACGAACCTCATTCAAATCAAGAGGTTGTAAGCATTCACGTAGTTACCCTAACAAGGAATATGGTATCCGAACTTATAGATAAGCTGGGATGCAAACTATGGAAACATAAATCTAAACCAAAAACCAATTCTTCTTATAGTATGTGGGGTGGTATGTATGATGGATATTACACAGGAAAAACTTTACATAGCAATGTAAATAGCTATAAATGTGATAGTTGTAATCATATTAAAAAATGGAATTACACCAAAGGGGTTTATGAATGCGATAATTGTATTAAAGAAGGAGAAATCGAATGCCCTAAATGTAAAGAGGATTTAACTCCTTACGACCAATTAGGAAAAACGTATGGATGGTGTTGGAAGTGTATGATAGATTATGAGGTAGTAGATACGAAACCTGAAGGTAGTGATAGTGAGGTTAAAAACGATATACACGAAACAGATGAAACTCATTGCAGGTGTGGTAATACAGATTTAGAATACCACAAATCTATGGAGGGTTTTTGGTGCAATAAGTGTAATAGCATACAATATCAAAAAGTGTAATAATGTTATTTAAAGCTAACACAAAGAACGGGAAATTATTTATCAAGGAAAGAATTGCCTTTGAAAACTTTTTGCGAGATTTAGATGGCAGAGAAATCTCTGTAATGGTTGAATCTGGTAAAGGGAAAATAAGGACATTGGAACAAAATGATTTGTATTTCGGTATCCTTAGAAAGATAATGAAAGTATTGATAGATAGAGGGTATGATGATATGAATGTAGTAATGTTAAACAATTATTTCAAAAAGATGTTCTTAGGGGATTATGTCCCTGATGTTATTACAGGTGAATCGATAGAAATAACCAGGAATACATCTGAGTTAAGCACAAAGGGCTTTTCAGAACATATTGATAAGGTAATACGTTTTGCCCTGCAAGAGATGGATATCAAGCCAGAATGGTTGGAACCATATCTAAGCAGTATGGAATAGCAATAAATTATGTAATTTTAAACTAAAGATTATGGGAAAAATGAAAGACATAGCTATCGATTTGGCTAATGAGCATAGAGAATCGAATCAACTAATAGCAGAATTTATGGGGCAAGAGTTTGAAACCTCATCTAAAGAGTGGGAGATTCAAAGATGTTTAAACAATGGGCGTATAAAAAAGCCTTTTGTAGAGCATTTAGATTATAATGTATCTTGGGATTGGCTTATGCCTGTAGTGGAGAAGATAGAAAGTTTAAACTTCGAGATAGATGGAGAGATTACAAGTGCTGATGTACATATAATGTACGGGGATTGTAAGATTGTAGATGAAGATGGTGCTGGCTTATTTGAATTTTACTTTCACAGTACAGATAGTAAAGATAAACGAAAAGCTACCTATAAAGCAGTAATAGAATTTATTAAGTGGTATAACAATGAAAGTAAAGTATAAAATAGAAAGAGAATATATCTATGGTTGGGATGATGGATGTTTTAATGACGACAACGGAATAGTTCCAACTTTATTTGAGACCGAAGAAGAGGCTCAAAAAGAAATAGATGAACATCGTGAAGCAATTGAATTTGCTATCAAAACGGGAAACATGGATAAGGATTCCAGAGATGATAATTTAAGAATAACAGAAGTAATAATTCATTCAGATGAAAAAACTAATTAATCTATTAATAAAAATTAACAAATGGTTTAACTTTCATTGTGGATGGTTTTTTACTAATGGAAGAAAGCAAAATAGAAATAAATAAGGGGAGATGCCTTGTATCGAAAGGTGTAAGGGTGTTAAGTTTTGTGACACCATAACATCTCCCCTTTTTAATACATTAAGTTGAAAAGGAGGATACATTATGAATAACATAGATTTAATTGAATGCGAATCTTGTAATGGTTCTGGGGAGGTTGTAGTTTCTTGTTGCACTGGGGATATAATAGATGATGATTTTGCTATGTGCCCCGAATGCTACGAGCATCTTGGAGAAGAGGAATGTTCTGATTGCGGTGGCTCTGGCAAAATAGAAGTTGGAACCGAATTATCTGCAAAAACAAAAGGACTACAAACACAAGCCGAAAATTATATAGATAGTATGAAGTACGAAAGTTAAAAAAACATACGATTATGCTATGTTTTTAGTATAAAAAACGTAATTTTGTAATGACATGGAGAAAATTTTAAACTATACGTTGCATGATATTTCTATCATCACACCTAAAGGAGTAGTTGTAATCCCAAGACACGGCACGGCACGATGTTCTACTACAAGGAGATTGTTATCTTATATTTCGTGTGATGACATAAAAATACCTATTAACGAAACTATATTTGGTGACATATCTGGATTGCCAGACCAAAAAGAAAATACAATAATAATAGTATCTGCAATTACAGCCAATGTAATGCGTGAAAAAGGCAGAGAAGATATTTACACCGTAGATGAGCCAGTCAGAGATGGTAATGGCAAAATATTGGGGTGTAGGGCACTATCTAAAGTAACTAAATATGGAGAATAATTAAATGCAAATATTATGACAGGATATGAGAAAAAAATGTACGAAGATATATCTTCAATAAGAAAATCTCTTGATAGAATTGCTAATGTACTAGAATATGTTAGCAATACTTCTGGAGAATATTATGTTAATAAAGTGAATATAAATCAAAAATGGGAATCGAATTCATAAATCAAACACTATGGGGTTAGACCAATATGCCTGGAAAAGAAAAGTTGATTGGGCAGACGACTATAAATCGAATAATACATATAATGAGCAAATTATGTATTGGAGAAAACATTCTAAGCTACAGCAATGGTACTCAGATACATTTGATAAAGATATAGGAGAGGTGTACTTAGATAAAGAGCATCTTGATGAGTTAGAAAAATTAACCAAAGAAGATAATATGCCTAATAGCGATGGAGGATTCTTTTATGGACACCAATTTCAAGATGACCCCGAACATAAAGAATTAGTCAATAAAGATACATTAGAGTTTATAAAAAAAGCAAGACGAGCTATCAGTGAAGGGTACGATATAGTGTATGAATGCTCTTGGTAGTAAAAATTAATCAATTAAAATGAAGTGTTATGAAATGGACAAACAATTACAATCTGCCCGAGCCATTAGTTAAGGCAGTGGTCAACGATAAGTATAGTAAGACAGGATGGATATCCACTACACAGCTTATCGATTCACCACAAGTAAGGCAATTAAAGTATGAACACAGAGATGAAATAGAAGAAGATGTAGTAGATGCTATCTGGGCACTCTTTGGCTCTGCAACGCATAGCATAATAGAAAGGGCGGCTGAAAATTGCGAAGATTATCTATCTGAAATCCCCTTAGAAATAGAAGTTCTGGGTAAAGCCTTATCTGGGACTGCAGACCTCTACGATAAAAAATCCAAAACACTTTACGATTTCAAGGTAACATCCGTATGGAATCTTGTATTAAACGATGACCACTGGCAATGGGAGGCACAATTAAATACCTACGCTTATATGTTACGTGAAGCAGGATACGAGGTAGACAATATCAAAATCATTGCAATACTAAAGGATTGGAAAAAATCTGAGGTAGAAAGAAACTATTCCACAGGCAAGTATCCCCCTAAACAAATAGGAGAGGTAGATATCAAGATGTATAGCCAAAAAGCAATGTTGAAATATATTGAAAAAAGGATGCAGTTGCATCTTGATGCAGTTGATGGTAAAATATTAGAATGTAATGAAAGAGAAAGATGGGCAAGACCTTCCACCTATGCGATTAAAGACCCAAGCAAGAAAAGAGCATTGAAAGTATGCAATAGTGAAAAGGAGGCTGAAGAACATCGGATTTTCCTAACTGAAAAGAAAGGGGTAAAAAATCTGATAATAGAAGTCAGAAGAGGGACTAATGCAAGGTGCGAGGGGTTTTGTCCTGTATCTAGATTTTGTGAACAATACAGAAGAATGTAATGATAGTAATAACAACAAATTAAACCAGAAACCAAGCCTAAATTTAAAGCTATGAACGAAGAACAAAATCCAAATGAAATGAAACATCTATGGTCAATGTTTTGCGGAGAAGAAAACGAACAAGAAGAACATTATTACGCAGATACAGATAATCAAAGATTATATTATGAATTAACCGATATGGAGAGTGGTGAACGGATAGAGTTTACTGAAGTAACCGACACCCATACAATAGTGTTTGTGTATGAAGTGTATCTTAATGATAAGATAGGGCTAACAAGGGATGAAGTTTATTATCTTGACTTGAAGGTAGAGCAAGATTTGGATGATTCTCCAGAAGATGTTGAACTGAGTGTAAATATGTTATCCAATATCAAGAAAAAGCTAAAAGAAGTCATAGAATACTACAGCTAAATTCAAAGATATGAGAAGTAAAACAAAAGAATGTAATGATAGTTGAAATACATATAAAGGGCAGAAGAAAAATCATAGGAGATATAGTAGATGGAGTGTTTTACAAAAAGATAAAGGGTAGTAAGCATATCTATAAAAAAATTGATGGGATAGGTGTAGATGCAATTATGTTTGATGCAGTTGTGTTTGGTGCATGTGATGAAATAAAGGTGCTGGATACAGAAACAAGCACTTTATATACGACTACCCCTAAAAGGATGAAAAGGTTCGGACAATACGTTCACCACAAGCCATATCGTGCTCAAATTATTTTGGGTAGGTATTTTTGGAATAAGGAAGAAAATTATAAATCTAAAAACAATGGGAACTGAAGATTATGAAAAGAAGTGGATAAACTATGGGAAAAAACATTTGTTGGGAAAGCAAATTGTTTCAATAAGATATCTTACTGAGAAAGAAATGGGTTTTATGGATTGGCATCAAAAGCCAATTGTAATCCAGTTAAACGATGGCACTATATTATTTCCTTCAATGGATGATGAAGGCAACGATGGTGGTGCTTTGTTTGGTCAAACTAAAGATGGAAAAGAATTAACTTTTCCAGTATTGTAATCACAATTAAACCAAGACAATGAAAGATATATGGCACGAAGGCGAAGATGATAGGGAATGCCCTAATTGTGGGAACACATCTTATAGTTGCAGGTGCGACGATGAAGGCGAGGATTCAGACACGCAAAGCAACATCACGGCTGAGAATTTCCCAGTTTTTAAAAGTGCATATAAATCTGCAGTAAAAGACAATAGAGAATCTTTTGTTTTCGATAGAACTATTGTGATAACAAAGTATGCAAAATATCTTGTTGAATATCTAGAATCGAAGTTTGAATTAAATTAAAGTAAGATGAAGAAAAAAGAAGAGAAGAATTCAAAAGAGAATATAGAAAAACTTATCGGTTTGTTTTATATGCATTGCAATAACTATGCAGATTTTACAACATTTAGTGTTGATAATGTATGCAGGATTTATAATGTTGACATAGAAATCGTAAAGATATTAGAAGAGGAAAATGCAATTAGAATTAAAGGGGTTAATGGGCAAACAAGATATACGTGGGGGGTTGCATCTGTTAATAATGAGTTCATAGAAAAAATTTATAATAAATTATCAAACACAAAGCAAACAATTAATAAAAACAAAGTCATGAAAAAGAATAAAATCAGTAATGGAGGGAAAAAGTTTTCTGATGAAGAAATAGAGTTTTTGCAAAACGCAAGACACCTCAAAGCATCGGCTATCGCAAAGAAATTAGGCAGGAGCAAGAGGTCTATTGAAACTAAAAGGCTTAGATTAAAGTGGGAAAAGCCAATAACTAAATTAGAAGATGAGGTTTATCAGCCAAAAACTACATCGAAATATAATAAAAGAGTATTGGTTAGAAAAAGGTGGACAAAAGAGGAGGAAATGTTTATTAAAACAAACCTCGATAAAAACGATAAGTGGTTGGGAGGTATGTTAAATAGAACTGAAAGAGCTATTTGTAAGCATCGTTCAGTTATGGGGGTTGCCCCACCAAGAGGTAAAGGCAAAAAGAATAGAAAACTACCCAAATTTCTTCCTGTATCTAAAGCCAGGTCAAAAGAAAAAGTTATAATTCCAGAGAAAGCTACAGAAGTAAAATCCGAAACTAAACTTAAAAGGATTAGGATTCTATGGGGTGTAGTAGACATACAATACTAAAAGATGTCTTATATATCGGTAGAAGAGTCAACGGACTCTGTTGTGTTTGAAAAAAGACATTGGTTTTATGAAGAGATAGAGGTTGCAGATTCTTTAGGATTTAAGTTTAAAGATGATTGCTTTATGGCAAAGATAGATTGCACAAGCAAAGAGGCTTTGTATTGTTTTATGAAATATTGTTTTGGCAATTTTGTAAAACAACCAAAATATCAAGATGAAAGAAATGAAATATATTCTAAGTTAAAAAAAAGATATTCTGCAGTCAACTCAAACACATTGAAGAGGATGGAAAATCTTTTATTTTATGAAAGCTTGTACAATCATCAAAAAAATGCAATATGTCAAATGGTAAACGTGGAGCACAATCTTTTAGCGTTTGAACAAGGGTTAGGCAAAACCATAACGGCTATTGCTGTATCGGAGTTATTGGAATACGATAGGACCCTTATCGTTTGCCCTGCAATATGTAAGTGGAATTGGTATAACGAGCTGATAAAATGGGGTGTCGATGAATATAAAATTACAATATATGATAGTAAAAAGAAAAATACAATGATTGCATTTGATGAAAAATATATAGTTATCAACTATGATATGTTGAAAAAGTTTTTGCCAGATTTATCTTCTAAGAATTTTAGTCACATAATTTTAGATGAAGCTCACTATATAAAAAATTGTAAAAGCAAGAGGTATGGATATATATCTAATGTCATACATTCCTGCAAAGCTAAATTAAGCTTTTTAACAGGCACTCCAGTGTGGAATAAGCCAGAAGATTTATTTTCCTACCTAAAACTATCTAAGCATAAACTGGGAGTTAATTATAAGGATTTCATAGAAAGGTACACTCATTATTATTCAAATCAATGGGGAGGTATTAGTATTATAAAAGGTAGAAACCTATTGGAACTATCAACCAAAATCAGTAATTTTATGATTCGCAAGTTAAAAGTTGACTGCCTTGATTTACCAGAGAAAATATATACCAAATATTATTTTGATTTTCTTGATTATTCAGATGAATATTCTAAATGTATAAACGAAATAGAAGGTAGTGGAGAACAAAAAACTGCAGATAGCTCTATACATACTTTAAATATTATTGCATCTAAGAGTAAGATTAAAAATATTGTAGACCTTGCAGAAGATATAATATATAGTGGAAAAAAGGTTGTTCTGTTTACGTCTTACACAGAACCAAGAAGGATTTTGGAACACCATTTTACAGATAAATGTGTATCTGTATATGGAGGTCAACCTTCTAATGTTAGGCGTGATTTAATAGATAGATTTACCAACGATAATGAATGTAAAGTTTTCATTGGCAATATGCAATCTGCTGGAGTTGGAATAAACTTGTTTTCGGCAAGTGATGTAATATTTTGTAACTTCCCTTTAACTGTGTCGGAGTTACAGCAATGTATAGATAGGTTACATAGGATAGGGCAAACAAGCAATGTAAACGTATATTATACAATATCTAAGGGCTCGGTAGATGAATCTATTTATGATATGATAATACGAAAATCAGAAGATATAAGTAAAGTTATTGATGGTGGTAAAGAAACAATAAAACTTGAAAACGCATATTCAAAATTAATTAGTAATGCTGTAAAAATATGGAGGAAAAAATAAAAGAACCTATGATGCTCACAGAGTTTTTAGTTTTAAATGAAAAAACTGGTGAAAAATATTCTGGATTTATAATGTGTAGAATGGAGTGGGATTTTTCTTACAATGAATATGTACCAAGCGATATGGATATTTTTGAGCACCTTTATAATAACCCTAGAAAATATAAAAATATTTTATCATCAAGCCTTGCGATTTTAAAAGTTGAGTATTCAATTATTAACCCTGCAGAAAATTTAATGTTAAATATGAATTAAAATGGAATTAGAAGTAAAGATACTTACGGAAGTAATAGAAAAACAATTAGGAATTACATACAAACAAATGATGTCTCCAACAAGGTTGAAAGAGCTGGTTTATTCCAGAGCAATCTTTTCGGTTATAGCAAGGAGATACCTTAATATGACATTTCACAAGATAGGGGAGCTTTTGAAAAGGGACCACTCATCTATTATTTTCTATATGAAAAAGCACGATAATGAATATGAGTTATATAAAGATTACAGAGATATGTATAAAAAAATATATGCATCTGTAGAGGCTTTATTTATTATTAACACGGAATTTAATGCCGATTATTTAAGGGCAAAAATAAAAGATATGCAATCTGAAATAGATATGACAAATGCAATGATTATGAAATATGAAGAAAGAATTAAAAATATGGAAGAAGCATGAAGCAGTATGTTGAGTTAATTGAAAAAGATATTAAAAATAGAAATCGTATTGTTTCCCTGGATAAGCTGAATATAAAGGAATCTAAGCACGAAAGATATATTAGCCACTATAGGTTCGGAAAAGAATTCGCAGATTTTGTTAAAAAAACGAAATCGGTTGCAGATTTTACAGGGGCGGTGTCCATTGATAATATATGGGTAGATTTTGATAAAGAAGATGATATAGAGGGTGCTAGAAAAGAAACGGTAAAGTTCCTTAATATTTTGTCTGGGATATCTGGGTTGGTAGAAAATAGTTTTCCTACATTTTTTTCTGGCAATAAGGGTTTTCATGTTGGCATAAGTTCTAAATTAATAGGACTGCAAGATGAATATTCAGATAAACTTCCATATAAAGTAAAAAAGTTCATACAACTAATAACTAAAGATATTAATTGTGTTGATTATAGTATTTATAATAAAAATAGAGTTATAAGATTACCCTTTTCTCTAAATAAAAAGAGTGGCTTGTACAAAATATATGTACCATACGATATATTATGGGGAGAGCCAATATCTAATATTATAGAGTATGCAAAAAAATGCAAGAAATTTAAAGTTAAAAGAAAACCCATTGTAGTTAACCAGAATCTTTTAGATGTTTTTAACAAAGCCACTAAGAACGAGGCTGAAGCCAAGATGTCTTTGAATGGAGATGCAACATCTTTATTTTCTATACCTCAAAATGGGGAAAGAAACAATAAATTATTCAAACAAGCTTGCAAACTATTCAGGTGCAACGACTTAAGAACAGATGAGGCTTACGATATTATGAACATTATGTATCATCAGACAAAAGCATCCTCAAAGAATAAAATGTTTTCTAAGAGGGAGTTTAATACACTCTTAGATTCGGCATTCAAATCAACAAAAGGGAACAAATTAGGAGATATTCAAATAAAGGCAGTAGATAATTTGACTTTCGATATTATTGATGAAATAAAAAATAGCAAATATATACCTACGGCAGTTCCAGTATGGGATAAAGATTTGGATGGTGGTCTAATAAAAGGTAATGTTTATTCTTTTATTGGAAAAGGAGGGACAAAAAAGAGCCTTCTTGCAATGTGGATTGGATTGAAAAATTGTATGGAAACAGAGATGCCTGTAGCGTATTTTAATATGGAAATGTCTACAAGCCAATCGTTTATTCGTGCATTCAGGATGTTATTTAACAGAGATATTAAAACTGAGGTCCAAGAAGGAACTATACAAGAAGGGGATATAGAGCAAATGAGCCAAGATTTTAGAAAAGCACTTAAAAACAAATTCTATTTAATAGATAACAATAATCTTGCCCCAAAAGATATGTATAATGTCTTAGATGAAATAGAAGATAAGTATAATAACAAAATTGAATTAGTAGTAGCCGATAGCATGAACTCAATGGCTACGGTAGGAGGTAGTGAAGCCTTTACTGCATTTGAGATTACTAAAGAATTAAAGCAACTAGCAAAAGATAGAAATTGTGTAGTCATATTAATCAACCACGTAACAAAAGGACCACCAAAGCACGTTAGGGATGTGTCTCTGTATGTTCGTGGAGGGGAGAAGGTAATAGATAATTGCGATGCCTATTTTTGTTTAAGTCAAGTGGTAGACCAAGATAAAAGCACGTTAATGGGGGAAGATAAAGATTATATATATATGAGAGATATTATTTATGCAAGATTAGTAAACAAAAGAGAAAGCGGGAATACCATTGATACCGTAATGGCTCTTGGAGAAGATTTGGTTCCAAGAGATACTGATGTAAACCCAAAAACATGCGAAGTTAATCATAGGGAGTAATGATAATATATATAGTACGTTCAGAAGATTTGTATAGAGGATACGGAGGAATAGCCATAGGCAATACATTATCTGAAGCAAGAAAATTGTTTATGAAGCAATACAGAGAGGTTGCTAAAAAAAGCGAAGGAAGGTACGCTGACGAAAAATACTTAACAGCATCAGAGAAAGATAGCTATGAAGAGATAAAAGACTATTATGGAATATGGGAACAAAAATTTAAAATAGGAAAGGCTTATTTCGGAGACAATGATGAAGATTCAGATTTTCAAGATGATAAAGATTAACCACCTATACAATAAAGATTGCCTTGACCTTATGAGAGAAATGGAAGATGAGTCTGTTAAGATGATTCTTACAGACCCTCCATTTGGCGTTGCATTTACTCCACCAAGAGAGAGCTCTAGGGATAGGTTGGGAGACCAGCCCGTAATGAATGATGAGATACAAGACGAAGAATGGGTAAAATGGTTTACTCCAATATGCAAAGAAATGCATAGAGTATTAAAAAACGATTCGGTTGCATATTTGTTTTGTGGATGGGGAAAGGTAGATAACTATTATTATTCAATAATGGAAGATTGTGGTTTTACTATAAAAGCGGTTGTAGTGTGGGTAAAGAATAATTTTGGAATAGGATATCACTTTAGAAGACAATATGAAAAAATAGTAGTAGGATTTAAGGGTAATCCCCCTACACCAGAAAAAGCAATATCGGATGTAATATTTGATAAAAAAGTTAATGGAAAAGATTTAAGGCATAGCTGTCAAAAACCATTACCTATACTAGAAACCCTTTTAAAACAATATACAGAGAAAGGAGATATAATATTTGAGCCATTTGCAGGAAGTTGTTCTCACGTTGTAGCGTGCATTAGAACGGATAGAAATTGGATTGCCTGCGAACTAGATGAGCATCACTATAAAAACGGCTTAGAACGGCTTAAAATAAGCGAGAAAGGTATCTATGTAGATGAAACAATGCAATTACCAATGTTTTAGAAATGAGAGTAATTTATTATGACATACCTGAAATAGTAAACATAAGAAAATATGATGTTGATATTAAAGGATTGCAAAAGCTATTAAAGAATAATAAAACAATGACAATTAAAAAAATATCTGAAAAACTTAAATTGCCAAAAACTCAGGTAGAGCATTGGTTTAGAACTGATATATATTTCACTATTCCAGAGGCAGAGATTTGGTTGGAATTAAAAAAGGTATTAAAAATAAAAACTAATAAATTTGATAAATCAATTATGACATTTGAAAAACAATTATCAGTACACGAACAAAGCAATAGAGTATATGATATAAATGGAATTGCACCAACTATATTAAGCACGGGAGCAGATATTAGAATATTATGTTAGTAGGTTCGGACTTCTCTGGAGTGGGTGCATTTGAACAAGCACTAAAAAGATTAAAGGTGGATTATAACACCATCTTTGCCTGTGATATGGATAAGTATGCAAGACAAACATACATCGAGAACAATGGAGAACCTGGGTATTTTCCTGAGAATGTTTACGATAGGGATATACCAGCCGAACCATTAGATATTTATATGACATCGCCACCTTGTCAGGCGTTCAGCTTGGCAGGAAAGCGAAAAGGAGAGCAAGATAACAGAGGGGTTTTGTTCTACAATTCACACGAATTTATTAAAGTAAACAGACCGAGATATTTTATATTTGAGAATGTAAAAGGTTTGTTAAGTGATGACAACGGAAAGACATTTCAAAGATGGATTGACTATCTGGCTAAGTCCGTAAACGGACAACCTGTTATATTTCCTCACGAAGAATCAGTAATGTACCATGTATATCATAAGGTCTTAAACTCTAAGGATTTTGGTGTTCCTCAGAACAGGGAAAGGATATTTATAATAGGAATAAGGGATGATAAGGACAATTACTTTAGATTTCCTAAAGAGCAACATTTGACTAAGAAACTTAAAGATGTTTTAGAAAGTGAGGTTGATGATAAGTATTATTTGAGTGAGAAAACATTGGCAACAATAAAAAGGCACGGCAATAAAATAACTAATCAAAAAGAAAATCCAGACCAAAGCTGTACTATTCATTCAAATTACTTTAAAATGGGAGGGAGAGACCAACAATATATTAAAACAGAAAATAGTCAGGCAATAGAATGGATTGCAGATTATAGAAATGATGAAGGACTAAGAATAAGGAAAGACAATATAAGTCCCTGTATGGCAGCACGTAAGCACTCAGAAACAGACATAAGCACAATGGCTCCATTAATTAAAGAATATTCTCAAAAATCTCTGAATGAAACACTAAAACAAAACAACTTAAAACCAGACGATATAAAAGCATTGGACTTATATAATAAAAAAGCACAAGATATTAGTCCTACATTGACAGAACCACATCATAACTCATTGAGATTATATGAACAATCTAAGATAAGACGATTAACACCCAGAGAATGTTTCAGGTTGCAGGATTTTCCAGATTCTTTTACGTGGACTTGTTCTGACACACAAGCATACCGCCAGGCAGGAAACTCAATTACCGTTGGAGTGTTAGAGGGGATTTTAAATAAATTGCTATAAATAATTAAAAATGGAAGAAGATGAGTTTAGCTAATATATATATGGGAATAGACCCTGGGCAATCAGGGGGGATTACTACAGTTACCGATACAGGCAATGTGGATGCTACGAAGATGCCACAAACAGAGCACGATATAAATAGCCTTATTGAATACATTAATAGCTATAGTAATAAATTATTCTGCATAATAGAGGATGTGCATAGTTTTCCTGGTCAAGGTGTAGCATCTAGTTTTAAATTTGGAAGAGGATATGGTTTTCTTAGAGGGTGTTTGATAGCCAATAAGATATCATTCAAAGAGGTCTCTCCCAGAGTGTGGCAAAAAGGCTTAGGAGTAGTCCCAAGAAAAAAGGATACAGAGAGTAAAACTCAGTTTAAAAACAGATTAAAAGGAATGGCTCAGCAAATACATCCTGAATTAAACATAACCCTTGCAACTGCCGATTCAATTTTAATTGCAGAATATGCCAAACTTATATATAAATGAAAGTACGATGTGTAAAAAACGGATGCAAGTATGGTATGGTGTTTGAATTACCAAATTCAGAAACCCCTATACAAGATGCTAAAAATAAACTAACAAAAATGATGAAGAAAAAACCAAGAGGATATAAATATGAAATACTTTAAATTATGGAGCTAATACACTTTATATTAATAACTGCAGGAGCAAGTTATGGAATTACAAAATCCGATTTATTTTTATCGATAAGGTCAAGAATACATTCGGTATATATGCAAAAAAATGCTATAGAGATAAAAAATACAAAATGGTGGTTTATATACCACGTATCATCCTGTCCTTTTTGTATGGGATTTTATGTAAGTATACCAGTATATCTTTTAATATTCAAAAAATTTGATTTACTTTTAATTGGATATATGTTTATAGGCTCAATTACATCTCATTTAATATATTTATTAATCAATAAATTAAAACAATGTTAATTAAAATAGACAAGGATAGGGATATTAACTATATGTTAAGAACGTGCTTTGGATTTCAAAGAAGTTTCTTTAAAATAATGAAAGAAAAAGGATACCAGGTTGTACATGAAGATAAGTTCAAGGAGATAGAAAATAAATTAACAAAAAATAAATTCCCAGAATTAAAAATTGATGAGGCAAAAATGTTAGCAGGTTTAGTTGATGCAACAAATATGACATTACTCGATACAGAGCCCCCTTATAATAAAAAAGAAATGAAGTTTTTCAAGACTTCTGAAAATTTTATTAAATATTATAATAATTGGGTAAAAAATAATGCAAAAAAAATATAGCAAAATGTATAGTATATAATATATTTTTCTATTTTTGCAAAAAGAAATAAGGAGAAGATATGAATTGGATAGTTGTGCCCACTATAAGCAAGAAAGGCAGTCCTTTAGATAGCCATATTATCAACCTCGATAATGTACTCTACTTCAGAGAATGGTTCCAAGGCACTCCAATAACAGAAGAAAATCCTGGAAAAACAGTTGCCTACGTAATAGGAGGTAAGGAAATTATAATTGAGATGCCATTACATAAAATAAATGAGCTCATCTATAATAAAGGAAGCGAGATTCGATATACTGAAATGCTCCCAGGAGTTAAAAAAAGAGATAAGGCAAAGGCTTAAGGAGCTGGATGTGTCTTTATATCAAGTTTGCAATCAAATTGGCACAAGATATAGGGATACAAGAATTTACCTTAATACAACAGACCCTTTAAACCTTAATGTAAGAATAAAACAATGGGAAATTTTAAAACTAGCGGATTCTTTAGGGATAAAAGTAAAATTAACAATCGTTTTAATGCCTAAAGAAGATGCATATGCAAGACCGTATGAACGACAGCAAACAATCTACGCAAAGGATAACAAGCGTATCAAAGGGAAGAAATCTTCTGGAGGAGCTAAAAAATCTAATATTTGAACTGGTTGAACTTGAAGCCGATGTGGCTAAAATAGATGTATCAGATAGAATGACCTCTGTAAGGCGTGTAAAAAAGGGAATGTTATTACATATAAAAACAGCTACAAAGTTTAAAAAGAAAATCGATTCTATAAGAAAAGACATAATTATAGAAAAGGAGAAGAGTGTTACTAATTAAATCAATGTTTAACCTTAAAACTAAAAGTCATGAATAGAAATTGGACCAAAGTAACAAAAACAGATGAAGGCGAGTTTAACGATGTCACATGGAAGTGTGAAGACCAGCCCGAACTTGAAGGAACCTTAACTGAAATAAAAACAGGGATAGGTCGTCATAGTCAAACCATTTATGTTGTAGAAACAGAAGATGGAGATACATTTAATGTATGGGAAACAGCAGTATTAAAAACGCTTCTCAAAAAATCAAGAGAAGGGGATTATATTAGAATTGTTTACCTAGGGAAAAAATCAGGTAAGGCTGGTTCTACCTACAAAGATTTTGATGTATTTATTGCAACTGGTGTTGTAAAAGAGGAGGCAAAAGCCGAGGTAATTGAAAAACCCGAGCCAAAAGTTGAGAAAAAAGAGGAGCCAAAGCAAGAGGTTGCGGCTACTTCTGATAATGAAGAAGAGGAAGTTCCTTTTTAATTATGGACTATAAGAACAAAAAGTTTTGGATTGCAGTAGATATTCACGAAGGCACTAATGATGATACTGCAGAAGATTTGAAAGAAGTTCTTAGAACAATAAGGATGGATTTTGCAGGCGACACCCAATCTGTGCTAGCTGAAAAGGTTGGGTTAAAGCCTGTATCTATTAGAAACTATGAGGAAATAAAGGGAAAGCCTTATGTTGGGTTATCTTTAATAAAAAAGTTATGTAACGCATATGGCTTGAAATGTGAACTGAAAATTTATAATAATGAAAATTAAAAATAGTGAAATATTAACATTGTTTGAAGCAATTAATATGCTAGAAAGTGTTAAACCAGATTTGCCGATTAAAATATTTTATGCAAACAATAAAAATAGAAATATCCTTTCTACACCCTTCGATGAAATTAACAAAGCGAGAATTAAGCTTCTTGAAAAATACGGAGTAATAGATAAGGAATCTCAATTTGGTTTTAAATTAGAAAAAGATAATCGTACATTTGCCTTCAAAAATAAAGATGCTAAGAAAAGTTTTGAGAATGATTTAAAACCAATAATGGATGAAGAGGTTGATATTTCCATACACAAACTTAGTATTGAGGAATTTAATGGAATTGATATCGAGAGAAAATTGTTTCCTTTACTTGATATTTATCTCCAAATTCTTGTTACAGATTAATATAAAAATTCTATTAATAATATTATTTTTATTTTCATTAACTTTTTGTAGCCAAAAAAGAGAAAGCGTTATAGAAAAACTTACTCCCCCAATTGTAGTTGTTTCCAGAAATGGTATTACGGAAATAGAAGATAGTAAAGGAGCAAGGGCTTTTCTTAATACATTGGATGATGTAGAATATGGAACTGCTTTTTTAAAAATAGGTGACACTCTTAAATTAAAAGATGATTAGTATAAAAGATATACACAAGGCAATGGTTTTAAAGGGCTATAAGGTCTTTGAAAACGATAGTAAGCCCTTAAACATTAATTATGTAGGTATTAGAGATACGTCAAGCGTTAATACATTCAACGATTTACTTGTAATGTTCTGGAAATACAAAGGGCAGTGGTCCTATTTTATGAGACCAGGAACCACAGACCCAGGCACTTACTGGTTAAATCACCCCTCAAATCCTCATGGCACAGCTATTCTAAAAGAAGGGCAATACAGAGGTGCTTGGAAACTAGGAAAGCATCAAGGCAAGTACGATGCTCTTGTGCAGAGAAAAGAGGTGGCAGTAATTAGAGATGGCAATAAGGATGGTGTCTTAGATTTAGATTCTGGATATGTAGATATAGGATTCTTTGGAATTAACCATCACAGGGCTAATGGAAAAAATGAATCGGTACAAGTAGATAAATGGAGTGCAGGTTGCCAAGTTACAGCCAACCCTCACTTGTACGATATATTTATACAGCTATGCAAAGAATCTGCTGAAATATGGGGAGAAGGGATTACATATACACTATTAAATATAAACGATTTATAGGTTAATATAATGAATGTTAAGTATTTATATTTAATAGTATGCCTATTTTTTGTATCTTGCGTCTTCCCTAAAAAATGCTCAGTGGTAGATAAGGTAACTGAGTGTAGCGATGGGGATTATATGTATCATGTAATAAGTTTAAACAATAAATATAACGATTTAGTTAAATTAAACTCCAAATACAAAGAAGGAGATATTATTAAATTAAAAATAAAATAACATGAAATTACCTATAACACTTATTAAATCAATTGTTGGAAGCGGATTAAAGCCGTTACCACTTTCAGGAATACTAAAAGAAGTCAAAGAGCTTAAGCAATCTAAATTTGCAAAAGACAAAATTATTGAAACCGTTATGTATGTTATTGGTGGTTCAATAGTATGGGCGGTTATTCTTGGCAAAATTGATACAGAAACTGCAACTGAATTACTCGGGTTAATAGGGTTTTAGTATAATTAATATACTCTAATACTAAAACTCTTATCTATTTTTACCATAAATTTTAAAAAATGAAATTTTACAGGTGGCTGGATTTCTATAAATGGGATTTACTTATTGTCATTTCTGTTCTTATGTTTTTTGTATGCATCTTGAATTATAAGCTGTAGTGTGTAGAAAATAGATTCAGTTTAGGTTATTAGCTAACTACTGATATTAAATCTATGAGAGTAGAAAGGAATGCAAGTAATAGTATAACTATTCATATTCCCTATAAAGCAAAAGGTGGGTGGGAACAGTGGTTTCTTTTGTCCTCCGATAGACACCACGACAATCCAAAAGCTGACCAAAAATTAGAGAAAAAGCACTTAGACCAAGCACTTGAAAGAGATGCGTTAATTATGGACTTTGGTGACTTGTTTTGTGCAATGCAGGGAAAGTATGACCCCAGAGGAAACAAAGCAGACATAAGACCAGAGCATCAGTGTGTTAATTATTTTGATGCATTAGTGGATAGTTCTGTAGAATTTTATAAGCCTTATGCTAAAAACATATTACTTCTAGGTAAAGGTAATCACGAAACAAGCATCTTAAAAAGACAAGAAATAGACCTCAATCAGAGATTGATTTATGGTCTAAACAAAGAAACAGGGAGTAATATTGTTTCAGGTGGTTATTCTGGTTGGGTGCAGGTTAGATTTAGGGATGGTAGAAGAGGAGGAGGTTCTGGAGGTGGAGAAACTTATAATTTATGGTATCATCACGGATATGGTGGAGGTGGACCAGTTACAAAGGGAGTTATACAAGCCAATAGAAGGGCTACATTTCTTCCAGATGCACATATAATAGTAGGTGGACACATACATGAAGAATGGAGAGTTACCTACCAAAGAGCAAGATTAACTGTTAAAGGAAAGCCTTATCAGGATGAACAAATACATGTATGCTTACCCACTTATAAGGATGAGTATATAAACGGAGAGGGAGGATGGCATATTGAAAAGGGTAGACCACCTAAACCATTAGGTGCAGCATGGTTAAGATTTTATTATGAATACACAAAGGGAAATAAACATATTAAATACGAAATAACTAGAGCAAAGTAAATATATTAAAAATTATTTTCATTAATATGTTTTTATTATATTTGTAATGCTTTGATTCCCATTTTTATCAAAAAACCCTCTAGATTAAGTTCTTGGGGGTTTTTATTTGTCCTTAAAAACGAAAACCCCTCCTGAAAGGAGAGGTAATCGCGGGACATGAAGATAGGAGACTTGTCGAGAATATATTATACTACCCAGGTATTAAGGTCATCTATAGCTGCATCTAATGCGGCTTGAGTTCCAGAATTCCATGTAGGCTGGTTATCTACGTTTTGTGCCTCTATATCTATAGAAGAACCATTAGATAACTCTATTCTTATTTTTGTTATGGTATCAAATTCATATGTTGATGCAGGAGATGCAATAAATATTCCACCTATTTTATTTACATCTTCACCCCTTAATCTTGAATACCATCTAGTGCCATCACCAACCAATATAGTTCGTGTCCAGGCAACGTTTACAGTTATACCTTGTTCTACTTGCATTGTTACTTGATTTTATTAATATATTTATAAGCATCATTTAATGCGTAGGAGGCTTTATCTAGCATTGCACTTCTCCATTGAGCATTGGATACGAAAATTTCTTTTTTAGCATTCATAATCTTTGCTTGACCTTCTGAAGCTAGTTTCATAATAGCATCCATTTTTTCAGTCCAATCAGATTTTTTATATGTACCTGGCTTTGGAGATGATTTTTTGGTGCTTTTTGTACTACCTTTTATTTCAGCAATTTTTTTCTTCAGAGTATCTTCATTATAACTCCAATAGCTTTTTATGCCTAATGCTTTTGCTTCTTCTTTTAATTTATTTGAAAGTGCCATGTTTTTTGTTTTGAATGTTACAAATATAGTAAAATTATATTTTTACTAAAGTTAGTGTGCTTATTATTCTTTAATTATACAAACTCCATATAAATCATTTGTATTAATAATTTTTATATTATTCTCTTATTACTAATTGGTAATCTGTTACAGTAATGTTTGAAGCACCCCCAGAGGCTTTCTTTATTTGCATTTTTACTTCATCCCCATTATTAAATAAAGTTCCGTAGCTTATAGGTATGGTTCCAACGTCTAATGAAAGACCTCCTGTGCCGTCAAATTGTATACTGCTTTCACTTCCTACTAAAAGAACAAATCCTGCTCCTGAATCTTTATAAATAGCCACAGTATATGTATTATCATTACCACCAGAATCTAAACTTACTGAAGCGTGTATTGAGCAATACACTTGCTTTGTTCCATTGTAAGTTAAAACACCATCAGTGCCAACTGTAAATCTTACTGAAGATTGGTCAACAGTAGACGCACCTGTATCAATATCTCCATAACTTGTGGTTACTGAAGTAGTAGTTGCGTTTGCTGATAATGTAGAAACTGTCCCACTTGTAGAGTTTAATACACCTTGATTGGCAAACACATCATAATTATATGTAGCAGCTTGCGAGTAGTCAGGTAAACCGCTTGCTTCAGGTAAAAATATCTTTCCAGTAGTTAACCCTATATTTACAAATGCATTAGATGATATTGTTCCAAATCCTGTTCCTGATGCAGTATCTATCTTTATACCATCTTGTGTTTGTTGTGGATGAACTACACACCCATTAATGTTTACTGCTCCAAAGTTACTTGTTCCATTAACAAGCTCTATCATAGGACAGGTAGCATAATTAGCAGGAGTTGGTATTGTACTTTCTCTAAACCATCTAATAATCTCACAAGAAGTAATCTCTATCTTAGAGGTATTAGTAAACTTAATACCAAAGTTAGGAGCCTCACAATACCAAACCAAAGTATTAGATATATCTACTAAATCAAATCCATCAAAGGATGCTATATCAAAACAATTTCTAAATTGACAATTGTTTATAGTAAAAACCTTAGACCTGCCATCATTATAACTTCCAAAATTATAATTATCTGCAGCTATTAAAACAGAGCCTGTGTTGTTAGAGCTTAAGCATAAATTTTCCAAGTCAAAATCTACATCAGTAACAGTGAGCATTGTAGTGCCAGTTAAGCCATTCCATATAAGCTTATCTCTATTTCTATCTAAACCAACAATAGAGCACCCAGAATTAGTTACCGCTATAGGAGTGCTCGTAGCTACTTCACCCCTAATAACATATGTGGTGTTAGCAGCTAATGTAGCAGGCAGGTCGCTTGCTTGGCTTACCTCTACAACAGAAGAGGAATTAACTGTGGCTGTTTTAGCCCCAATGCTATTTATTTCATATATAAGTCCCATGTTATCCTATTATTACCCAATTTGGAACAGCAGGGGTTCCATTGTTCCCCATCCATTGGTTAGTGGTTGTATCGTACAATATCAGACCTTCTGCAGGGTTAGATATTGCATTCATTTCTACTGTTGTCATTCTTGGAGGAAGAAATCCTTGTGTAGTACTTGTCATATCGATTAATGCACTGGCATCTGGGGTTACGGTTCCTATACCCACTCTTCCTGCAGAATCTATGGTAAGTCTATCGTTTGTTCCAACACTTGTACTATTAGCTATTCTCCAAGAATCATCTGAATTTTTTATCCCTGTAGCCCAATCTACATCCACTCCATCGCTTGTTCTGTAGTTAATTGAACAATCTCCTCCAGCAAGGGTGTTATCTATTCGTATAACTTCATTTAACTGAGTTTCAATAACAAGAGGTCTTGTTGGTGTTGTGGTTGTTCCTATTCCAACATTTCCACCAGAAAAAACAGCTTCTGTGACTGTTGTTACAAGAAAGCTTGTTCCTTCTATAGAAACATCGCTAGCGTTTAGTAGTACTGCAGATGTGCCACTAAACATCTTTACCCCTGCAGTGTATTCTAAATCTCCGCTAATTGCCGTAGTAGTTCCCGTAAGAGGTATTGCAGTAAATGCTATAGGGGCTTGTGCCACCCATGCAGCTCCACTCCAAGTAAGTACATCATTAACACTTGCTCCTGATGGCAACACTCCTCCAATAAGTGCAGAATTAACCCATTTACCAGAAGCTAAATCGTATTTTAAAAAATCTTCATCTGCAAGTGCAGTAAAATTAACTTCAGATGCTGCAGAAGTAATAGTTCCCTTATCGGTAATCGTTATGTTAGAAAAAGAATATGTACCTGCAACTGCCCCAGATACTGCAAGTTTATCGGATGTTACAGCCCCATTTTGAAGATGCTCTGTATTAACGGCTTTATTCTTTATGTTATCTGAACTAATTGAATCTGTATCTGCGATATTAACAATACTTGTTATTCCAGCTCCATCAGTAATAGCTTTAACTGCTCTCACATGGTCTGCCGCCACTACAGGCTCTGCGGCTCCATTTGCAACAGATGTAACAACATACACATCTCCGTTTAAATCGTAGTCAATATAATTATCTTTAAGAGATGCCACAACAACAGTTGTAGCCACTGCAACTTCTTTACCTCCAGATGCCCCAGGTATTCCAGCCTTATAGTAAGTCGTTATTGGCATATCTACATCAAAAGGACCTGCCCCTACCGATGGAATAGTGCCACTCATAATAAAGCTTGAAAGTGCCCCATCTAATATTTCGATTGTCTCAGCCTTATCCATCTTATCGGTTACAAATGTCTGTATTGCAGAATTTATAGCAATAAGAGATTCGTCTGTATTTGTGACTGCTGGTCCAACTGGATATGGTGCAGCATTAAAAAGAGGTGTTGCGGCTCCTGTGCTAATAGATGTTGTATCTAATGCAGCTATGGTGGCAATATTTGTACTAACCTTTGTTGCTACTTCAGAAACAATGTCGTTAAGACTTGTTCCTATAAGCGTAAATGAAGGGTAAATCTTGGTTCCATCGTATGTTGTAATCTGAGACGACGAGCTAACATGAGCTGTTATTGCCAGTATAGAGGCTTGTATTGAACCTATTTCTGTATCTACTGCAAGTAGTACGGAGTTTAAATCTGGCTTTAATGCAAGTGTCAAGTTAGAAAAAGAGCCCCCATCATATAATTTTACATCTGATGAGTTAATTGCGAAACCTAATTGTGCTGGTGTTAATATATCTGTTGCCATTATTGTTTGTTTTTAAAAATCTTATCCTTTTTGAGTAAGCGTATAGGTATCTGTTTGACTGCCACACCTAAAAGTGACTACACAGCTTCTACGACTCCCTGTAGTATTTGCTGAATATGTTACAACTGCAAAACCATTGCCCGTACCATTTGATGGCGATATATCTGTAATCCATGTACATCTTCCACCTCCCTTACTTGCAGTCCAAAAAGATACCCCGTTTGTTGTAACAAGTATACTTACATTTCCTGCAGTCGATTCTACTAAAGAGCCAGATGGAACGGATACTGTGCAAGAAGAAAAACCTCCAGTTGCACCTCCAGAGCCTTCTGGCGGTCCACTTAAATCTGAAGGAATTGAGACATCTGGAGGAAAAGCAGTTGCAGGAACTCCATGAATCCCCTGTAAATTCTCTTGTGTCTGTATTTCATTTAATAACTCAGATTCAAGACATTGTATTTGTTCTTGAGTGTAACTATTATCTCCATTTAAAACCTCTGTAATTAAAAAGGACTTATAAAGCCTATTAAAGCCTATATTGCACCTCCCTAAGCCATAAACTTCTTTCTTGGCTACCCTAGGTAGGTTTCTGGACATAAACGTTCTACCGCCTTGTACTATTGCTTCTGTATTTATTCCTATAGACATATTAACAACAACCACATAAAGTTTTGGATAAACTAATCATATCCTTAATATCTTTGAATGCTCCCCTTGTATTTGCATTTGTTATAGATTCCCTTACTACAAAAAGCTTCATTGCTTTTAAGAACCTTTGGTTTGTGCAAAGAACATCATCGTCACAAACATACTCTTTTAACGTACAGAACGCTTCTAAAGTGGCATCTTGAACACATTTATTTAACTCACAAACCACCACAACGTTTTCAAATGTACAGTATTTTGCAGAAACTTTTTCTAACGTTACCTCTTCCCAATCAGATGTGCTTATATCTGGCTGCTGACCAGTGCTACTTCTTATTGACTTGTAAAACTTATTATCGTAAAAAACATAATCAACATTAATGGCATAGTTATCTGCTGCATTATACGTTGGAACCACACAAAGTGTTATGCCGTAAACACCATCTCCTGTAGTTATGTTGTAATTTACTGTTATGTTTGATGGTCCGATACTTGGAGTTGTAATCGCCTCGTCTCCATCTAACAGCCCTGTAGATGGGTCTATGAAGTTTGTAAATACATACGATGTACCACCTTGTTCTTGAACAATTATCTTTATAAAATCGCTAAAATCAGATGCATCGTGCCCTCCTTCTTGTTGATTCAGAAATATATCTAATCCTATAGCCGATACATCTGGGTATGCACCACTTAAAGTCAACGATACATCAGATGCTATGCCTGCTATATTAAATACGATTCCATTTATACTTATTTTATTCCCTATAACTAACTCCGTTGTAAATAACGTACCCGTACCTGTAACAGTAAGGCTACCATTAGTTACAGCCACTGTTCCTGTAATTTTATCAAACTGGGTATAGTTAGAAGAATCTTTTACCTGCAACTGACTACAATCTGCATCTACATATATAGATGCCTCTTGTGTTGTAGGGTCAATTAGTGATGCTTGAAATTGTGCCATTAGTTATTAGTTTATTTTGTTTCTCTTAGCTCTTTTGCTCTGTCTAGTGCAATGGCTATTGCCTGTTTCTTTGGTTTGCCTGAACGACTTAGTTCCGATATGTTTCTTGATATGACTTCTTTTGATTTTCCTCTCAATAACGGCATAATGCAAATATATGAATTATTATTTATTATCTTCCCCCAATCCTGCCCCTTCTAGGAATTTTTCTTGTTCTGTTTTTTCTTCCTTATCTTCTCCTTCGGGTAGTGCTGTTTCTTGAAACGTTGATTTCCAACCACCATCTACTTTATCGTCTGTCTCCAAAGCAGATTTGCTCCATATAGCCTCTCTAATATCAGTTGTTTCCCTTGTAGCTAGATTGTATATACCTTTTGTGGTTCTTTCTAGCTGATTTACAGGAACGCCTGACGCTTGAGATGCAAGAAGAGCTACATTAAACAACGACCTTGCAACCTCGCCTTGTTTTAAATGCCGTAATTCGTAAACCACTTCATCTACAAGCCCTTCTATTGGAGATGCCTGAAAATCATATGAAGTCCTAATTGCATCGATAATACCCCCCAACACAAAGACATTTCTTGCAGGCGTAGAAAACAGTAAGTTTGTTATTTCTTCCTCGGAAATCGTAAAGCCCTTTGACATAGCACCAAATGCAATAGTTGGGACAACCCACCCATAAACTAACGACTGAGCCAATTGTCCTCTCCCTATCCTCCCATTACTATAGGACCTTAAATTGGAATATATTATGTTATAATATTGATTAGGTTGGTTCATAAACATTGTTACCAGTTTCTGCATCTCGCTTCCTTTTTGAAATGCAGCCAAATCTTTTACATCCCCCCTTGGTTGCGTTCTCTCTATAAGACCTAATGCATAACTTCCTGCTTCAGCATTATATGGGTCCCCTATTTTCCATCCATCAGGAACTCTTGATAAATACGCCATTACAAAGCCAGAACGAACAGTCCATCCATCCATTGCCTTTATAGGCTGCATAGATACATCTTGCAATCTATGTTTTCCGATTTTTGGATTCATTACGTTATCCCAATATTGCCTGCTATCCATAGAAGCTTTTATATCTCTATCAAGCCAACCACCCTGACCTCTCATTTTGACCTGTGGAACATTACTGTTAATTAATTCGTTCCATTTACTATATTCTGGACCCCAATATTGCTTAATACCTTTAGCAAAATCTTTTGCTCCAAGTTCAGTTAAAAATGATATTGCAGATACAGATTGCTTTATTGATGTTACAAGGTTTAGCCCCAGAACACCTCTTGTAAATCCTACCCTTGTGCTTTTCAAAAAAGCTTCAAAGCCCGTTACAGTATACCTCCCATCGTTTGCTATACTTTCCAGCCACCCTTCTAATAGTTCATGATATTTCTTGCCAAGACGAGGATTTTGGATAACAGCAGGCTTTATCCTTTGAATAACAGAATTCATTTCCTGCAATGGACCAGCAAGTGCTTTGTAGTTAGCCGACCTTAGTATGTATTCTAATAGCATTTGTGTAGCACCAATTTTAAAATTTATTGCTACTTCAGACCCAGTTCTCTTTTCGGTTCCAGAAAATTTAACATTCTCAATATCCCTTGATTTGCCAGACGCATGAAAACCTGTAATGTTTAAACTTTCTTTCTGGTTTAGTAAATCCCCTTCTTTAAACATTGGGGAATAGTTGTCGTATCTTGTTAGAGAGTGATTGTTGAGCTTTTTAAATTCCTTATTTAATTCTGGGTATATATCTTCATAAAAATCAATCATCCAGTTACCAAACTGCTTATCCATTTCAGTCAGCGAGTCCGATATTTTCCACAAATCATCCTCGGTCAATTTGTTTCCTACCTTTTTATTTAGCATACTTTTTCTTTGCATAGGGTCTTGCATAGACATATACATCCTGATTACCTGGTCTCTGGTAAAATCTAATTCCTCTCCCTTGTCTCCAATCTTTAATTTTACGGAATCTTTTAATCGACCTTCTAGATGAAAGACCTTAATCATATTGTCTAACCTTTCTGTTTTACTCAGAACATCAGTTATTTGCCTATCCCTTGCTCTATTAATCCCTTCTCTGAAATACTTTAATATATCGCCCTCAAATGGTTTTCCTCCAGCCGCTTCATCGAGTATATCAAACATAACATTACTGTTAAGCATGGCTTTTAACGCATGCACATCCAATGCATCTTTTAGTAGCTTTGTTTTCAAAAGAGGGTTTGGTATTCCTAGTGTAGATATATAAGTAGAAAGAGTAAGGAGTGGCAAGCCTAAAACATTCTTTGCAGTCTTTTTGATGTTTTCAATTTGCTTTTTCCTATCTTCTGGCAAAACCTTTTTTTCTAAATCAACACCCTTGCCTCCAGAGATAATATTGATGAACTCTTCTTCCCGCTTATCTAGTTCTCGTTGCTGTATTGAACGCTTTAGCCTGTTAACTGTCTTTCCTTCTTTTTTCAATAATTTTATATCATCCAATATTTCCTTTAACTCGTTGTTGGATAATAGCCACAGGTTTTGCTTATCTAATAACTCTATTTCTCTTGCCAGTTTTTCAGGCATTATATCAAGAGGGTTTTTTAAAAAATGCTCAGCAGATTTTTTCAGCCTCTTCATTGCCAAAGACTCTGGGTCTAAATCTGTTGTTTTGGTATTAAATTTATCTAGCTCCGAATTAACAAAATCGGTTAAGCCTTTTCTGTTCTTTAGTTTTAGCTGGCTATTAATACCTTTTATCAATATCTTTTTAACTTCCTTAGATGCAACATCTTCTACTTTATCTTTAATTCTGCTAAACTCTTTTTCTAGCTCCTTCAAGCCCTTTGCCTTACTTACCTTGCTTTCTACATCGGCTAAAAACTCATCTTTTATATCTCTTACCCAAGGATTCTTTATAGACCCTTCGGATTTTAGTTTCCTTATGCCACTAATAATTTTATCTATGGTATTTTTTAAAGTATCTGGAGAGTAATCCCCCTCCTTTATGTTCTGCCTTGTTTTTTCAATATCACCTAACGACTTATTTTTTTCAATATTCTCTGCATCTACCTCTTCTTTTGTATCTTCTAATTCATGCCCAGTTTCATCCTTTACTACCTTTCTTCTTTCCTTTTTATTTTTTTCTGCTATTTCTTTTTCCGATTTAACCTCTACTTCAGGCTTTTTTGTCTTTGCAGTAGGTTTTTTAGCCTTAGGTTCTTTCTTCTCTGCTACAGGTTTCTCTGTAGGCTTTTCTCTCTTAATTTCTGTTGGAATCTCTTTTTTGTCTTTTATTGTTTCTGTCTTTGGCTTACCTTTAGGTGTGGTTGCAGACATTGTTGGTTGTTTAGTTTTGAAAACTGCTAAATTACCTGGATTAAGAGCATAGTCCATTATTGTTTTAGCACCAAATCGAGTATCAAGAAAACCACTTTGGAAATCAGAAGATTTGTTGCCAAACATCATATCATCAAAATGTGCTATTCCTTCGGATGCGTTTATGTTATCTATAAGTTTTCTAAGTTCTGTAGTTATGTAATTTCCAGTTATCTCTCCCTCGTAAGGGGGTAATTTATGTATTGCTCTTATAGCATTTATCAGTATTCTGGTATCTGGTAATGCCTCTTTAGATACCATATTTTCATGAATAGAGCCAGATACTTTAGATAGTATTTTCTTTACTTCTTTAATAACTACTGCTCCCACTCCTTCTTCCCCCCCTACTATTGGCTCTTTGGCTTTCTTTTTCGCTGATGCAGAGTAAAACTCATTTACTTCTTTAGTTATCTTTACTGAAAAATCGTGTATTTTAGGAGTTAATTCCTCCATTGTAGAGGTCATTTCCCCTTTTTCATTATACTCTGCATTTTTCTTTAGGAAAGAATCAAACCTTTTTTTAACCCAAGGCTCTACTTGTTTTGCTTCTTTTTCAGTCTTAAACTCCATCCTGAAGCCTGCTGCACCACCCCTCCCACTCCCATATCCTTGCTTGCCTGATACAGAAACAAACAATGTAGGATTTTGCACTTGTGTTTTGCCATTCCTGTCGAGCTTTGGAAGAACAATAGATTCTGTATCCCCATGTTTAGCTCCTGTATAGGCATCTTTTCTTGCAAAAGGCACTCTGGAGTCAAGTCTATCTGGCACTTCCTCGTTTATCCCTTTATCTTTTGCTTTTGGTTTATAAAGAGAACCTAATGTGCCTAATGTTTCTGCTTTAATTATTGTACCAAAAGGTTGTGATTTTTCTGGTTCCGTTTTCTCTTGTAATATCTCATCCCTGTTTTCATTAATAAGTCTATGCCAATCTTTGCCTACTTTTTCTTTGAGCTCCTTAATAACCGCTTCAGCTTCTATAATGCCTTTTTCTGCTAATGCCTCTACCATTTTTTTAAGAGCCTTGATAGCATCCGGTCTCTTTTCTCCTGCAAGTTTTGCCCTTCCCCCTACAGCATCAAGGAAATCTTCTAATCCCTCCTGTAGCTTATCGTCAGCTTTTTTTCTTCTTTCTTCTTTAGTGAGCTTCTCTACAGGTTTCTCTGCTTCTTTTTTCCATTTAATAATGTTTTCTTTTGAATATTTACCAAGCCCTATTCTTTTCTCAATATATTTTTCAGTTGCCTCAACAGATAGTTCTTTAAATAGTTTTGATACCGTTTGCACTTCTTTATTTTGCTTTAAACTTTTAAAAATATCAATCACTTTTGAGTAATCTTTAATTATTGAATCAACGGTTTTTTTAAAACCAATGTTTTCCGTTAAAGATTTTTCAATAGAGTCAAATCTTTCGTGAATTGGCTTTACAAGTTTTTTTATTTCCAAGGCTTTGTCTATATCTTTTGAATCAACTATATATTCAAGGTCAATTAGATTCTGCCTCAAGCTGCCTGTAATGTGCTTAAATTCCAAGAATTTTTGATAGTCTGGCACTTCATCAACCTTTAAATCCTCCTCCTTGCCCTCTACAGGTTTCTCTGTCTCTGGCTGTGTCCTTTCTTTCTGCTTTTCAAGTTCTTCTATCTCCTTTTTAATTTTAGCCCTTTTCTTTCCAGTTGCCTTGCCCCTTTCTTTTTCTTTGGCTTGAATCCTTTCATTTATTGCCTCTGTCGTTGCAGTTTTTTTCTCTGCCTTTGCTTCTGCAGGCTTATCTGCTTCTACCTTTATGCCAAGGCTCTCTGCAGTACTTGTCTTTTCTACGCCTTCAATAATATGTGGCTCACCTTCTGTTGGCTTTATAACAACACTTCCTTTTTCTCCCTTTTCTAGCTTTCCCTTTATTGTCTCCCCTTCTGGTGTTTTATAGGCAACCTCTCGCCCTATTAATTGCTTTATAGGTAGTTTACCCCTCGTATCGGATGATTTGGCTTCTACTGCCTTTATATTGGCTTCTTGTTGCTCTTTCTCCTTTGCCTCTAATTCGGCTTCTAATTCTTTTGTTTCCTCACCCTTAACTTTTGCATCCCTAATTTTTGCCTCTAAAACCTCTACTTCTGCATCAACCTCTTCGGCTTTTTCTGTTAGGGTTTCTTTTGGCTTACCTTTTCGTTCTTGCTCTTTCTCAAACTGCTCCCTTGTAAGTGTTTCCCTTCTTATCTCCTTGCCTGTCTTATCTGTTTCTATAACCTCTCCAAACGCCTCTTCTGTAGGTGTGGTGAATTTTTTAAGTTTTAATAAATCCCCTATTTCCTTTTCTTCGGCTATTGTTTTTTCTAACTCAACCTTAGATTCCTTCTCTCTCGATTGTATATCTTCTAATTCTTGCTTTAGTTTTTCAGCCTCCTCGTTTTTACCCTCTTTTTCTGCTTTGCTTATTTTTTCCTTAAGACTCTTTGCCTCCCCTTCAAACCTCTTAACTTTTTCCTCTATTGGTTCTTTTTCTGCCTCTTCAACAACTACATCTTTGTTTATTATATCGTTCATCCTCTCCTCTATCTCTTCCAATCTTTTTTTATTCGTTTTTTCTTTTGCCTCTTTTAATGGGTCTCCTTTATCTATTATTAGATTTTTCTTCTCTATCATAAGAGATAATAACTCTGACTGCTCTTTCTTTTGCAAGGTTTCTGGTATAGCTTCAACATATCCTCCAGCCAATTTTACCATTCCTATAATTTCCTCTCCTTTATCCTTGCTAATTTCACCAGACTCTATTTTCTTTTCTATTTTAGGGATATACTTATCCATTTCTTTCGATGCAGACCACCATGCATCTCTTTGGATTCTACTCATTTGGGCGGATGGCAAACCTTGCGATACACCTATTCCAAAACCTAATATGCTATTAATAACAACCTCTTCCCCAAATTGATACATTGTTTTTTTGTTTGTTGGGTCAGGAAAGAATTCTGTGTCAAAGTTAGAGCCAAGTTGATTAAAAAAATATTTAGTCCCCCTATCAGCTACCGCAAGATTTGCTACAAAAAGATTAAAGCCAACAGACTCTTTAGCCCCATCTCTGAATGTAGCCGCAATTGCTTTTTTTATCGGTACACCTTTATCGATTATTCTTGCATAGTTTTTTGTGAACCTTAATCTATCTGCTTTTCCAAATATAAATTTGCTTGGAGACATTCTCATGGCTGCAGTCATTGTTATTGAAGATACAATAGAAAATGCAGTAGAACCTTCTTCCGATACACCCTCTTCCCTTGCACTTTGATATAAATCATCTTGCATTAACGTATAGTTTGTTGCCCATAAAGATATGTTCTCCGCAGCTTTTTGCTGAAAACCAAGCCTTGTGGCTCCTTTGAAAAGAAGCCTAGAGCCTTGCATCAATAACCATATTTCCGTACCAGAAGCAAATACCTTGTTTAGCAATAATTCTCCATCTGTAACCAGGGTTCTTTCTGTGGGGAATTTTTCATATTTGCTTGTAACGGTATCGAAAATTCTTCTAGATACTGAAGCTCCATTTTTTCTCACATCAATTATTTCATTCCCCGAAAAAGCTGCCTGATACTCCTCGTATTCCCCATCTTCCCCCACAATACTAACAGTTGCCTGCTCTTCAAAAACATCCCTACCCATTCTAGTTGCTTCAGATACAGGAAAATATGTATCCATCAAACTATTTGTCCATTTTTCAGTAGCCTCAGATAACTCTTCTGCATTATTATGCATAAAAGGATTGAATGCCCTAGATAACGCATCTACTCCTGGCAATTTCGTTACATCTATCAAAACCCCAGTAATACCTCTTATTACATTATGAAAGGTATTCATCATGGCTCTTGCCACAGGGTCTTTTTGGTATTCATCATTTGCAATATTTTGCAATATTCTTGTTCTCTCTATTTCTTCTGCCTTCTTTTTAAAATCTTGTCCTATATAAGACATTGTTCCCAGTTCTAGGTTTCTATATTCCCTAGCTACCTCCTTTAACTCTTCCGATTCTGCTGTTTTTAATACTTCTATCTCGCCCAAAACATCCATCATATCAGATAAGGGTACATTTTGAAAATCAAACCCTTCTGGTAACGCTTCCGATAGGGCAACTCTCGAATCTTCTAAGATTTGTCTTTTTAAAAATTCTGCCTTTTTCGTTAATATATCTTTTTTTAACCCCGCCCCTTTATTGACTAAATTTATCTCATCCTCTTCTGAAAACCTCTTATTTTTTATCTGTTCTATTATATCTTCATATACGCCTGGCACATGCTCTTTGTAATAGGAGAGTGCAAATCCTTGGTTCTCCTTGGTAAAAGAAGATTTTTCCTTAACTTCTTCTTTTGGTTCTCTCTCGACGATATCAACGCCAACTAACAATGAAGCTACACTTGGAGTTTCTGGAGCTTCTTCTATTTTAGGCATCACGTTTTCTCTATTAGATGCAGATTCCGATTCCCATTTATCTAAAAACGCCACATCTTCTCTTGCAAAATCTTCTAACTGCTGTTCGTGTTCTTCGTGCTGAAGAACGGCAACATCTGTAGACATAGATGGCGTAAAACCACCCATTTCTTCTATTTGGTATTTTTCTAAATCGATAGGTGTGAATTCTTCTTTTTCTGGTTCAACTGGTCTTAACTCCTGTATAGGCTCTTTTGTTTTTTCATTATAATATATTCTTCCATTTATAGAGAATGGTTCTCCTGCAATTTTTTCACCAGGTATAGATTTATCTATTCCAAGTTCATTAAGAGGAATATCGAAATCAAATTCATCTTCATACTCAATGTAGGGCAGGTTTTTTTCTTTATCAAATCCTTTTTTGATATTATACTTTTTTAATGTAAAACCCCCTGCTCCAGAGTCACGGATAACTAGTTCATTTTTCTGGCTATTTAAAAAGCCTTTTGCAACAATATCTTCCCATATATCTTCTGTATTGTTAAACGAATAAGCTCCTTTTTTATATTCTGAATTTTTAAAAGTATTGTGTTTTTGAGGAAATCCTAAATACATACCCCAGGCATCATCTGAGGCATTTTTAATATACATTCCGATTTCAGGATTTTCCCATCTTGAATGTTTTTCAAAATCTTTAAAAGATGTTTTTTCGTTGTCCCAAAGAAATGGCAGCCTTTCTCCTGCTGCAAATTCCGTTAATGCTTGTGTAGGACTATAACCTATAGGGGTTACGCTTTCAAATAGCCTTTTTTTAATTCCCAAAAAATCTTCTTTTTCATCAAAAGTGTATTCTTCTTTTTCTGGTTCTGGCTCTATTAATCCAACAGGACCCAGGGTTTTCTCAGATTCTGGAGCTTTAGTTTCTCCAATTAATTTTGGTATATATGGATATGGGTCAGAACGTGGTACAAGAGGAAGGGAAGGCTTTTTTGTTTTAGATGGTCTATTAGATATATCTATTCTGTTTGTTTTAGATGGTCTATTAGATATATCTATCCTATTTGCAATAGGTTTTTGCTGTGGCTCTTTTTCTTTAGATGGTCGTTTTGATATATCTAGCTCTCTCATGTATTTGCGTAGCCTACTTCATTTGTTGTTTTAAAACATAATCCAAATCCTCAATACTTAACTTCCCATCTTCCATTATTATCTTAACTACCGCATCTAGTTGCCAAGATGTTAAATTTACTTTCCCTTTCTTAAACATTTTTCCATCTACATCCATATCTAGATATCCTGCCTTCTCGGCTGTAGGAGCAGAATATTGCTTTAGTTTTTCTAACTCTTTGTATTCCTCTTTTATTACAGATTCAATATCTTGAGTTTTTGCAAAGTAAAATTTACCCACATCTAAAGGCACGGTAGATGATTTTCCTTCTCTTATCATTGATGCCGACCTAATTTCGTAGTTCAAATCTTTTAATGTAGCTCTAGCTCTATCTTCTATTACATTTTTAGGGAAGCTAAGTGTTTTTCCATCCGATAGTATCGCATGACCATCGCTATCTGCAAGGGTGTATACCGCCTTTCCATCTTCCTCCCCTTCTCTCCACATAGCACCATTTTTTACCCATATTCCATCATCGCCTCTTACTACCATTGTCTCATCTCTAAACCAATTGCTAATAAATTCTGGGAGCATTTCTGTCACCCCTTCTCTTTTTGCCTTTCCACGAATTAGGTCTTTGGGTATCATAATACCCACATCTCCATTTTGTGCTTCAAAATTAATTCCAGTTATAGGTACAGGGTTCGTGCCTTCTTCTTCTATTGTCTGTGAGTGAGATATGACACCCAATGCATTTACATTATCACCTAAAGGTATAAGCCCTCCCTTAACAATAGCCATTTCTGCAATATCAGAAAATTTTGCATCCTTTAAAATCTCTCCATCTGGCGTAAACTCTACCTTCTTACTTAACTCTTCCATATATTTTACATCCTCTGGCGATTGGTTTTTGTTAAGTAGGGACTTAGCCTCTTTTACAAAACCAACTTTATGTGCCTGCTCCTGAACATCGGCTGTCATATTACTTGCAACCCCTATATTGTAATCTGGTTTAAAGTGATTGATAATCTCGGTTGTTAATCCTAGCTCGTTATCCTTCATTGTTGTAGATAAGACTTCTCCATCTTTACTTAACCTTACTACTCTGCCAAATGAGTTTATCAAAATTTCTCCATTGGAATTTTTTATAACCGAACCTTTGGTTAGCCCCTTCATTATAGACCCTGCACTACCCACTTCTTCTTCTATTCTCTTAGACTGCAGACCCATATTGCCAATCTCTTGTTTTATTGACAGCATTGTAGCTGTTGTATTATCTGCTTCTGCCACATTAAAAGTAAACTCATCTTTTGGTCTTATTTGAGCATACCTTTCTGCTAAATCTTTATCAAATAGAGATTTAGCTACATTTATAATTTCATCTTGACCATAATCTTTAATCGACTCTTTTACGTGTGCTGGAAGCTGACCTAGGTAGGTCGCAATTTTTTCAGGAGTGTAAATAGATTTCTGAACAGATTTTATAAACTGACTCTCGGTGCTAAGGTCTTTTATATTAAATTTCTCAAAATCAAGGGCTGAAATATTTGGCTCTATTATTTTTTTAAGTTCTCCTAAAATACCCATCATAGATATCCTTTTGGTCAGTAAATCTAGGGTTGGTCCAAGTTCATCGTTTATTGCCATGTCTAGATATTTCTGGTCCCCCCTTCTAATGCCATCTAAGAGTTCCATTGTATCGTTGCTAAAATCTATGTTAAGGTCGGTTTTTAATTCTTCAAGAGCATCCGCCTTTTCATCTACATCGGACAACACTGTTCCCAAAACAGTTAAGCCTCGTTTTGCATTCTCCAACTCTCTTGCAGGTCCTGATAAACTATTGCCAAGCACGGCAGTTATTCCTCCTCCACTTAATCCCTCATCTGTCAATCTAGATAGCACATCTTGAACTTTTTTATCATATGCTGTTGCGGCATACTTATCGTACTTATCTAGAAATTGTGCTGCAGTATTCCATGGGTCGTCTGTGGCTCGTTTTGCTGTTTTCGTTGCCCCTACAGACCTTCTTGCTGCGTTAGTAAGCTTTTTATCTCTTTGAAGCATAATCCCTTCTCCTGAAAAGATTGGCGTAGTACCTAAGAATGGAGTTGTTATGGAGCCTGCAAGAGTATTATCTGGAACAACAGAAAGGCTTCTATCATTCACTCCAGCACCAGAACTTAAAAAGTCTTTTACCAGTTCATCTTGAACAAAAGGGTCATCTCCAAAAGACCCTGTGTTTATTGCTCCTTTTGTATTATCTGTATCTCCTGCCATTATCTTTTATTTTTCACTGCCTACTCCTTCTAATATTTATCTTTCTCTTTCCGTTATTTCTTCTGTCGTTCTAACCATTTTTGAAAATCGTCTTTCGTAAAAGCTTCACCAGTATCACCAGCTACTGAAGGGGTCTTTGTCCCTGCAATATCTGAAAGAGCTCCAAAAACATTAACTGCTGCGGCTCTTTTTAGCTTTGCACTTTTAGCTTCATCCTTTGCCTGTTTTACCCTTGTTAAATCTAGTTTCCTTCTTGCAATAAGGTCTTCTTTTGCACCAGCTTCTGTTCCAAGCCTTGCTGCCTCTGCTCTTGTCTGGATACCAATCTTGCTAAGCATCTGGTTTGCAACTTGCTGTGCCCTTGATATTCCTCTTAATCCAGCCCCTGTCCTAACAGCACCAACACTTGCAGTCGATTGACCTTCTTTTATAGCTCTTGTAATTGGGGATGTTATTCCAGCTAATAGGGCTTTTTGCTTTCTTCTTAATGCTGAAGCTGCTCTTGCTTGGGTAACATCTACCAACGCTGGCTCTAATTTCTCTGCATCTCTTCTGGCTTTCCATGCACCTATAGCTTGTATTGTTCCTAGCCCAAGTCGTAATGCATCTACTCCTTTTAATTTATCTTTTAAGCCACCTGCACCACCTTCACTTGAAGTAAATGTAGAAGGATTGCCAGCACCTCCAGACCCAATAGCCCCTATGGTCCCAGTTGCTCCGCTTGGCAAGCTCGCTGCTCCTCCTCCCATTCCTTTTATTAAACCACCTGTCGATGCTGCTGCACTTATTAATGGGACAGCATAATGTGGTTGTGGTAATAAAGATTTAAGTATTTGTCCGATAAAAGGGAATAGTTCTAACATGATTTCTTAGTTTATATTACAAATATAATAGTTTTTCCTTATTTAAGCACTTTATATTGAATGGCGGTATCTATAATTTTAAAATGTTCAGGTTTGTTGTGAATAACTTTAAATACCAATAGCCTTCCCTGAATCCTTTGTCGTGTATTATCTTGTTTTCTTGGTATGTATTGCTCGTACCCTCTATAATCCTTCAAATATCCCTGCCCTTGAATTAATGGGTCTAATACTGCAATGGTTGTATCATCTGGGTCTTCTCCAAACTCTACCCTTGTAGGCTTGTTGTCTGATGCAATTCTTATTCTGATAAATTCTTTTCCATATATCTGTTGCATTGAAGATGCCTGTATTACAGAGCATGTTATATCTTCTCCATTTATCTTAAACCCTTTATTAAGTTCGTATGTTGATAAATCCCTCATTCCATAGGTCCTGTTCTTTATGGCAAGATATTTATCAAACTGATAATCGTATTTTCCATTCCAATGCTTGTTTACAACATTGTACGCAAATGTTCCTGAATCGATTGTAATATCGCAATCTTTTGTTCCCCAATTGACATCATTCTTGATTATTGTAATCGTATCTCCCTTATCAAGGACTTCGCTTAATTTTAAATCTCCTATATCGACATTAATGAAATCAGACCCTACAACATTAACAGTAAACGTATCGCATGTATTGTCGTTTGTCTTTCTGTTAAAAAAACATAACGTAACACTATCTCCTGGGTAAAATCCAGATAAATCGGTTTCTGTAAATTCAATTTTGTCTATTGCAAAGAACTGAGACCCTAAAGCTCCATATTTTCCTACTTCGCTTTCTATTATAGAAGTGACGCATGCACAATCTCCTGGCTCAATAGTTAGTATTACCCCCCTTGCTGGATTTATAACATCTATCGCTTCGCTATCCTTTGTTACACAAAGCTTAAATTCCCTTGCCGTAAGTGCCCATGTCGCATTATATGCAGATAGTGTTACCTGTGGTCTCCCATGCTCCTCGCTGGTGGTCCCTGTTAAATTAATTATATTGCTATCCTTTATACTTTCACCCTTCTGCCCCTCATCTACAAGATATATATTTCCTGAAAAAACTATATCTTTCTCTTCATCCTTTCTCTTGTAGTTTAACCAATATTCATTATGTAGTCTATCGTATGTACCTGTAATATGGTCTTTATATCCAGTAGCTATATTATCTAGAATACTATTTCTTAAGGCAGTATGGTATCCTTCCCTCCCAATATCCTTCCATGCATTATCTGAAAATATATATACAGAGTTGTGATTTGCAAAAAATAATGTGTTATCAAACTCTGCAGCACTTCTCCACATTTCATCGTGCATTCCTATGTCTTTAGTAATCCATAACTGCTTTAATATAGCCTGAGATGCATCTGTTCCTATTATAGCCAATTCGCTTGCATTTGCATCTGATAATATTCTCTTGTCTGTCATTAAAAGACAAATACCACTATCGCATATTGCATATAAATTTGAGCCTTTATCGGATATTGAATCAAAGGCATACTTAATACCTCCCTGATTATCCGATATATCAAACCTGCTCTGCTCTCTAAATGTCTTTATTCCAGGGGAATCAAACAAATTAACAGGTCTTACTTCAGACCATATTATTCTTGTGCAAAATAGGTTTTCTTCCTTAAACCCTACTTTTGGCTTAGTAAAATGAAATTGTGCTGTTGGCTTATGGGAGTAAGAGTTGTTTTTTACCCACGTAAACTTAAACCCTCCGTATCTCCACTCTCCACTCGGAATCCTTGTTGATATATCTATGGTGTCTGGATATGTATCTCCATACTCTCCTGCACCATCAAAAATTCTATTATTAAAGTCGATTCCACTCCCCTCTAACACTTGCCCAGATTTCCACTCTTGAGGTCTTACAGTATAGTGTTTTAATGCAAAAGATTGGTCTGTGGTATCATCGTGGTAAATATACCCCATATCCCCCCTGCTTTCAACAGTGTACATTGCAATCATCTGTCTTACATACTGAAGCCCCACTCTTCCTGTATCTTGTATAATATTAATACTTGGGAATGCAGGATTATTCTTTAACTGGTAGTATCTTGGGTTTATTTCATATTTATGATACGGGAATCCTAGGTTTAAATAAAACATTGGATTATTAGAAAGAGATGGATACCCTCCTTCATCTTCCACCTCCTTGTCTAAAGGTGCAAATACTGCTTCATTCACCGTTACATCTCCCCCAAATACCCTTAAAGGAGAGTTGTTATCGTATTTTACTCTAACAAGAACCCCTGCATCTGGAACGTTGTTCGATATATTAAGGTTGTCAATTATTATCTTAAACAGCTTTCTGTCTCCATATACATCTAAGCTTTTATATACTCCTTTAATAGCCCTTCCTAATGAATCCGTAAAAAACCCATTATTGCTAATATCGTTTACTATTGTAGCTATTTGTGTTGCAGATTTAAAAGATATATTAATATACGACTCTCTTATCCCTGTAGTTAGCTCTAATTGTATTATTTTATCTTCGGCAGAAACATTTAGGTCGTTGTTATCTGGAACACAATCCTCCCACCTCTCATCTACAAGATAGTATTCCTGAACAACGCTGCCATCAGCTAATCCTATTATAGCATCTATTTTCTGGTAATGCCCTGTTTCTAAATATTCCGATATATCTTGATTTTGAACTTGTGCAGAATTATTGACAATGTTTATCATATACATTGGTTCATGCCAATTCTTTAAGCCGTGGTCTGTAAAATGATTATTACTAATATTTACATTTGTTGTTTTATAAACTGCCGTATCTAGCTGTATATCAAAATAACTACCCCTGCCCTCTATTGTTTCTGACCAAGATGTAACATCTGAAGCAATATTTCCATCTGTACCAGGAGTAGTATTTGGGTCAAATAAAGGTCCTATTGCCGATGGAGAATTTCTCCACTTACCATAAGTTACATAGCCATCTTTTCCAATACCCCCTGTGCTCCACGGCTGATACCCTACCTCAGTTAACGAATCTCCTACATTTATAGACCCATCTTCTTTCAACACCCTAACATAAGATATCATATCTATCATGCTATCTTTTTGAGGGGTTGATATTGGTGCATCTCCTATTGAATAATTTCTCCCAGAATATACTTCAGAGAAAAACCCAAGAGGAGATACAAGTTGGGCTTTATATAAACCATTCGCACCTATGTTATCGCTTATTGAGGGCTCCGATACAAATCCATTTTGTATATCTGGAGAATGAAACCAAAATCTATTGGAAACTTTACTTGCTGGAATATTTTTCCCAATAAGCTCGTACTCCCCTTCTTCTAGCCTATAAAATCCAAGCCCTTGTGTAACTACCCTGCCTGCTGGGTCTGTTCTCACAATTGCCATCGATTCTGCCCATACAGGAATGTTTTCTATTCCATGTATTGCAGTCCCTAATGAAAAATACCTGGGGGCAAATCCTTTTGGCTTGTATGGCTCAGCATCATTTACTTCTACCCAGCTATTTGCTCCTGTATTTACTGCAGTATTTATAGTAAAATTATGTCCCGTAACATTGACATCATCTTGATTTGTCGGATGAAAGGGCTTAAAACCAATATCAGATGCACTATTAATGCTTCCTGTTACACAATATTTGTTTATCCTTGAACTTGTTTTGCTTCCTTTTTCTGAAATATTAATAAAAGAGCATATATCTGTTTTTTGAACAGATTCCTTTAAATCGAATACTTCGTGTGTATAGTTTATGGTTCCATTTACATCTGCAGCCACCACCGTCCTATTCCACCCATCCCCATTACTTGTACTTCTTAAAGTATTCACGCTTGCAGGGTCTCTTCTTTCTGGCATCTTGAAGTTCTCCCCATCTTCTACTGGTATTGCAAAAGACCTTTCACCAGTACTATCCATAAACACAACGGCATATCCATATCTCTCCCCATGCATATAAGATTTATAGTTTGTGTAGCTATAGGCATCTTTGTGCCCTGCTTTTCCTATATTTTCCATTGTGGCATAAATAGTCTCATTATTTAACGCCTTCTTAAATGTTACTCCCTCTACATCTCTTGCTTGATACTCAACATTCATAAGGAAAAGCCTTTGATTAAAGTACCTAATGGCTTTTGCCCTAGAAAGAGTCTTTAATACATCTGTCGTTTCCTCTGATGGAATAGATTCTATAGCCTGAGTGTTATCATCTATAAATGAAATAACACTTATTTCTTGTGGGTCAATTTCAATCTTTGCTATCACATCTGTACTGCTAACCGATGTTATAGTTCCTCCAGAATTATATGCGACCCTAATTACTTCAATAAAATCATAATTGGTCAAGTTTGTAACCCTGAAACGTATTTTAATGTTGTAGACACCAGTCTCCCCTGCAGTTGCACCCCTTGTCATTACATAAGGATATTGGTCACTATTACCACTATACCTCTTTGGTACTGGAATTGGTGGAGTAGCAACAGACATTTTAGTTCTATCTCCAGAATCGCTTACATATCTTATTCTGTACTGATATGTTCCAACGGGTAATGTTCCACCACCACCACCAAGTACAAGCCTCTCTCCTGGGACTACACTTGCACCAGTATTAGGACTGTATACAAGCTCAACAAACACTGGATGGTCTACAGGGGTTTTTAATATAATTACATGCTGGGCTATATCAAAATCTGCAAAATATTTGGGAGTACACTTATTTTCTATAAGGTCTTCTATGTTAAAAATTAAAGGTATTGTATTGTAGTCTGTAATATAAACTTCTCCCCCTACACAAGATTCATTTTTTGCTATCTGTAACGGATGTGCCGCCTCTATGGGAAAATCTGGTGTTTTTAATACGATAACACCATCTATTCTTATAACAGAATCCTCAACCTCATTATCATCTGCCCAGAACTCTACTATATGGTCATTAATCTCAACAGTGCCTATGCAAATGTATGTGCCTGGAAGTGGGTCTGAATTGCCTATTATACAGAATGGAGCTTCGTTTGGATGTACTAAATCTTCTCCTAGTATTTTATCGATTGCCCCTGCATCACCATCCGATGCAGAAACTCTCATATTCTGGGAATCTATATATTCCCCCTCGGACATAGAACCAAGAAGCTCCTTGTCTAGGTCTCTGTTCGCCCCTTTGTAATAACTTTTTGCGTCTTGCGGATGATGCTGTTGTTTTGGCATTTTTCATTTTAATAATTCATTCTTCCTGTATATTCCCTCATTGTATCCCTCTTCCACGTATCTAGAGTCTTAATCCTTCTCTCAGCCTTTATCCAACTGCCATTTTTTTCATCATTTAATCTTGCATAAGAATCCCCCCATAATACCCTCCATTTTACTCGGTCTTTTGCAGATAATGCCCTCAAAGTCCTCTCTACAACATAATCCACTATTGCATTTCTCAAAAACCTTGGTATTACAGGCTCATCACCTATAGCCCCACCAGTTCCATTATATACTAACCTTAGATGTGTATATCCTACTGAATTAGAAGATAACATTATAAGTCCATTCTGGACATTCGCATAATACAAATTGTTCGGAGGGGCAGTTAATGTGCTTATATCCCCATCTGAATTATAGAACGGGTCTTTATTGTCCCTACCTCTATCTACTCTTTTTGCAGTATATGCTGAACCTTTTCCTCTGTTATTATACAATCTCTTCCAATGCACTATAACACTACTTGAAGGCTTACAGCAACCACATATCTCCTTATCATCGCTGCTGCAACAACAATTAAAAAGATACATTTCCCTAATATTAAATGCATTAGGGGGCATTTCTACTGCAAGATTTTTTTTGTTCTCCTCTTTTAGAAGTATATCTTCTGTCTGTACATCAAAGAAAGTGTCATATGCCAATTCCTCTACAGCTTTCTGTATTCCTGAAATGTAATACCCCTTGTTGAATCCATGACTACGAGTAGATTCATCGTCTACAAAAGACAATATATCCGCAAGGAGTAAATTAACGCTTATTTTATCTGATGTATCCATATTGTCAGCACCCGCTTTTGCAACGAGCTAATCTTGGTATTTTAAATCTTTTAATCATCTTGTATTAATAAGACGGCTTAGGCTTTCTCTTTCTTGCTACTTTATCAAAAAACTCTTTAATCTTTTTCTTCTTTTTAGGTCTCCCCACTTGGCTTCCATATGTTCCTTTTCCTTGTGGCATAGTTAATTTATTTTATTTTTTATCATATTTGGGACCCCACATATATAAAGGGTTTTTACCATGTATATTGTATTTTGAGGAGTGCTTGCCCTTACCACTACCCCAATCTCCAGATGATTCCCCTTTTTTACCACCAAAATCACTTCCACCGCCTGCCTCTTTATGACTGCTTGTATATGCTCCCTTTACAGCCATTTTTGAAGCAAACTTCTTAGCTTTTTTTTGAGGTACTGGTTTGCTTACACTTTTCCCACTCTTTTTTACTTTAGTCTGTACGTATTCAGGTCTCCTTTTGTTATATGGTCCAGTATCTTTAGTAACTGGCTTAGGCTTTGTAGTTTGCTTGTACGCACCTTCGTTTGACCCAATTCCTCCTGCTGCACCAGATGGTAGCCTTCTTCGGTATACCTGTCCTTTATGTCTAACAGATATGGATTTAGATTTTGCTTTACCACTCTTTGTAGTTACACTTTTTTTCACTCCAGTTCTATAAGAATAATTAGATTCCTCCTCATCCTGTGGAGACTTTATTGCTGTGGATTGTGTATATTGAGTAGGACTCTTGGTTCTCGTTGTGGTAACTGTCCTTTTTCTCCGCAAAACTTTATTAATCAAATCCTTTATTGGTCCTCTTGTCATGATAGTTATTTTATTTTTTAATATTTACTATTGGTTCTGATATTTCTTGATTAACCTCTTCCTTATCCTTTCCGTTTTTCGCCTCCCCTTTTTTGTCGGATTTCTCTCTCCATACTCTGCACGACCTCTTCGGATTCCCCCCGTCAGAGAAGCAATCTCTGCTGGACTCGCTGATACCTTGGGTCTCATTAAAGGATAAGAAGGGTGGGGAAGTGG
>TARA_R110002020_G_scaffold152794_3_pt1 | contig 50927 bp, 50 predicted proteins | sample TARA_R110002020 | Tara Oceans TARA_R110002020 (sample SAMEA4396489) | marine metagenome | biome: Westerlies Biome; feature: [MES] marine water layer (ENVO:01000295) within the mesopelagic zone...; material: water (ENVO:00002006), including particulate matter (ENVO:01000060) such... | reverse complement strand
GGTCGGGTGCGGTGTGCTCATCGAATGATGAACCGCGGGTAGTTCTTTTCAGCACGAGCCCGGGCGTCAGCGAGACGCTCACGCCGGAGCTGGTTCTCAGCCAGCGCCTCAGGGCTCGCGATCAGCCGCGAGGTGCGCGGTCTACGGCTCCACGTAATGAGAGCGACACCAAGATGCAGGGCAACTCGGTCGATGACTCCTACGCGGCGAGTAGCGGCTCGAAGCGACTGTTCGGTCTGGCTGGGTTCGGGCGGATGGCTTTGGCGGTCTTTCAGAGGCGCCAGTGTTGCGTTCATGAGGTGATCTTTCGTGGCAGAGATGAATGATGGAGGTGCGCGGAAACGCGCTGCTAAAGGTGGCGACCCAACGGCATCCCCAGCGATCGCGAGTCGCTAAGCGGCAAAGATCATTGCGTTGCGAGTAGCTCACCCGAATGAGGAGGCAAAGACTCGTCAGTCAATCGCAGTCGTACGATGATCGAGTTGGGTCGAGTGCTCCGTGAGCGCCGCCACCGTCAGAACCGGTGAGCGGGATCGCTAACCGGTCAGGCGGAGAAGGCGCCGACGGAGCCGGCGAATGTCGGAATCATTCCGATTGTTGAAATAAACACGCGAGGCTCCTTTCGATTGTTGGCGTTCGCTCAGTATAGGGCGAGAGTTCGTTCGACGACAAGTACCAAGTTAGGTTCTATCCAACGCCGTGATGATCGCGTCGGCGAGCTCTTCGGGTTTCGTGAACTGGGGCCAATGCCCTGTCGGCAAGTCGATGAGTTCCAGATCGGCGAGTTGTGCGAGTTCCGCTGCGAAAGGTGCACCGTCGCGCATCCACTCCCGCACTTGGGCACTGGGAAACTCGCAGCAGATCACTGTCGCGGGCACGCTGAAGCGCGCCGGCGTGGAAAGCGACTGCGGGCTGCTAGCGACAAGCGCAGGCTGGGGAATCGCGATCTCTCGAAACCATTCGCGCAGTTCCTCGGTGAGATCGACGAGATCTTCGTCGTCGAAAACGCTCCAGTTGGGAAGAGGGATTTCACCTTCCACGATGGGCAGCTCGGCGTTGATGGGCATGCCATCGGGGAGCGGCACAGTGTCGACGTGCACGATTCTCGCGAGACACGTGGGCCGAGCATCCGCTACCGCGTGAGCGATAGGGCCACCGCCGCTGTGAGCCACGAGCGCGATTCGAGGGGTCGGTTGATCACCTTCGCTGCCATCTTCGCCCTCGTCGGTTTCGACGTGGGCGAGTCCATCAACGACCTCCACGACGGCGGCGATGTGGTCTGCCAGTGTGATGGTGGCGCGGTGGGTGTCTCGGCGCCGTAATCCAGGCAGGGTGAGCGGATGCGCCGTGTGGCCGGCATCCCGCAGCGCCCGCGTTACCGGAGCCCACGAATCGCCGTCGAGCCAGAAACCAGGAATGAGAATGACGTGCATGGAAGACCTAACGGTGGTAGTCGACGAGGGGCGAGCTGACAGCCAGACTGATCGAAAACGCGCCGAGATTCATAGTGACTCCTCATTGAGTAGACCGCCCATTATCCGCCCGCTGGCCCGCCAACTCAATGCTTGCGCGATTGGTGGGCCCACATCGTGTCCAGTCCGCGCAAGAATAGACACATGCCCGTTACCCCGACTGCTCCCCATATCGGCTACGCCGCCATGCTCGAGCGGTTTCATCCTCGCGAGGTGATGGGCTTCGCTCAGCACGCTGAAACTCAAGGGTTTCGTGGAGTGATGGCGGCCGATCACTATCAGCCGTGGGTGCCGCAACAGGGCCAAGCCTCGTTTGTGTGGAACGTGTTGAGCGGGCTCGGCGAGACCACGAGCGGCGATCTCGGCACGGGAGTCACGGCGCCAACCTTTCGCTGGCATCCTGCCATGGTCGCTCAAGCATCCGCCACACTCGCTGCAATGAATCCTGGTCGTCACTGGTTGGGGCTCGGCAGTGGGGAAGCGATCAACGAGCACATCGTCGGCCAGTACTGGCCAGAAGCTCCGGAACGTATCAACCGGATGTTCGAAGCGGTAGAAATCATCAAGAAGCTTTTTGCCTCGGGGCTTTCGCACAAAGACGTTCGCCACGACGGGCAGTTCTACCGGCTTGAATCGACGCGGCTCTGGACGATGCCCGAAGTTGCTCCCGAAATTCTGGTTGCCACTGCCGGCCCCGTTGCCGCCAAACGCGCGGGCAAAACGGTCGACGGGCTCATTACCGAAGCAGCGCCCCTCGACAAAATTGACCTGCTACTCACACGCTTCGCCGAGGGAGCGCGAGAGGCCGGGCGTGCGCGAGAAACCCAGAGCCGCGTGCTGCGGCTGCACTTGAGTTGGGCCGAAACCGATGAGCAGGCCATGAATAACGCGCTCACCGAATGGCCGAACGGTGGTCTCCGATTCGCTAAGAACGACATCCGCTCGCCCTTTGAGCTCGAACAACTCGCGCGCATGGTGCGACCAGAAGATTTTGAGGGGCGGATGCCCGTCAGCGCCGACCCTGACGTGCATCGTGCCTACATCCAGAGCTACCTTGACGTCGGCTTCGACCGGATCTATGTGCACAACGTGGGGCGCAATCAGCGAGAATTCTTGGATGTGTTCGGTCGCGACGTTCTTCCCGCACTGCGCAAGTAGGAGCGCGCGCACTCCATGCCTCACACTAGAAGCGTGAGAATGAGCGCCTGGGCTGTGCCCGGCATCCCTGAAATCGTGTCCGGTGACGACCTCGTTGAAGTGATCGCGGCGGCACTCGTTGCCGACTCACACGATGCCAACTCTGGTGGGCTCGTGGACGGGGACATTATCTCTGTCACCTCCAAAATCGTGAGTAAAGCAGAGGGTCGCACGGTCGAAGCGGCGGATCGCGAACAAGCGATTACCGATGAAACTGTGCGCGTAGTTGCGTCTCGGGAGCACCCCAACGGCGTCACTCGGATCGTCGAAAACCGCCTGGGTCTTGTGATGGCGGCGGCAGGAGTTGACTCCAGCAATACCCCAGAGGGCGTTGTGCTTCTGCTGCCCCTCGACCCCGATGCGACAGCGCGCGCGCTCTGTGCGGGGCTAAGACAACGATTCGGCGTCACGCTCGGTCTCATCATCACGGACACCGTCGGTAGGCCGTGGCGTAAGGGGCAGGCCGATATTGCGATTGGTGCTGCGGGCATCCACGTTCTCGATGATCTTCGCGGTACCGCTGACGCCTCTGGTCGCCCGCTCGCGGTGAGTGTGACTGCGCTCGCGGATGAAGTGGCGGCGGCTACTGACCTCGTCAAGGGCAAGGCTGGCGGGTTGCCGGTTGCGGTGCTTCGCGGCCTTGGTCGCCACGTTAGCGATGTTGAGGCGCCCGGTGCTCGCTCTCTCGTGCGCAGCGGGCCCGAGGATATGTTCAGTCTGGGCACGAAAGAAGCATGGATGGCGGGCTTCGATGAAGCTCACGATGAGAGTGCCCTCAAAGGGGAATAATGCTCGACTGTCGGTGAAATTGCCTCTACGATAATCGGATGGGGATCCTCATTTCGCTGGCGTATTTTGCGTTGCTCATCTCAGTGCTTATCGATGTCATTCTGATCGATGAGTCACGAATCAAGAATCTCGGCAAAGTCACGTGGATCTTCATCGTGATCATCATGCCCTTCATCGGCAGCATCCTGTGGTTTGCGGTGGGGCGCGAGTACGACTCTTCGAGCACCAATTTTGGTTCCTTTGGTGCGCCTGAGAGGCAGGCGGCCGCATTTTCTAACACCACCAGTACGACCGAAGCGGAGATCGCGAAGCTCGACGCCGAGATTGAGTATTTTCAGGGGCAAGAAAAGATCCGTGCCCTCGAAGAGGAACTTCGCAAACGTAAGCAATTGCCGTAGCGGCAGACGGGTGTAAGACTCAATTCATGGATGTCCCTAGCTCCGGGTCGCTGCCCGACAACGTGTTCCACGCCCGCTGCGATGCCATTATTCGCAGTGTCTCGACGGTAATTGACGGCAAAACCGACGCGGTGCGCTTAGCCCTGACGGTGCTGCTGGCTGAGGGGCACCTCCTGATCGAAGACGTTCCCGGGGTCGGTAAGACGATGCTCGCACGGGCGCTGGCACGCACCGTGGACAGTACTGTTTCGCGGGTGCAGTTCACTCCTGACCTGCTGCCTGCCGATATCACTGGCGTGTCGGTGTACAACCAGAACACTCGAGAATTCGAGTTCAAAAAGGGTCCCGTTTTCGCCAATATCCTCATTGGTGATGAGATCAACCGGGCTAGTCCCAAGACTCAATCAGCGTTGCTCGAGTGCATGGCAGAGTCCAGCGTCACCGTCGACGGCAACACGTACCGGCTTGAGTCACCCTTCATCGTGGTTGCGACGCAGAACCCTATCGAGATGGAGGGCACCTATCCGCTGCCCGAAGCTCAGCGCGACCGCTTCATGGCTCGCATCTCTATGGGATATCCGGATGCCGCGGCAGAACTTGAGATGCTGCGCTCTCGTGAACTTACGAGCCCCCTCGATGCCCTAATCCCCGTCGTTTCGGTTGAGCAGCTGCGTGAACTTATTGCTACCGTGCGACGCGTGTTTGTGAGCACAGCGGTTGAGGAATATGCCGTGGCCATCGCGCAGGCGACTCGTCGAGATCCCGAAGTGCGGTTGGGCGCAAGTCCGCGGGCCACGCTTCACTTGGTTCGGGCGGCAAAGGCGCGGGCGGCGATCGATGGACGTGACTTTGTCTTGCCTGATGACATTGATGCGCTTGCCGTGACGGTGCTCGCGCACCGCATGATGCCAGCGCGACATTCGGCACAGGCATCCACTGTTTTGACGGGTCGCTCTATTGCGGACGTGATTGAGCGGATTGTCGCGGAAACCCCGGTTCCCGTCAGCTCAGTGTCGGCTTAGCGAGCCGTCATGCCTCGCTTGCGTCCCCTGAGAAATCTCTACGTCGCGCTGAGGGTCGTGCGGCTCACTCGCCGTGGTCGTACTTTCGCCGCGCTGGGAATTCTCGCGATTCTGGGGGGCTATGCGCTCAGTATGCCCATTTTGTTATATGCCGGATGCTTCGCTCTCGCGTTGCCGCTCATGGCGGCTGTGTTCGTGCGTTCGAGAGATTCTGCGCTGTCGGTGACTCGGCGGTTCGCCTTCCCCGTTGTGGAGGCAGGAACCACGAGTCGTGTCACGCTGCGAGTCGATAACAACGCACGCACCGCTCTTCGCGGAGTGCACTGGGCAGATGGGTTGCCGTGGCATCCTTGGGGCACAGCGAGCGGCTGGTTGCCTCCGCTTTCGGCTCGACTGGGAGGCCTAGCCCAGCGCAATGCAGCCCAACTCACCTATTCGCTTACTCCGCAGGACCGCGGGATTTTTGAGATTGGTCCGCTCGCATTGCAGAGCGGCGACCCGCTCTCGCTTGCTCTCGGCTCGTGGAGTGTCGGTGGCGTCACGGAATTGACAGTTACTCCGCGTGTTGTTGCGCTGTCCCAGTCTGCCCTTCTTGCGCAAGCGGGCGATGGTGAGGCGCGCGTTCTGCAGCGTCGTTCTGCCGGAGATGATGACGACGCTATGACCCGCGAGTATCGCCGTGGGGATGCCATGAGGCGAGTGCACTGGCGAGCATCCGCCCGACACGGCAGCCTCATGGTGCGGCAAGAGGAACAGCACAGCTACCCCGAAGCTCGCATCATTGTTGACACGAGGCTGGCGGGGTATCCGGATGCCAGCCGCTTGGATTCTTCTCGCTTGCCAACTGGCGTCGTTGCGGCTGCCGCGCGCAGCCCCCGCTTCGAGTGGGCTGTCAGTATGCTCGCCTCCGCCGCCGTTCAGTTGAAGCGCGAAGGCTTCCTTGTGGAGATCATCGAGACGGGGCCCTCGCAGTTGGCGGAGGCGTCGATTGTGCATCGCCGTGCCGCAGACGAGCAAGAGTTTCTCACTCGCCTTGCGACGTTTGGCCCCGTCGATAGCGCGCCGGGGTGGTGGGGCGAGCCCGTTCCGAGTACAAGTGCGGGTGGTTCTGTCGTGGCGCTCGTGGCCCATCCGGAGGCCGAGACTGTGTCGTACTTGCGTCGGCAGGCACTTCCCGGAGTTTTTGCGGTGGCATTCGTCGTGGAGTCCTCGTCGAGCTTTGGAGATTTTACGCGCACAGGGGATCCTTCTCGACCGTCTGTCGGCGAAGAGTTGCGCGCGGACGGCTGGATCGTTATTTCCGTGCAGGCTTTCGACGATGTCGGCGACGCGTGGAAGCTTTTTGTTGCGGAATCAAGGACGCACCGTGACAACAACTGAAGCGAGCCGAGCGCGCAGCGTGCGCACTCACGAACAGCGTGTGCGGGTCTGGTCGCTGAGCGGCACTCTAGCTCTCGCGTTGGGCGTCGCTGCCAGCAGCCTGGGAGAAGTTCTCACCGAGGGCGCGTGGTGGTTCCCTTACATCGCTGTGGTGGCTGTGGTGCTTGCGGTTTCGGCGCTGGCTCACACCTTAATTTCGAGAGCCTGGATTGGTTCTCTTATTGGCGCGGGTGCTGGCGTTGCAGCGCTCACTCTCTTCTTTGGGGCGAGCACCGCCATTGTGGGCATCGTGCCCACTGGAGATACTTTCGGCCGTTTTGCGTTTCTTGTCACGCAGGGGCAGAGATCCATGGAGTCTCAGCGTTTTCCGGCGGATGCCGACTCCGGCATCGTGTTCCTCATCTGCCTGGGAGCGCTAGGGCTCTCGATCGTGATGGATGCTATTGCGTTCGTGTTGCGCAAGCCGGCGTTCACGGCCTTGCCTCTGCTCATTCTGCTTGCGGTTCCTGCTTTTGTGCGCAGCGAACTGCACGATGCTCTGAGCTTCGCGGTGACTGCCCTTGCCTACGTTGGCATTCTTCTCGTGGCGGGGGAGCGAACGACGGCGCGCGCCGCCGGGCCGGTCGTGGCGAGCGCTTTAGCCTTGGCTCTCATCGTTCCCGTGGTGCTTCCGAGCGTTGACCCAACCGAGGAGACGCTCAACAGGCCGGGAATCATTTCTACCGGCGTTAACCCGATCCTGAACCTGAGCAGCGATCTTCGTCGTGGTTCTCCGTTGCTCGCCCTTACGTACACGACTGAACAGGGGGATGAGTACCTTCGGGTTGCTGCTCTTGATGAATTCAGCGATGAAACGTGGAGCCAGTCGGAGCGTGACATCGACGACAACAACACTGTTGACGCGTTTGGGCCAGCTCCGGGGCTATCTGACGAGGTTCCCCGCACCGAGAAGGTCATGCAGATTCAGATTCAGCGCTTGCGGGGAAAGCTGCTGCCCATTCCCTATGCGGCCACGAGCATCTCCGATCTCGGCCGTGGTTGGGCGTGGGACCCCGAAGGCTTGACAGTGTCGAGTTCATTCGCGAATACGATGGACCAGAATTACGAAGTCTCGTACATCACAGCTGCCCCGACGATTGACCAGTTAGAAGCCGCCCCGACAGATCTGCCGGAGGGGTTTGAGAAGTATCTTGCGCTTCCCGAGTCTCTGCCGAGTGCGGTGGTTGAGACCGCGCAGCAAGTGGCCGGGGCCGCACCAACGCGATTCGATCAGGCGCTCGCGCTTCAGTCGTTCTTTCGCAATGGCGATTTTGTGTACTCGGAAGACGCACCGGTGGCCGAAGACTATGACGGCTCTGGGGCCGAGGTGCTCGGTGAGTTCCTCTCGGCCAAGAGCGGATATTGCGTGCATTTCGCTTCGGCTATGGCGGCGATGGCGCGCAGCCTCGACATCCCCTCCCGTGTTGTCGTTGGCTTCACGCCCGGGCAGCGTCAGTCTAATTCTGAGGCAGACCCTGAGACTGATGGCGAGCGCTACACCGTCACGACAGACAACTTGCACGCCTGGCCGGAGCTTTATTTTCCGAGCATCGGATGGGTTCGTTTCGAACCAACAACCTCGGTGGGCAGCGCTCCCCGCTTTGCGCAGAGTGTGAATGATGACCCCAGTACTCCCGACGTTGATGAGTCCCAGCCCGAACCGAGCCCGACTCCCACCTCCACGTCAACGCCGGCCGCTCGCCCTGAGGTGCCGCGTGATGATATCCCCGGGGCACCTATCCCTGGTCAGTCGGAGGTCTCGCCGTGGTGGTTGCTGCTCCTCACGATTCCATTCGTGTTGGCGATTCCCGCGCTTGTGCGCAGCATCCGCCGAGCTATTCGTATGAGGGCAGTTGCGCGCGGCGACGTCGCTAGCGCGTGGCGAGAGCTCTGTGACAGCGCCGCCGACCTAGGAATTCCGGTCTCGAAGACTGGGACGCCACGTCAGCAGTACGAAGAGCTGGCCGCTCACGTCGGTATCGCGCCATTGCACCCAAAGCCAGCGGGGCGTGGCCGGGGGTCGGCATCGTCGTCGCTTGCGGTAGTGCTTACCGCGGTTGAGGCATCGGCGTTTAGCCCGCGAAAGCAGACGGTGCGCCGCGAAGCCGTGTCGAACGCGCTGGCGTCATTGCGAGCATCCGTGGGGTGGCGGGCCAGGATCGTTGCGGCGCTCGCTCCTCGCAGCGTATTCGACCGCTAGCGCAACGAGCCGACGCAGGCAGCGAGTGCCGACTACGGAAGTGGGTGCCGCCGTTAGGCGGGGCTAAACCCGATGACGGGCTTGCCGGTGATTGGATTGCGCAGAATGGATGCCGTGACCCCATAAACATCGGCAATGAGTTCTTCTGTCAGCACGCTCTCGGTCGCGCCGGCGGCGACGACTGTGCCGTGGGAAAGCACGATCACGTGGTCGCAGTAGCTTGCTGCGAGTGAGAGGTCATGCAGGGCGGCCAGCACGGTCACGCCGGTGTCGCGCAGGCTCGACAGTAGTTCGAGCACGGCTAGTTGTGCCGCAATATCGAGGTGGTTGGTTGGTTCGTCGAGGGTGAGCAGCTGTGGCTGTTGGGCGAGGGCGCGCGCGAGCATGACACGTTGTTTTTCGCCCCCGGAGAGGCTCTGAAATTCGCGCTCGCGGAAGGTCGTCATCTCTACGGTCTCAAGACTGGCGGTGACGATCGCTGCGGATTCGGGGGAGTCGGCCTCCCACAGTGAGTGGTGCGGCAGCCGGCCAAGCGCGACGACCATTCCGACGGTGAGGGCGCTGTCGGTGGTGGCGTCTTGCTCGACGAACGCGGCGAGGCGGGCGCGTTGGCGGCGCGGCATCCCGAGCAGGTCGTGGCCGCCGAACGTGACGCTGCCGGAGGCGGGAGCCTGCACGGCGGTGAGGGCGCGCAGTAGCGTAGATTTTCCGGCACCGTTTGGCCCGACGAGCGCGCTGAGCGAGCCGCGCGCGACAGTGCAGTCGACGTTGTCGATGAGCAGGGTGCCATCGGTCGTGACGTGGATGCGTTCGGCGGCAAGGCCGGAGTTGTCGCTCATGTGGAGCTCTTTCGCCTGGTGAGCAGAAACGCGAAGATGGGGGCGCCGATCATGGCGGTGACGATGCCGACGGGGATTTCGCGGGGGTCAAAGAGGGTGCGAGCGAGTGTGTCGGCCCAGACGAGAAAGACGGCACCGAGGAGGGCGCTGAGGGGCAGCAGCGCGCGATGGCCGGGCCCGACGAGCAAGCGCACGGCATGCGGCAGAATCAGCCCCACAAAGCCGATCGAGCCGCTGACCGAGACCATTGCTCCGGTGACGAGAGCGGATGCCGCAAGCAGCCCCCAGCGAGTGGCGCTGACATTCACCCCGAGCGACGCTGCCTGCACGTCGCCGAAGGCAAAGGAGTCGAGCAGGCGTCCCGTCAGCATCACGGGGATACCGATCACGATGATGGCGACCATGGTGATGCCGACCGCGGGCCAGCGTGCTCCGCTCAGTGAACCGAGCAGCCACGAGAGCACTTCGCGGTAGGAATCGCCCGTGACGCTCCAGAAGATAACAAAGCTCGTGATGGCTGAAGCGAGAGCAGAGACGGCGATGCCAGCCAATACTGTGCGGGAGGGCGTGATCGCACCGAGCGACCCGGCGAGCAGGAGTGTGAGCGTGAGTGCGAGCAGTGCGCCGATGAATGCGGCGAGCGGCAGCAGCACGGCAGCGCCCAAGAGCAGCACCGAGACGGCACCGAGAGCAGCACCGGATGACAGCCCGAGCAGGTAGGGGTCGGCGAGGGGGTTACGCGTAATCGCCTGCATCACGGCCCCGCTCAATGCGAGCCCCGCACCGACTGCCGCTGCTGTCAGCACGCGAGGCAACCGCAGTTGCCACACGATGCCATCTCGAAGCTCGCTGAGCGGGCTCACCCCGATTCCGAGATGACTCGCGATCGACCGCCACACCTCATCAAACCGGATGTCGGCAGGGCCGATCGTCACCGCCACCGTGATCGACACCAGCAGTGCGATCGCGAGGGCGGAGCCGAGAGCGAGCGGAGAAACTCTAGCCATCAAGCTCCGCAATCTGAGCCGAGAGGCTCTCGGCCGCTTCAACGCTGCGCACGCCAGCCTCGCTCGCCGCGAACGGCACCACGAGGTAACGGCCGGCCTTCACAGCACTGAGGTTAGCGGTTGCGGGGTTCGCCTCGAGTACACCGATTTTCTTGTCGGCGGAGTTCCAGGCGGCATCCACGAGCACGATGAAGTCGGGGTCGGCGTCAACCACGGCTTCCCAGTTGTAGGGCGCCCACGTCGATTTCACATCGGCGGCGATGTTGGTGAGGCCTACTGTGTCGAGCAGCAGTTGGGGAGCTCCGATTCCGGCGCCGACGTAGGGGGTGTCTGAGCCCGAAGAGAACCACAGGGCAGTGCGGGAGTCGCCGTTGGCATCGATCGCCGCCAATTGAGCTTGCTGTTCGCTGACGAGGGGTGCGGCATCCACGCGGAAGATGGAGGCAACGGTCTCGATGTCGCTGAATACGTCGTCAAAGCTGAGCTGTTCTGGCTGCTCTGCGCTCTGGCAGGCTGAGGGGGCGACGAAGGTGTTGATGCCGAGGGCGGTGAGGTCGGCGCGCTCGCCGGCTCCATCCGCGCTGAAGGTTGACTCCCAGCCGGCGAAGACGAGGTCGGGTTCGAGGTCGAGCACGGCTTCTTCGCTCGGCACGCGTTCGGCGATCGACGTGAGACCGGCGGCATCGGATGCCCACTGCTCGGGCACGGGACCGTCCTGAAAAGCGGTACCGATAATGCGGTCGCCCAGACCGAGCGCCAACAGCATCTCGGTTGTCGACGACTTGATCGTGATGACGCGCTCGGGGGCGGTGTCAAAGGTCACCTCGAAGCCGCAATTGCTGAGGTCAACGCTCTGCGCTGCAGCATCGGGGGATGGAGTCGTCTCGGGTGCCGCGCTGGCACAGCCGCTGAGAGCAAGAGCTGACACTGCCAGCAGCGCAGCACTACGAATTGCGGTGCCGCGACGGAAAGGGGAGCGGGAAAGAACAGACATGAGGCCTCTCGAGAAACGATGAAATGGGCGCTCGAACGCGCCACGCACAATAAAGACAGTTTCAAGAAGACCGGCAGCCCCATCCTGGGCAAACCAACCACGCCATACCAAGCGCACGGGTCTGTTGCACCAGTCTAGAGAAACGCGGATGCTCGTGCGTACACCGACCCACACAGCCGTCGTCGCTCATCCGTGGGTCAAGAGACTGAGCGATCGCTGACCGGGGGCGACAGCGAGGGCCTCGCGGGGGTAGAATTGTCGATCGTGTCTAGAATCAGCGAGAACCCGTACGCCGTGATGGTGCGCGATCTCATTCACCGTCCCGGTGAGATGAGAGAGCACTCCATCGATGTCGTCGTACCCGAAGCCTTTGGCAATGCCGTTATCGCGGTACCGGAGGGTTCTGAACTGGCGATCGACGGCCGTTTTGAGTCACTGCACGATGGCGTTTTGGTTGATGCTGTGATCTCTGGTTCGGCGAAGGCTGAGTGCGTTCGTTGCCTCATTGATGTCACGATGCCTGTCCGGGTCGAGTTTCAAGAACTTTTCGCGTATTCTGAGGACGAAGCTTTTGACTACACGGTTATCGATGAGCATGTCGATCTAGAACCTGTAGTGCGGGATTCGGTAGTGTTGTCACTTCCATTCCAGCCGGTCTGTCAGAAAGATTGTCTCGGCCTGTGCCCTGAGTGTGGGGTTCGGTTGCTTGATAATCCAGGACACGAACACGAAGCGCCCATCGATGCTCGCTGGGCAGCGTTGGCCGGACTCCAAGATTTCACGCAAGACTCGCATGATCACAACGTGACCGATGCGGATGATTCACCTGAGACCCAAGAAGAAAAGAGTTAGTCATGGCAGTACCCAAGCGCAAGATGTCGCGGGCAAGCACCCGCATGCGCCGCGCCCAGTGGAAGGCAACGCCTACCGCTCTCGTCAAGACCATTGAGAACGGCAAGACCGTTTACAGCCTCCCGCACCGCGCCAAGGTAGTCGAAGACTCCGCCGGCACCCCCCTGTACATGGAGTACAAGGGCCGCAAGGTCGCTGACGTATAACTAGTCTCCCCATACTCGAGTCAAATAGCGATGACGGGCTCCAGCTCACCTGCTGAGCTCTCCGCTGTGCTCGGGGTCACTATTGACCCCGAGTTGCTCACGCTTGCGTTGACCCACCGCTCTTTCGCGTACGAAAACGGCGGCATCGCGCACAATGAGCGACTCGAATTTCTTGGTGACTCAATACTTGGCCAAGCAGTAACGGTCAAGCTGTATCGCGATAACCCGGAGCTTGACGAGGGAGACCTTGCCAAGCGTCGGGCTAGTCTCGTTTCTTCTGTAGCTCTTGCCGAAATCGCGCGCCTCATTGGTCTTGGTGCGTACATTCGGCTCGGCAAGGGTGAAGAGCAGACGGGCGGCCGCGAAAAGCCGTCCATTTTGGCAGACACCGTTGAGGCAATCATTGGTGCCGCCTATCTCGACCTCGGCGGGGACGAAGCCACTGCGCTCGTCCTCCGCCTCGTCGCCCCGTTGCTGGCCGATCCGGCGCGGTTCGGTGCAGCGATGGATCCTAAGACGAGCCTTCAAGAGCTCGCCGCCCAGCTCGGGCGTGGGGCTCCCGACTATCGCATCGAAGATAGCGGCCCCGATCACTCCAAGCGTTTTCACGCGAGCGTCTGTCTCGACGATGAAGTAATCGCCACGGGCACTGGCTCAAGCAAGAAGCAGGCCGAGATGGCTGCGGCGCTCGAAGCCTGGACGATCCTCCAAGCTGCAGCAAAGTAACCGGCGTGCCCGAACTTCCCGAGGTTGAGGTTGTGCGCGCAGGGCTTGAACCGGCGGTCACCGGCGCGGCTGCGGCATCGGTCACCGTCTTCGACGAGCGCTCATTGCGTCGCCATGAGGGGCCGAGTGAAGACTTCATCGACCGTCTGACCGGTCGCACATTCCTGACGCCTCAGCGCCGGGGCAAGTTCATGTGGCTGCCTCTCGCCGACAGTGCCCACGCAGACAGTGCTGACACTCACGGCGAAGCCCTCGTCACGCATCTCGGGATGAGCGGGCAAGTGCTTTTGCGCGATCGGAGCACGGATGATCGGCTCACGCGCATCCGCATCGAACTTGATCATCCTGACCACGGCGCACTGCGCCTCAACTTTGTCGACCAGCGTATTTTCGGCTCGATGGCGATCGACAGCATGCTGCCCACCGTTGATCAGCCCGCGTTCGCGGTGCCGAGCCAAGTGGCGCACATCGCGCGTGACCCGCTCGACCCCTTCTTCGACGACGCCAAGTTTTTGCGATCGCTGAAGGCCAAGCGCACCACGGTGAAGCGGGCGCTGCTCGATCAGACGCTGATCAGCGGCATCGGCAACATCTACGCCGACGAAGCGCTCTGGGCCGCGCGCGTGCACTACAACCAGCCCACCGAGACCCTCAGCCGCGCGAAAGCGGTGCAGTTGCTCGCGGAAGTGCGGGCCGTGTTCTCTAAGGCTTTAGCCGAGGGTGGCACGAGTTTCGACACGCAGTACCTCAACGTGAACGGCGAATCTGGCTACTTCGCGCACTCACTCAACGTCTACGGCCAGCAAGGTCGGGCGTGCCCGCGCTGCGGTCGCGAGGTCGTGCGTGAGAACTTTATGAACCGCGGCTCACACTTCTGTAAGTTCTGCCAGCGTCTGCGGTGACTGCCTGTCTTATTCTGAAGGCTCAATCGCCACTTTAGATGTGTTGTTCCTCGGCGAGGCTCGCACGATTACTGTCACTCCGGGGATCTAGGCCGAGGCGGATTCAAGGTGCCCTTGTTACCATCATCGTGTGGATACAACGCAAAACGTCTTGCTTACGGCGGAGGAGGCCGACGCGTTACGGTCCCGTATGCGGGACCTCCAAGCTGCCGTGTCGAGGTACTACGCCGCCACCAGCAAGCAGGGCAATTTTGAGTCCGAACTTCGTGCTTTCATTACACACACGCAAGCGATCAATGATCTTCTAACGGAAGCAATAGCCAATAGGACGTCCTTTAAAATTGCTCTTGAGTCACAAGGAGAGGACGCGAAGAAACTTCTAGACGCTATCAAGTACATCCGTAATATTGATCAGCACCTGCTTTATTCCGTCACACCTGATTCCGAGAACGTGCGTATCGTCGGAGGGTCATTTGGATTTCGCTTTTTCCCCGTCTGGAAGTCGATCCCACTTGCCGTGCACGATCGGCTGCGCTCTAGCACTCGGAAACTGCAGCCTGCTTTTAACGACCGTCTCGTGGGGCGGGAAATTTCCGGATCAATGATGGAGGTGCTTCGCCTTTTGGGCGCGCTGATTCCTGAAGCGGTGCATCGTGACGGCAATAACGAGTGGTCGGGATTTCCGTTAATGTCTCAACCCGGTATGGGCTACCCGCTGCATCCGAACGAACCACTTGATCATTCTCAAGTAATGGATTGGCTTTCTAAGCGAATACCGAACGGAGACCTTCGCGTTGCCATGGGTCTCCGCATTCATCAAGGCGTGAAGTACTTGTACGGCAACACATGGGTCAAGAACTATTCATTCACGCCATTTATGGAAACAATCGAGCAAGTGCAAGCGGATATCTCTGCTGGCTTCACGTATCTAGTTTGCGAAGATATGCACACGCTGAAGTCAGTTAGTGATGAGTTTGCCGATGCCTTGCAAGGTGGGGTTCTCCGCTCTATCGTCGACGTCGCCGAACAGGGGCCACCGGTGACTGAGCTTCATCTCACCGAAGAATGGATCACTCCCGGGTCGGAAGTGTTTTGGGACGACGTAAATATCGAGGTTCACAAGAACTTGCCCGAAAGCTGGCTCTTCGAGGTTCGACGCGCACGTCGCCTGAACGCGCTCGTGCCGCCGTCGTTCATTTCTGCCTGATCGAGCACGCCGCCACTCAGGTTTTGGTGCAGGGAGCGGCTCGTCGAAATCTTCTCTGGCGCGTACTGTCCGGTAGGAGATCCTAGGGCGGTAGATTCGTTGCATGGCAAGTGATCATGTCTTCATCTCATATATCAGCGAGGACGCTGAGCAGATCGATGAGTTGCAAGGGGCTCTGGAAGCTGCTGATTTCATTGTATGGAGGGACAAGGATAAGCTCTGGCCGGGCGATGACTGGCAAAGCGAAATCCGCAATGCGATCCGGAGCGGCTCGTTTGTTTTTCTAGCTTGTTTTTCTTCAAACCTCGCCAAGAGGGAAAAATCGTACCAATTTGAGGAGCTCACGCTCGCTGCGGAAGAGTATCGCTTGAGACCACCGGGTGCGTCATGGCTTATGACTGCTCGATTGGACGAATGTGAGATACCCGAGATTGATCTCGGGACTGGACGCACTTTGGGGAGATCAATTCACAGAGCAGATTTGTTCGGAACCTCAAAGAGTGCTCAGCTCAGTCGGCTCGTTGTCGCAATTCAGCGATCCATCGGGTCCTCGCCTGGTATTCCGCCTGCGTCGGTGTCTGCCGTTGCTTCAGAAGCCGCCGAAGCAAAGAGTGACGTCGTGGAAACGCTCAGGAATCTCCTTCGGAATCCATCACTGGTAATGGACTACGACGACTACCTGTCTGATCTGCGTGAACCAATTCGTGACGCCCTTAAAGATCGGAATCGATTCCCGCTGTCCGTGCCGCAAGGAACAAAAATGGACAAGGTTTTTGCGCGAGAATGGGTCAACCGTGTCAGGCGCTACGATGATCTGCTTGCTCCGGCGCTAGTGCCACTGAAGCTGATAGCAATGTACGGAACACAGTCTCATGAACAAGAATTGGCGCAGACGATAAGGATCCTCGCCCAAGAATCGAAACAAGATGCTGGAACCGATATCCTTCGGTCTGTTAGTGAGTACCCGGCAATTCTCGCGACCTACGCCGTTGCACTCGGCGCCCTCGCAAAGCAAAACTACTCGATGCTGCGAGCCGCAACCGTTGACGTCCGAACTGTGATGAGTCGTGGCCAGTCAATCCCGTTCATTCTCGACTCCGGAAGTCAAAGCGTGATCGGCATCGACCGTTGGCGTGCACTTGGCACTTTGCTGTGCCTTGAGGACGATAAGAAAGCACCCGATGACGAAGCGGCCGAGAAGCTCTTGGCCGCTAGTGGCGGGCATAGACTTACGCCTATCTCGGATCATCTGTTTACAGTGCTCGCGCCCCTGAATCACCAGCAGTTCGCGGGAGACTCCGAGTACGCAGAAGCTTTTGACAGGGTCGAGGTTTTCCTTGATGCGATTTCTGAAGACGCGCGTGCTCAATCGGGTGAATTTTACGGCCCGCACGGCGGCTACGGCCGCTACACTTGGCGCCACAGGCACAGTAGTCAGGGCCCTGAGACAACTATGCTCCAGGAAGCACGAGCACAAGGTCAGGGGTGGACGCCTTTGCTTGGCGGCCTGTTCGGCGGTGAGTCGGAGCGGGCTATTGCCGCACTTGAGTCCGTCGAGGAACTGGCAGGTCATGTTCGTTCTTCGCGGTGGTGATAAGCGCAGGCCCAGGCGTTTTAACGTTCAAAGGCTAGACAGACCCGCACCCGATATTCCGAAACGGAAAGCGTACGGACCTAGTTGAGGGGCGAATCCGCTCCCATAGGTATCTACTGAGGATTCGACCGGGCGCCCGCTTCACGATCGTGAGTATTCGAGGGAGCCCTAGATGCGTTTTCGCGCGGGATTGAGTTCCGCGCTCCCGGCGCTGCTGAGGTCTGGAATCTCTCCGCGATCAATTCGGGCCTAGCCGTGCCCCTCGGGCGCCCCAGCGCTGACGCCGAGGTCTTCAGTTCCAGATTTGGCAGATTTGCCGGCGCGGGCCAGAGCGATTGAGGGCTGTCAGATCGCTCCGAGATCTAGCTTGTGCACGACGAGCCTTCGAAAAGCAAAATGAACTCGATGCTAACCAAGGAGAAGGCAACCCCGCTGTTAACCAGATCCCAGGAACTCAGTGTGTAGCTCGCATTGTGTGTGCCTCCGGGGCCGCATTTGCTGCTTGGATTGGGTCATGAAACTATCGCCGTTCGAATCCGAGTATGCAGATTCAGCCCTGCCGACATTTGAGGGTGGCCCAGCCACACATGATGTGGCACGCACCAACGCGAACGCAGAGGCTCCATGGACACAGATGTCGGTCCTCTTGGGGACAACAGTGATCCAAGCTGTCCAGAGCTTCTACCTGGCAAAGCGGTCCAGACAGTACTTCCGTGATCTACCGGAGAACGACGATCGGGTCGGTCAGGCGATCGAGGGCATCAACAGCCGGTTGATGCGAATGGCGGTGCTTGACATCGCCGCGCTCAACGACGGCGGGCTGGGGCGCCACGATCCCGACAACAGTCGGACCGCGTCATTGCCCACAGCCCATCAACGAATGAAGCGGCATCTAACCGACGCCGACGCGTCCGCTGCCGACCTGGAGAACCTGAACAAGCTGCGCACTGACATTAACTCGGATCATTACTTACCGTTGAAGTATGTCCGCCACCTCCGCAACAAATGGGCAGGGCACCCTTCTTTGGACCGCCGTTTCGACTCTTGGGCGAGTGCCGACAAGACGCTTTCGATCGCTGCGGTAGAGGCAGCCTTAGCTCGGCTAGTCAACAATGCCCATGACACTGCACTGTTTGTCTCTACAGCCCCTGCTTTGCAAAGCTTTCGCCAGCCCCTGGCGGCAGCGAGGCCTGACGGATCGATACCTATGCAGGTTGAACTGAGCGAGGTAATAGTCTGGGCGGGACTCATGCGGGAGTACACCGGCAAGAATATCCGTGCCCTCCGTGCTCAGATCACAGGCGAGAGCATGCTCGAGCGTCTGGTTCATACGGAGGCCTACCGAGGTGAGCAGTACTAATACTGCGTAGGTCTGCGTTGTTGCGTGAATACGCTTCAGTCGTGTCATGGGCACCCGTGCAACGCTGTCAGCCCCGCTGCGTTGCCGCGTTGCGGGACTCCTTGGGTTATAAAACCTCGTGCTAATTCTGTTGCCTTCCGTAGCAGCCTCGCCGCGGATGGTCGTCTGCCGACCACATCACTCGCTTCCGCACCTTAGCGGTGCGCTTATGGGCCCGCCAGCGTTCGCCCGCTGACCGGCCCAATTTCGAACCCGCGGGCGTTCAGAACGGGAGTAACAAGTTGAGTTGAACTTTCCATTCCTCGCTGATCGCAACCGGAGTGCTACACCGAGTTGCCGTGGGACCGAACTACTTCCGCGCAATATCGACGAGGGTCGGCTTCTGCGCGGTCGCCTTTGAGCGATACCGGCAGTGGAATCCTCGAGGTTGGGCCGCTCGCATCTCTCTCGCACAGTAGCCAGATCCCTTTCCGCAGGGGATCCGAACGGGATAGCCTGAGCAGAGACCTGCGATAGTCGATCTCGTGACCGCGCCGTAGCGAGATCATTCATTGTGAGGAGTGACATGTCCGGCAAGCCAAAGCGGCACCATACAGTGCCGAAGTTCTATCTCGAGGGTTTCGCTGACGGAAAGATGCTCCACGCGGTCAATATTCAGGATGGCAGTGAGCACAACACCAACGTTGTGAACGCAACAGCGGAGTCGCACTTCTACAGGGTTCCGGATCATCCGACGGACCCTGATGCCTTCGAAGCTGCGCTCTCGGAGGCCGAGGGCGTTGCAGCTGGGATTCTGCGGTCGATTGCCGCGGGCGCCTGGCCTTTGAGCGCCAACAATCGTTTTGCGTTCGCGCAGTTCATGACGTTGCAGTTCCTCCGTGTGCAGAGTCACCGGCGACAGATGCACCACGCCATCGCCGCCATCCTGAGAGGGCTGGCGACTGATGAGCCAGCTGAGTTCGAACGTATCCTTGCACTTCCCGGCGCCCCGGAAGGTGTCGACTTCGCGAACGGAGAAGTGCCCCCGCTTGTCTCATCGGCTGTCCACATCCAGCAGATATCGACGTTGATTCCCGCACTCGTGGGGCACCTACTTGACCGTCCCTGGGGACTGGTCAGATTCGATCAGCCATCACTCATTACGTCCGACGAGCCGCTCACTCCTATTCCGAACCCACGCGAGAGTCATAACCTGGGTCTGGGACTCGAGAACTCTTGGGCGTTGCTCTTTCCATTGACGCGCGAAGTCGCGCTCGTAATGTTCCGGACTCCCATCCCTTCGCAGATGACGCCTGTGGATCAACAAATCGTCGAGGGCTACTTTGACTACAGCCGCGAGGGTGACCCAGCCTCACTTCAAGCATTCAACGCCAACACAGTGATGCACGCGCTCAGGTTCGTGTTCCACCATCCGTCCGACGCTCACCTAATGCCCTCGAACGCCATGGATCTCGCGAAGTTGGGTGGTCGAATCAACCTCGATGACTTTCGAGAAGACCTTCGAGCGGCACCGTGAGAAGCCGAAGCAAACGGGGCGGTCCGGGCGGCGGTGTGTCTAGACCCCTGAGACTCCTAAACTGCTGAGTGTTGGGCGGTGTCAACGGCGGGTTGTGTTGGTGTTTATCCATCAATTTGACATTGCCTGATCAGGATCCGCCGCAACTGAAGAACGGGCTAAGTGAATTGCGCCGCCGCCGCTCACCTGCGAAACGCATGTCTTCGCGACGTCACGAGACGCCATCTACGCATTAGTGAGTCGCCGATCGTTGCATTGTGATGCAGCCCGCTAGGCCGCAATTGCCTGCAGCCTAGCGAGCGCGTTTTAGCCCCAGGTGCGCGCGTCGCCGTTCTGGCGGTAGTCAGGCCAGGGGAGATCGATCGGCGGCTGGAAGTCCGCCGGCAGCAGGGCGGGCATCGGTTCGTCAGCGACGCGCTGGTCGAACTCGTTCTTCGCCTCGGCGAGGAGTGCCGGGTCAACCAGCAGGTCGATGAACGTGCCAGCAACGGTCTTGCCCGCGGTCTCGATCGTAGGGTCGATTGTCTCCGGGATTCCACCAAGAGCATTCATGACCCAACCGGGGTAAGCGCCCTTGCCGGGTGCAGGCTTGAGAGCAGGTCGCGAGACATAGAAGCGCACGGTCGGTGCGTAGTGCGTCATCTCGACGTAGTCATCGCTCGTCCAGTTCTGCTGCCACGGTGCGAGGTGCTCGCGCAGTGCCTTCTCGGCATCCTGCGGGGTGATGAGCTGCTCGCATTCGTCGAGGAACGGCTTCTCCATGGCGTCGAGGCCAAGGTTGCGCTGAATCTCTTGCGCAACAGCGATCGCGTCAGCGCCGTAGCTGGGGGCTCCCACGGCTTCGAGGTTGTTGTAGAGAACGGTCGACATCGCATGGTTGGTGCGGCCGGGGCGGCTGCGCGCCACCCACGTGGTCTCCACGTCGCAGTGAGCCATCGCCCCGGCGTGTTCAGCGTTGCGGTCGAGCACGGCGAGCACGTGCTCTGCCATTTCGATGTTCGGGGTGCGCCACGAATACTGGATGCGGGCGACGCGCGCCGGCAGATTGTCGGCGGTCGCTTGGCCGTCAAGCAAGATGGCGTCACTGAGACTCCACCCTCCAAAGCTCGGGAGCATGGCATCCTGCATGATGCGCGACGAGGTGTACATCGACATCAGGGCAACGTTGGCGCCGGGAGCGCGCGCTGCGGAGTGCGAAGCAGGGATGGGGGAGTTGGGGTTGGCGTTGAGCTGCCACGACTCCGGCTCGTCACAAATGAAGGTGTAGACCTTGCTGTAGTACGCACCGCACTGAGTGTCCCAGCGGGCGGTGTTGCACAGCGGCAGCATGTAGAAGGGGTGAAAGCTCACGATGGCATCCACGTCGTCGTAGTAGCCGCGCAGGCCGTGAACGACCTTGGAGCCGTGCATCTTTTCGGCGGGCTCGCCCGTGTACTTGAGGGTGCCGGGGATGTTGTGCTTCTCCATGGCGTGCTTGGTGGCGAGCAGCCCGGCGAGCGTCGAAATGCCGAGCGCGGAGTGCGGGTCGGTGTGACCTGGAGCGAAGCGGCTCATGCCCTCACGGCTGTCCTCGGTAACGGATGCCGACTGGTTGTTGCCGGGCACAGCGTCGTATTCGGCGTAGCTCAACATCGTGGGGCCGCCCGTGCCGTTGCTCCATTCCGCGCTGAAAGCGGTCGGCATCCCGGCCGAACCTTCTTCAACCGTGAAGCCCTCGGTGCGCAGCAACTCGACGTACCACTGGGCCGAGCGGAACTCGCGCCAGGCAGGCTCGGCGAGCTGCCAGATGTGGCTGTGCCACTCCGAAAGGCGCGGCATATTGTCATCCACCCACGTGCGGGCGGTGGCTTTAGCGTCGGCGGCGAGAGCGAGTTCTGTCATGTCGTGATCCTTGAGCTGAAGAGAAGAGGTGAAGTGGTGAGGTGAGGTGTGTTGCTGCCAGGCCGGCCCGCGGGCCGCAGTGCTAGCCGTGTGCGGCTTCGAAGATGCCGAGCGGCACATGAACGAGCGCGAGCCCCGGAGTCGCAATGGCCTGAGCCACCGTCTCGGTGAGTTGCTCAGGCTGGGTTACCGAGAAGCCGTGACCACCAAAGGCTGCCGAGAGTACCGACCAGTTGGGTTGCGCGAGCACAACTCCCACAGGAGCGATGCCGCGGTCGCGTTCGTTCTGGTTGATTTCGGCATAGCCGCCGTTGTCGACGCACACGATAGTGACATCGAGGCCTTGTTCGATAGCAGTGATGAACTCTTGAACGGCGAACATCAGCGCACCATCGCCCAATACACAGACCACGGGACGATTGGGCGACGCTACCTTGGCGCCCAGCGTTGCTGGCAGTCCGTAGCCGAGCGTGGCGTAGGCAGGGGTGTAAAGGAACGAGTGTGAAGTTTCTTGGCGTACGACGCTCGCCATCCCGAAATATGTGATCTGCGAGGAGTCGCCCGCGACGATCGCGTTCTCGGGGATCGCTTCGTTGATCATGGTCGCCACTCGGTGCAGAGTCGGCGAGACTTCTTGTGCCTCACGAACCGCGGTTTCGCGCACGGCGTCGAGTTCCGCAGCCGTTATCGCGTTGCCCGTGATGGGCTGTGTAGCCAGAGCGTCGCGCAACTGGCCAACGATTACCGCGCTATCTCCCACTAATCCGAGATCGCTCAAGACGTTCTTGTTGAGTTGCGATTCCAAGATATCGATGCGGATGACCGTGCCGGCCGGCGCGATGACGCCGCCCCACAGCTCCGCTTCGCCCAGCTTTGAACCGATGATGAGTAGGGCATCCGACTGGTTAATGAGCTCGTGAATGACCGGTAAACGGATCTCGGAGGCCAGCGAAAGCGGGTGAGTCTCTGGAATCGACGCCTTGCCGTTGAGCGTTGTCACGACGGGCGCATTCAGTGATTCGGCGAGAGCGGTGAGCTCGCTGCCGATGCGGCTCGCACCACCACCGGCGATGATGACGGGATGCGCGGCGGACGCCAAGATCTCGGCGGCGCGTTCGACGGCGCCGGCATCAGCGGTGGCGCGGGCACGCTCAGGGCGGGCCTGCAGCAGCTCCTCCGGGCAATCGCTCGCTGACTCGAGCACGTTGAGGGGAATCTCGATGTGCACGGGGCGCGGACGGCCGTAGCGGAATAGTTCGAAAGCATCGTGAACGGCGGTGACGGCATCCGTTGCGCTCGTGACTCGACGGCTCCACTCCACGATCGCGCCAGCGGCACCCGTGGAATCTTTGGTCTCGTGCAGTGCGCCGTTGTCGGCAAACTCGCTGCCCTCGGCAACGCCGGGGGAGATGAGGATCATCGGGCGGGATTCGCAATAGGCAGTGCCCGCGCCCGACAGAGCGTTGAGCAGGCCGGGGCCAGAGGTTGTTATTACGACACCGGGCAGGCCGGTCTGCTGCGACCAGCCATCCGATCCGTAGCTCGCTCCCTGTTCGTGACGAGTGGTCACGGGGTGAATACCGAGCGCGCTGAGGGGGCGATACAGCTCAAGGTTGTGGGTGCCGGGAATCCCAAACACAGTGTCGATGCCGTAGTTGCGCAGCACCGTCATGATGGCGAGACCCGCGTTGTTGACGTCGACTCCCACGCCTAACGCTGTCGCTGTCGCCTCGGCGGTGTAATTGTCGCTGCTATTCGAGGTCATCGCGGTGCTCACTTCGCTTCGGCGCTGTACTGGCGAACGCCATCAACCCACGTTTCGGCGACAGTGATCGCACCGATCTGAGCACACTCGGTTTCGAAAATGTCGGCGGTCAGCACGGCAAAGTCAGCACGCTTGCCGACCTCAAGGCTGCCCAAGTCATCTTCACGCCCCAGAGAATACGCCGCGTTGATGGTGTGAGCGCGCAATGCCTGTTCGCGACTAATGGCAAGCGAGTCAGGCCCAAGCTGAGCGCCGCGGCGAGTGATGCGCGTGGTGGCCGCCTGAATGGCTTCGAGCGGGCGCGGGTCGGCGACCGGGGCATCCGAACTGATCGTGATCGGAACGCCAGCAGCCGCAAACTCTCCAAGCGGGTTGAAGCGCTCGCCGGGAGTACCGATGGCCTGTTCAACGCCTTCGCCCCAATTGAAGTGGTGCTGCGGTTGGTTGACGGGCCGGATGCCGGCTGCCGCCATCCGGTTAATCTGGCCGGCGGTGGGAAGGCCACAGTGTTCGATGCGGTGCCGGGCGTCACTCGTGGGGTTTTCTGCCTGCGCCGCTTCGATTGCGTCGACGACCATTTCGATGGCGGTGGGGGACTGGGCGTGGGTTGCGGTCTGGAGACCGACGGCATGAGCGCGGCTGATGAGCGCCTTGTAGTCGGCGGGCTCGTGGTAGAGCTGGCCGGTGCGGCACGGGTCTCCGACGTAACCGTCAGGGAAGTACGCGGTCCAGCCGCCAAGAGTGCCGTCGGCGTAGAACTTGATGCCCGAGAAGCTCAAGTGGGCGTTGCCGAAGGCTCCGTGCATTCCGGTTTCGATCGCTTCGTCGAGCAAGTGCGAGAGCAAGTACATCGAGATGCGGGTCTTGAGCTGGTTCTCCTCGGCTAAGCGTAAGTAGGTGTCGAATTCGCGACGGGAAACCTGGGCATCACCGATTGTCGTGACGCCACCCTGGAGGAACGTATCCTGCGCCACCGCAAGCTGGCGCACGTGCTCCGCGGGGGTGTCGGCGAGGTGGAAGTTGGGGCCGTGGTGGCCGACCTTCACCCCACCGAGGCCGGTGAGGATGTTGCAAGCGGCATCCGAAAGCTCGCCAGTGAGATCGCCATCGGCGTCACGGAAAAACTCACCGCCCTGGGGATTTTCGGTCTCACGGGTGATGCCAAAGAGCTCGAAGGTGTAGCTGTTAACGACACCGCCGTGGCCGGAGGCGTTCATGAGGTACACCTCGCGGTCGAGGGCGACTTCGTCGAGTTCGGTGCGGTGCGGATGACGCTGCTCAGCTAGGTTGCGCTGTTCGTACCCATAGCCACGGATCGGCTGACCCTCGGGGACGGTGTCGGCGGCCGCTTTCAACAGCGCCACGATCTCAGGAATGCTCGATGCCTTGTCTGGCCCGCAATCGACCCAGCTCATCATCTGACCGAGCATGAGCGGGTGGGCGTGGGCGTCGATGAAGCCCGGCACGATCACCTGGGTTCCGAAGTCAACACGTGCAGGCTTCGCTGGTGACAGTGTCGCGGCTGCGGTGAGGCACTCGTCAACGGTCCCGGCGGCGGCGACCTTGCCTGCGAACATAAGGATGGCGCTCGCGACGGTGTTCTCGGCATCGAGAGTGTGGATCGCGCGCGCGGTCACAATCGTCGGGGTGAATTCTGAAAGTGGCACATCAAAGGCCGAAAGCTTGCGCATGAGTACTCCGGTGAGGTTCTTAGTGAGTGGAGGAGAGAGAAGGTGCCGCTATCGGCACGAGAGGAGTGTCTGGTGTACCTCGTTGGGCCCACGAGACAACATTGTGGGCTTGCATCCGCACGTATTCTGCTTCGCTGCGACCAGAGAAGTAGGCGACGTGCGGCGTGATGAGAGCACGCGGATGACCGAGGAGCGGATGCTCGGAGCCCGGCGGTTCGACATCTAAGACATCGAGGCCAGCGCCAGCAAGGTGTCCGCTGTCGAGGGCTTTGCGAAGTGCTGAACTATCGACGAGACCGCCCCGGCTCACGTTGATGAGGTACGAGAGCGGTTTCATCGAGCTGAGGAACGCGGCGTCGACCATGTTGGCGGTGTCGGCGGTGAGGGGCAGATGCAGCGAGAGAAAGTCCGAGCTCGAACGAGCTGTTGCTGCATCGACCCGGCGCACTCCAGCTGCCGTGAAGCGTTCACGAGTTTCATCAGTGTCAGGAACAAGCGGATCGTAGCCGATGATCTCGCCGAACAGCGGGCGAGCGAGTTCAGCGAATTTCATGCCGATTCGGCCCAACCCCAGCAGGCCGAGAGTGCATTCGCTCAGGCGCGGCTGCACGAGAGTGTCCCGGTCGTTCCAGCGGTCAAAGACGACGGCCTGCTGCGAGAACGTGATTCCACGAGCCAAATGAAGCGCCATCGTCAGTGCGTGCGTCGCTACCTCTTCGGTAGCAGCCCCCACGATCGTCGTGACCCAGATTCCGTGTTCGGTTGCCGCATCCACATCGACGTTGTCAAAGCCCATCGACATGAGAGCAATGATCTTCACCGAGGGCATCCGTTCGATCATCGAACGAGTGACCCTGGCGTAGCCGACGAGCAGCGCGCTGGCACCGGCTGCACCGGTGACGATGGTCTCGGCATCCAACGAATCAAGATAGCTGACGTCGAATCCTGCAGAACTTAAGAGTTCTCGTCCGGCGGTGAAATCTGTACCATCGAGATCGGTATAGACGGCGCGAAGTGCAATGCCGCTATTAGTGGACATGGCTCAAGAACTGCTTTGTACGCTCGTGCTGTGGGTTCTCAAAGAACGCGGCAGGTTCGGCCTGTTCGACGATCACTCCGCCGTCAAACAGAGTCACCTCGTCAGCGGCTCGACGGGCAAAGCGCACTTCGTGGGTGACGACGATCATTGTCATTCCCGCAGCGGCAAGATTCTCCATTACTTCGAGCACTTCACCTACCAGCTCCGGGTCAAGAGCGGATGTCGGCTCATCGAAAAGCATGACGTGTGGGTTGAGAACGAGAGCGCGGGCAATCGCAACACGCTGTTGCTGGCCGCCGGAGAGCTCGGAAGGGAAATGTCCGTCGCGCTCGGCGAGGCCGACCTTGTCGAGAATCTCGAAGGCTCGTTCTCTGGCCTCCACTTTGCCGACGCCCTGCACATCGGTAAGCCCGAGGGCTACGTTGTCGAGCGCGGTGAGGTGCGGGAACAGATTGAACTTTTGAAATACCATGCCGATATCGCGTCGTTGCACGGCGAGCCTGCGCTCGGAGTGATGAGCGATGCGGCCATTGTTATCGGAGGCGCCGATGCGTTTTCCGTCGAGCAGAATCTCACCAGAATCGGCAGGCTCTAGCAGCGCCATGAGGCGAAGCATCGTCGATTTTCCCGAACCAGACGGTCCGAGAACGGCCTTCACTTGCCCCTTATTGACGGCAAACTCGACGCCCTTGAGCACTTCATTTCCGTTGTAGGCCTTGTGGAGGTTTGACACTTGGAGGGTAGGCACGGTGGCCGGAGTCTCGTTGCTCATGCTTACTTCTCCTTGGGGATCGTCGCGAGGGCGCGTGTGCTCAGTGAGAGCGGTGAATTGTTCTTCTTGAGACCTCGCGAGGTCCACAGGAATCGCTTCTCAATTCGACTCTGAATGAGCGTGATAATCGACACGATCACGAGGTAGTAAATGATCGCGACGGCGTAGTACTCGGCGTAGCGGAAGGTGATGTTGACCCCAACCTGAGCGGTCGTGAGGAGCTCCTTCAGAGAGATCACCGATGCCAGCGAAGAGTACTTAATGAGACCGATGAACTCGTTACCCGTTGGCGGCAATGCGGTGCGAATCGCTTGCGGCAGGATCACCTTGCGCATGACGGAACCGGGCTTCATGCCCAGGGCCCGGCCAGCAAGCTCTTGACCGTCATCCACACTACTCAGCGCCGAGCGGATGATCTCGGCCATGAATGCTGCTTCAACGAGACCGAGACCGATGGATGCCGCGATGAATGGCGTATACCAGTCAGAGCGCAGCGCGGGAAGAACTTGGGGCAGCGCGTTCCACATGATGAGAAGAACGAGAAGTGCGGGAAGGGCGCGGAAGAACCACACATAGAGGTGCGAAGGCCCCCTGAGGTAGGACTTCTTTGAGGTGCGTCCGATGGCGAGAAAAAAGCCGAGAACGGTCGCAATGACGAGTGACAGTGCTGCGACGCCGATCGAGGTGAGAGCTCCCCACAGATAGGCGGGGTTGACGAGTTGCTCGAAGAAGATTGCTGGATCAAAGATCATGTGGTGTGACTCCCTGGTTGTGGGTGGTCACTCGAGGCGACCACCCACAGTCGAGTGTTCTTAGTAAACGTCGACGATCGATGCGTCGAGGTTGTAGTCGGCGGCGATTTTTGCAAGCGTTCCGTCGTCGTAGAGTGCGCGAAGTGCTTCGGCGATGGCGGGGCTCAACTTGCCATCCTTGGGAGTGAAGACTCCGAAGGTGGTGTCGGGGTCAAATACGCCATTGGCGACTGCGAGGAGTCCGTCGTTTTGGGTCGCCATATAGGCAGCGGCAACGTTGGTTTCAACGAGAACGTCTGACTTGCCGTTGATCACGGCGAGAACCGTTTCTGCGGTCTTGGGGTACTCCGTGTTCGTGATGGGTTCATCGCCCGCAGCAACACAGTCATCGCTGAGCTTCTGAACACTCACGCTGTTGCTGGATGCCGCTTGGGTCGCCACTTTGAGCCCGCAGAGGTCGCTGCCCTCTTTCAGCTTTGCTGCGAGGTCGGGAGCTGCCAAGGCGGCGGGGCCAGCGTTCATGACGGCGGCAGCATCGGCGATCTGTAGGCGTTCCTCGCTCATGTAAAGGCCGCCGAAGATGACGTCGCACTTACCCGACTGAAGCCCAGGCATGAGGCCGTCGAATGAAGTCACTTCAAACTTGGTTTCGACTCCCCAATAGTCCGCGACAGCGCGGATGCCGTCTGCATCGAAGCCGATAATGTCACCACCGGTCGAGTCGGCGTAGTACTCGAGGGGAGCGTATTCGGGGTCAATGCACGCGGTGAATGTGTTCGCGTTGACGAGTCCTTCGGGGGCATTGGATGATGCAGAGCTGCCGGTGTCGGTGCTGGAGTCTGTGCCGGCGGCACAGCCAGTCAGCAGGGCCGCTACTGAAATGCCGGCGGCGAGGCCGATGATCGATTTCTTCATTGTTTCTCCTGGGGCTGCAGAACGATTCACCCGGTGACGGTGCTGGGAGGGTGATGTGGTTGTCACCATTGTGTTCACGCGCACCGATCTTGTCAATGCATATTTGCACTCTGGTAACTAAATCGACGCAAAGTTGAAACAATCTTCTCGTCTATATGGGTCAAATCGAGGTTTCTGCTTCAATAATCTGACAAAACGCTACTCAACAAGTGCTCGCTGAGATAGTCTGGCCGCGTGGACCAGATAACCGAGCAATCTTTCGCAATCTTGCGCCAAGACGGCAGAACGTCGTTTAGCGACATCGCGCGCCAGCTCGACACCAACAGGGCTAGCGTCGCCAAGCGCATCAATCCCTTGCTGCAATCTGGAGACATCCGCATCATTGCTGCTGTGCATCCGCGTCTCCTGGGGTTGCACGTGCTTGCCCACTTGTCGATTCAAACCGAGGGAGACGCTGGCGGCCTCGCCGAACGTATTTGCCAGCTCAATTCACCCGTCTTCGTCTCAGAACGCACGGGCAAGTACCAACTCATCTCCGAGTTGCACACCACCACGATGGCCGAACTGCACGAAGAGATCCGTGCGATTCGCTCGCTGCCGGGTGTAGTCGACGTTCAAGTGCTGGTCTACGAGCGCACGCTCAAGAGTTTTTTCTTGGGCGAAGAGCCGGAACTGGCTGACCTCCCCATCGACGCAATCGACCTCAAACTCATGGAACTGCTTCAGCATGATGGGCGCATGGGGTACGCCGAATTGGCCGACGCTGTCGACCTCTCGATTAGCGGCTGTCGAACGCGCATCAATCGGCTCACGGAGACCGGAGCAATGCGGATCGGTCTGATGCGCCAGCGCACCGACATGACCTCGCACCTTACGTTTGGGTTCGGTTTCATCACACACGGCGACATGGAGCCGATCTTTGATTTGATTTCGGCACAGGCCGGGGTCGAGTTCATGGCGCGCACAATCGGTCGCTTCGACTTCGTTTCGACGATCTCATTCCCGACGCTGAATGAGTTCAACGGTTTTGTTGCGGCGCTGCGGGCGATCGACGAAGTGACATCGCTCGAGACGTGGTTACACGCTCGCATTCATAAAGAGCGGTACCAGCACAGCCTCCACCGCATCCGCGAGGCTGCCGCGGTGCTGGTTGAACAGAGACCGCTCGCGGCCTCTTAGGCTGTGCCGCTAGCGCAGCTCTTTCTTCCACGCGCTCTCGTAACCGATGGGCTCGAAGCCGACGGCCTCATTGACCGAAAGCATGTGGCGGTTTTCTTCAGCGTTATAGGTAACGACCGAGGGGTGGCCCGGGGTGACTCGTTCGAGATGCGCGAGATTGAGCACCTTCAGCAGATTGCCGAGGCGGTGTCCGCGATGCTCGCTCACAACGATCGTGTTGTCCTGAATCACAGCGAGCTCCAGCTGCTCCGGCACGGTGAGAGCGGTGTACGCAACGAGCTCACCCGACTCGACATGCTCGATGGCCGCGTACACGGTTGTCACGGTGCTGCTCGCGAGTCGTCGTTCGTGCTCCATGAGACGTTCAACCGTCCAGACATCTTCCGGAGGCTCAAGGCCAGCACTCGGTTCATCAGTGCTCATGCGGGTGTACAGCAACGCGAGGTCTTCCCGCCACTGTTCCGGGCACGATCCGACCCACTCGTGAACGGCGTAGTCCCGACTGCAGCGTGCGATGGCGTCATCGACTAAAGAACGCAAGCCGGGAACAGGAAGCGCAAGTCGGCTCACGCGCTCGACTTGCTCAAAGCTGTAGCCGTGCTTCTGAAGAAACTGGACACCGGCGGCATCACGAGGAACAGCACCGTAGCCTGTGGGGGCGGCGAGGAGCGCACCGTCGCGGGGGAGGGTCGGCACATACATGTGGACCTTGCGCTTGCCAGCATCCGCCGCAATTTTCTCTAACCCGGCGAGGAGCCGACTGCCAATGCCGCGGTGGCGGTAGTCAGGATGAACGAATGCGTTGATCCACGCGGTATCTGCTTCTTCGCCCACATGCGTCTCGTAGTCACCACGCCCCACAATGCGGTCGTTGTCACGAGCGACGAGCATGGTGCGCTCGGCGAATTCACTGGGCTGCCACACGCCGATTTCGACAGCAGCGTCATAAGCGAGTTCGGGATACAGCGCCACGATTTCATCAGTGCTGTTGCGGAGGGTGTTCGCGACAGTGAAGTCATCCGAACCGTCCGGGGCGACAACGACAGGGATATCGAGGGGCGAAATCTCGATCTCTGACATGAGTGCACCAATCTGCGAGGGAAGGCGCTACGGAGGTAGCCGACCAGAATACGCCGAGAGGGCGCGCAGCGCTAGAGTCCGTGGTGCCATGCTCTGCGCGGCAGAACGGCGGAACCCCGCGCATCCGGTACCGTATACCAAGGTTCTGACCAGCAACTTGGCCAGCAGAGACAGGGCGGTGACGTGTACCTCAAGAGTTTGACCCTCAAGGGGTTCAAGTCGTTCGCTCAACCGACCACTTTTGCGTTCGAACAGGGCGTGACGTGTGTCGTCGGCCCCAACGGTTCCGGCAAATCGAATGTCGTGGATGCTCTCGCCTGGGTTATGGGCGAGCAGGGTGCCAAAACTTTGCGCGGCGGCAAGATGGAAGACGTCATCTTTGCGGGTACAGCTACGAAGGGCCCGCTCGGTCGTGCCGAGGTCGTACTCACGATCGACAACGCTGACGGCGCGCTGCCCATTGAATACAGCGAAGTCACCATCAGTCGCACCCTGTTCCGCAACGGCGGCAGCGAATACGCGATCAACGGCACTCAATGCCGTCTGCTCGATGTTCAAGAATTGTTGAGCGACTCGGGTCTCGGTCGCGAAATGCACGTCATTGTTGGTCAAGGCCAACTGGATGCGGTGTTGCATGCCAGCCCCGAAGACCGTCGCGGTTTCATCGAAGAAGCAGCCGGCATCCTCAAGCACCGTCGTCGCAAAGAGAAGACGTTGCGCAAGCTTGACGCCATGCAGGCCAACCTCACGCGGCTCTCTGACCTGGCGGGCGAGATCCGCCGTCAGCTCAAGCCGCTGGGTCAGCAGGCCGAGATTGCCAAAGAGGCGGCCTCCATCGCGTCTATCGTTCGGGATGCCCGCGCCCGCCTCCTTGCGGACGAAGTTGTCGAACTGCGCTCGAGCATCAACGACTTCAGCCGCAGCGAGAGCGAACGCAAAACGCAGCGCATCGTGCTTCAAGAGCAGCTCGACCAGAACAAGCTGCGCGAGGCCCGCCTCGAACAGGCGCAAGTTGGTGACGACGTCGACGAGGCCCGCCGTGTGGCCTTCGGCCTCGAATCCGTTCAAGAACGACTGCGCAGTCTCTACACGCTCGCCAATCAGCGACTCTCGCTTCTGGGGCAGCAAAGCGAGGCGCCGGTGTCGAGCAATAACGTCAGCCAAACCCTCGTCGACGAAGTCAACGCGGAAGCCGACCTTCTCGCTGCCGGTGTCACGGATGCCGAAAAAGCTGTCGCCGCCGCCGCTGCGGCAACCGCCACGGCGAAGGCCGCGCTCGACTCGCTTGACGAAGAAATCGCCGCACAAAGCGCGCTCGTTTCGCGCCACGAGTTGGAGAGCGCCGGACTCACCGCTCGCGTTGAAGTCGCCACCTCCACTCTGACGGCAGCCCAGGGCGAGCTCGTGCGCCAGCAGCAGGCGCTCGCAGAAGCTCAGGCTCGTCGCGAGGCAGCCCAGGCGGAGTTTGAGGCCCTCGAAGCCGAGGCCGGTAATTCCACAATCGACAGCGATGGATCCCTCGACAGCGCGTACGAAGCCAGCGAGGCGAAGGTCTCGAGCATCCAAGCGGAGATCGAAGCGCTGCGCGAAGCCCTCCATGCCTCCGAGCGTGAGCGCGATGCGCTCGCTGCCCGTAATTCAGCGCTGTCGCTCGCTGTTGATCAAAAAGACGGCTCGAGCGCTCTCGTCGCGGCCACACTCTCGGGCATCCGCGGTCTCGTTGCTGAGCACGTCAAGATCACGCCCGGCTACGAAGCGGCGATTGCTGCCGCTCTCGGAACGCTCGCAGACGCGGTGCTCGCCGATGACCGTGATTCGGCGATCGACGCGCTTGCCGAGTCTGCCTCGCGCGATTTCGGTCGCGTCGAAGTTGTCGTAGCGAACGCCGCGAAGCAGTCGGTGTCGTTGGGAAGCGCGGCTGGCACCGTGCCCGCTACTGACGTTGTCACAGCCCCGGATGGCGTTCACGGCCTCCTCACTCACGTGCTCATTGCTGACGACCTTGAGGCTGCCCGCGCAGCCTATGGCTCGCTCTCGAACTCTGCCGAACTCACCTTCGTTACCCGTGACGGCGACGTTCTCACGCAATTCGTTCTGCGCGGTGGCTCTGGCGCCAAGCGTTCGCGCCTCGAGCTGGTCGCCGAGCGGGATGCCGCCGCCGACAAGCTCGGTGTTGTCACGAGCCAGATTGAGCGAACAAGTTTCGAGCTCGACGAGAAGCGCCGTGAACTCACCTCCGCGAAAGCGGATGCCGAAGCCGCTCTCGGAGCCTTGCGTGAGTATGACGCGCAGCTTGCCGCGCAATCTGAGTTGCTCGGTCGCCACCGCATTCAGGCCGAAGCTGCTCAGGCCGAATGCGATCGACTCGCCCGCGCCGTTGACGTCGCCGAAGAAGCAGTGGCCGAGGCGACTACCGAAGTTGCGCGCGCTCAAACAGCCGCCGACAAATACCAAGCGGCGCCACGCCCCATGCTCGACGTTTCCGAACGCGAGCCGATGCTCGCCGAAGTGGATGCCGCCCGGGCTCACGAAGTCGAGTTGCGCATCCAAATGGAGACCGTCCGTGAGCGTGTGCGCGCCGAGCGAGCCCGAGCCGAACAGCTGGCAGCGCAGCTCGTACGTGAGCGTGAAGCAGCCCAAGAGCAGGCTCGACTGGCCGTTATCCGTCAACGTCAGATCGCCTCCGCGACGAAAGTCGTCGACATGCTTCCTGCCGTGCTTGATTCGGTCGACCGGTCGCTGTCCGAAGCACGCGTCTCGCTCGCCTCGAAAGAAGCCGAACGCTCGGCCCAGAATGAAGAGCTTTCCGGGCTCCGCCGTGAAGAATCGGCGCTGCGAGAACGACTCTCTGCCGTGAGCGACAGCGTTCACGGGCTCGAAATGCAGATCTACGAAAAGAAACTGCACCTCTCCAGCCTGCTCGAACGATCCGGCGAAGAACTCGGTCTCGTTGAAGATGTGCTCGTTGCGGAATATGGCCCGCACGTGCCCGTTCCTGACGATCGACTCGCGGATCCGTCCGACGAGAGTTCTGCGGGCGAGAATGCCACTGACGGCGATGCTGCGCACAGCGTGAGCCGCGACGGTGACGAGAGTAGCAGCGACGGCGACTCCGATGCGAGCGCCGAGCCCGCGGCATCCGGGCGTCCCTTTGTTCGTTCCGAACAAGAGGCGCGACTGCAGAAAGCAGAACGCAAACTTGCTCGGCTCGGCCGAGTCAACCCGCTCGCCCTCGAAGAGTTCGATGCGCTCGAGCAGCGGCACAAGTTCTTGACCGAGCAGCTCACCGACCTCACGAACACTCGCAAAGACCTGCTCACGATCATCGAAGAGCTCGACGACAAGATGCAAACGATCTTCTCGAGCGCTTTTGAAGACACCAAGAACGCGTTCAACGACGTGTTCCCTGTGCTCTTTCCCGGGGGCACCGGCAGCATTTTTTTGACGAACCCGGATGACCTGCTCACGACCGGCATTGAAGTTACTGTGAAGCCAGCGGGTAAGAAGATCGAGCGCTTGTCCCTGCTGAGCGGTGGTGAGCGCTCGCTCGCTGCTGTCGCCCTCTTAATTGCCATCTTCAAGGCGCGCCCCAGCCCGTTCTACATCATGGATGAGGTTGAGGCTGCGCTCGATGACGCCAACCTCGGCCGACTGCTCGCGATCTTCGAAGATCTGCGCAAAACGAGCCAACTCATAGTCATTACGCACCAAAAGCGCACGATGGAAATCGCGGATGCTCTGTACGGCGTGAGCATGCGCTCCGACGGAATCAGCGCCGTTGTGGGGCAGCGCGTCGCGAAAGAGACTGCCTCAAGCGAAGCGGTTTAAGCGCCTCGCGTGAAGCGCCTTGTGTCGACTGTGGTCTAGTCCATCCACGCGAGGGGTTCGCCGTTGACGGTGCGCACAGCCCAGCGGTCGCTGAGACGCTCAATGGTCGAAATCGAGCCATTCAGAATGTGGTCAAAGTCGCGCCCCGCAAGCTCAGACAGGGTGTAACGGATGATCGTGCCGTGGCACACCACAATGGCTTTCTTATCGCCGTAATCGGCAGACACCTGATCGAGAGCGGCAATACCGCGCTTCACTACGGAGTCCAAGGACTCTAGGCCGGGATACACCTCAACATCGGGCCATTTCTCATCGATCTCAGCCTTCGTGAGGCCCTCGCCCTCGCCATAATTGCGTTCGATCAGCAGGTTGTAGCTGCGTCCCAACTCAAGGCCGAGCCCGTCAGCGATGATCTGCGCGGTCTCGCGGGCGCGCTGCAGCGGAGAGCTGACAATCACATCCCAGTCGGTGCCGCGCAACGCCTCGACGGCATCCTGCGCCTGCTGGCGACCAGTGTCGTTGAGGGGAATATCGCTGGAGCCTTGCATGCGTCCAGCAGCATTCCAGTCGGTTTGGCCATGGCGAATCAATGAGAGCATCCAAAAACCCTAGCGCGGCACGATGACAGTCACGTTCACGTCGGAGTGTGCGGCAGGTAGGGCGCGGGCGCTTCCCTGCCTTAACCTGTACGTATGGCAGCATCATGGTCGCTCTCGGGCGCACTCAAATCTATGTTCGCGCGCGACACGATCGACGCTGACACCTGGAACGATCTCGAAGACGCAATGATTTCGGCCGATTTTGGCCCCGACATCACCGAGTCGGTCATTGACGAGTTGCGGGCGAGCGTTGCTAAGTACCGCACCGACGATCCTGCTGACTTGAAGCGTATGCTCCGCGAGACCCTCGAGGAGCGTCTCGCGCGTCTCGACCCGACTCTCACGCTCAGCGCCCGCCCCGCGGTCGTGCTGGTTGTGGGCGTCAATGGCGTTGGGAAGACCACGACGATCGGCAAGTTCACGAAGTTCCTCGTGGGCCACGGCCGCACGGTGGTTGTGGGCGCTGCCGACACGTTCCGTGCTGCCGCTGTTGAGCAGTTGGCGACGTGGGCTGAGCGCGGGGGAGCCGAGATTGTGCGTCCCCAGCAGCAAGGCCAAGATCCGGCATCCGTCGCGTTCCAGACAGTCGAGCGCGCCCAACGCGAGGGTATCGACATTGCCATCATCGATACCGCTGGTCGTTTGCAGACCAAGAGCGGCCTAATGGATGAGCTCGGCAAGATTCGTCGGGTTGTCGAAAAGCAGACCGAGATCGCCGAAGTATTGCTCGTGCTTGATGCAACGACGGGCCAAAACGGTGTCGCTCAGGCGGAAGCGTTTATTCAGCACGCTGGCGTGACCGGCCTCGTTATTACCAAGCTCGATGGCTCAGCGAAGGGTGGCTTTGTACTCGCGGTTCAGGAGCGCACCGGCATTCCGATCAAGCTAGTTGGCCAGGGTGAAGGCATCAACGACCTCACCGGTTTCACGCCCCACGTGTACGTGCAGGGTCTCGTCGGCTAGGTTGCGGCAACTCCGCTAGTTGCTGATTGCCTTGTGCGCAGCCGACAGCTCGAGGTAAAGCGCCGCATTATTGCGAATGCCAGCTTTCTCGTCGTCGCTAAGTTCATGGCGGACCTTCGCGGGCACTCCGGCAACGAGTGATCCGGGTGGGATGACCGTGCCTTCGAGCACGACCGCGCCTGCGGCAACGAGCGAACCGGTTCCCACTACTGCACCGTTGAGCACGGTGGCGCTCATGCCGATGAGGCAGTCATCTTCCACAGTGCAACCGTGGAGCACAGCGCCATGACCCACACTAACGCCCGCCCCTACGGTGGTTGAGATGCCTCGATCGCAGTGCACCGTGACGTTGTCTTGCAGATTGGAGCCTTCGCCGATCGTGATGGCGTCGGTGTCGCCGCGCAGCACGGCGCCGTAGAAGATGCCTACCCGCTCGCCGAGCGTCACGTTGCCGATGAGAGCAGCGGTGGGCGCAACGAAGGCGCTGTCGGCTACCTGGGGTGTGTGTCCGGCAAGAGTCACGATAAGAGCAGTCATGTCTCTAAGTTAGCGCGTGGCCTGTGTTGGCTTCGAGCGTGCGGTGCTCATTCACGCCGAGAACCGGGAGGCGACCTCGATCAGCACACTCTCTTTGCCGGCGTAGATGCCGTCGGCGCGCGGCCAGTGCCCAATGACGTCGGTAAAGCCCAGCACGGTGGCGCGCCCGACGGCGTCTTCCCAGGTGTCGACGCTCTCGAGACTGAACTGGGGTGCGCCATCCAGATTGAGGTAGCGATCGAGGCTGGCGGATGCTCGGCCTGCCTTCTCGAGGGCATCATCCATGCGCGCAGACGTGTCGGCGACAATCTGCCACCACTCGGCGAGGGTGTCGGCGGTGCGGCCGAGAGTAAGCCAGCCATCGGCCAATTCGGCGGCAAGGCGGAGCCCACGCGGGCCTTCGGCGGCAACCACGAAGGGCAAGCGTGGTCGCTGGGCGGGGGCCCCGACCATCCGCGCATTCACTGCGGTAAACCAGTCGCCGCTGAAGCTGATGCCGCCGCTGCCGGGATCCTCGAAGCGCAGTAGTTCGTCGAGGCCGCGCACGAATTCTTCAAACCGAGCATGACGCTCGCGCGGGGTGAGTTCGCTCTGACCGAGCACCGTCGCATCGAAGCCAGTGCCGCCTGAGCCAACGCCGAGCAGAAAGCGGCCAGCGCTCACATCGTCGAGTGTCGCGAGCTCTTTCGCGAAGGGAACCGGATGCCGGTAATTGGGCGAGGCGACAAAGGTGCCGAGCCCGATGCGGCTCGTCACGCTCGCGGCTGCCGTAAGCGTGGGAATGGTGGCGTACCACTGCTCGTCAGCGAGAGTCCTCCACGACAAGTGGTCGTAAATCCAGGCGTGATCGAAGCCGAGTTCTTCAGCCTGAATCCAGCGATGTTGGGCTTCAGCCCACGGTTGTTGGGGGAGTATGACGATTCCGTGTCTCACGTTCTCACCCTACTCGGAGCCTCTGTCGGCGGCGTGGGGTCGCTGGCTGACGAAAGACACCTTAAACTGGTGTGATCATGGCCACTTTTGGAAATCTCACCGACCGCCTCGCGGATACCTTCAAAAACCTGCGCGGCAAGGGCAAACTGAGCGAAGCGGATGTCGATGGCACCGTTCGCGAGATCCGCCGCGCCTTACTCGATGCTGACGTTGCGCTCGAGGTTGTTAAGGAGTTCACGGCTCGAGTTCGCGAACGTGCTCTTGGCCATGAGGTTTCTGGCGCGCTGAACCCGGCGCAACAGGTCGTGCAGATCGTCAACGACGAGCTCGTGACGATTCTGGGTGGCGAGGCGCGTCGCATCCAGTTCGCGAAGAACCCACCGACGGTCATCATGCTCGCGGGACTTCAGGGTGCCGGTAAGACGACACTGGCCGGAAAGCTGTCGAAGTGGCTTGCCGCCGACGGCCACACTCCGCTGCTGGTGGCAGCAGACCTCCAGCGCCCGAACGCTGTCACGCAGCTTCAGGTGGTGGCTGAGCAGGCTGGCGTTGCGGTCTTCGCTCCTGAGCCCGGCAATGGCAAGGGCGACCCGGTTAAGGTCTCAAAGCAGGCCATGAAGTTTGCTAAAGACAAGCAGCATGATGTTGTCATCATTGACACCGCTGGTCGTTTGGGTGTGGATGCCGAGCTGATGAAGCAGGCAGCAAACATCCGTAAGGCTGTCGACCCCGACGAAGTGCTCTTCGTTATTGACGCCATGATCGGTCAAGACGCCGTGACGACCGCTCGTGCTTTCCAGGAGGGTGTCGACTTCACGGGTGTTGTGCTGTCGAAACTTGATGGCGATGCTCGCGGTGGTGCAGCGCTTTCTGTTGCCTCCATCACTGGCCGCCCGATCATGTTCGCCTCCACGGGTGAAGGCCTCGACGATTTCGAGCCGTTCCACCCCGACCGTATGGCGAGCCGCATCCTCGACCTAGGTGACATCCTCACCCTTATCGAGCAAGCGCAAAAGACCTTCGACGAAGAAGAGTCGCGCAAGGTTGCGGAGAAGTTCGCCACTGACAGCTTTACGCTCGACGACTTCCTGCAGCAGATGCAGCAACTCAAGAACATGGGCTCGATTAAGGGCATGCTCGGCATGCTTCCCGGAGCGAAGGGCATGCGCGAGCAGCTCGACAACTTCGACGAGTCTGAGATCACGCGCACCGAGGCCATCATTCAGTCGATGACGAAGCAAGAGCGCACGATGCCGAAGCTGCTCAACGGGTCTCGCCGCGTGCGAATCGCTCGCGGTTCGGGAACGACCGTGACCGAGGTCAACGCTCTCGTGAACCGATTCGAGCAGGCTGCCAAGATGATGAAGACCGTGGCGAAGGGTGGCGTGCCGCAAATTCCGGGTATGGGCCCGATCCCCGGCGGTCACGGCGGCAAGGCGTCGAAGAAGAACCAGAAGAAAAAGGGCTCCAAGTCGGGCAACCCTGCGAAGCGTGCTGCAGAAGACGCGGCGCGCGCTCAGGGCGCGATTGCTCCCTCTGCTCCTTCTGGCTCAGGATTCGGCCTCGGCGGTTCGAAGGCTCCCGCAGGTGGTCCCTCGCCTGAAGAGCTGGAAAGCCTGCAGAAGTTCCTCGGTCGCTAGCGCGCGCTCAGGGCGCTGGATGCGTTCGGCGATCGTCGTAGAGCGCAGTGACCTCTTCGTCGTGTCGCTACCTCGGGATACTGTGGAGTCATGACTCAGAGCCGCCCCGTTCGTATTGCCGTTCAGCTTCAACCCCAGCATGCCGAGTATTCGGTCATTCGTGACCGTGTAATCGAGCTCGAGCAGTTGGGCGTTGACGTTCTCTTCAACTGGGATCACTTCTTCCCGCTCTACGGTGAACCAGACGGCCTGCACTTTGAGGCCTGGACCGAGCTCGCCTCGTGGGCCGAAATGACGAGCCGAGTCGAATTCGGCACGCTCGTGAACTGCAACAGCTACCGCAACCCCGACCTGCAGGCAGACATGGCCCGCACCCTCGACCACATCAGTGGCGGTCGTTTTATCTTCGGCACCGGTTCAGGTTGGTTCGAGCGCGATTATCAGGAATACGGCTACGAGTTCGGTACCGCCGGTTCGAGGTTGGATGCTCTCGCCGAGGCCTTGCCTCGCATCGAGTCACGCTGGAGCAAGCTCAACCCGGCGCCGACCCGCAAAATCCCCGTACTCATTGGTGGTGGGGGAGAGAAGAAGACCCTCAAGCTCGTGGCCAAGCACGCCGACATTTGGCACAGCTTCGCCACCGGTGACGAACTCGTGCACAAGCTCAGCGTTCTCGCCGGCCACTGTGACGCCGTAGGTCGCGATATCAACGAGATTGAGATCTCTAACGAGCTGCGAGACAAGAGCGTTGAAGATGCTGACAGCATGCGCGAGCAGGGCATCACTCTCTTCACGCTGGGCATTACGGGCCCGGAATACGACCTCACCGCGGCCAAGCAGTGGCTCGCGTGGCGTGACGCGCAGAACGGTTAACGGCACCCGTTTGGGTCATTATTGGCTGTCGGTTCCCGAAGCGTGCAAAACTCTGGCAGAATAGGCGGTTGAGTCCTCCGTAGCCCGACCCTCTAATCAGGCCCGGATGGAATCCACTAGAGCTTTTCTGCCGAGTGTGCCCCCACGCTCACGGCTAGCGGTTCGCCACCAATAAACATTTAAATCAGGAGAATTGTGGCTGTAAAGATTCGTTTGAAGCGCATGGGCAAGATCCGTGCACCGTTCTACCGCATCGTCGTTGCCGACTCGCGCACCAAGCGCGATGGTCGTGTCATCGAAGAAATCGGAAAGTACCACCCCACCGAGGAGCCCTCGTTCATCGAGGTCGAGTCCGAGCGTGCACAGTACTGGCTGAGCGTTGGCGCGCAGCCTAGCCCGCAGGTTGAGGCAATCCTCAAGCTGACCGGCGACTGGGGCATCTTCAAGGGTGACAAGAACGCTAAGAGCACCGTCAAGGTGAAGGAAGCCAAGGTTGAATTCCAGGCTGACGAGAAGAAGAAGCCTGTTCTCAAGCCCAAGGCTGAGAAGACTGAGCCCAAGGCTGAAGAAGCACCCGCCGCAGAAGCTGCTGAAGCTCCCGTCGTAGACGAGACTCCTGCTGCTGACGAGGCTGCCGCCGACGCAGACAAGGCCTAGCAATTGCTCGCTCCCGCTTTAGAACATCTCGTCAAGGGAATCGTTGACCACCCCGAGGAGGTTCAGGTCGTTGCAAAGAACACGCAGCGCGGTGACCTTCTCGAGGTTCGCGTGCACCCAGAGGATCTCGGCCGTGTTATCGGTCGCTCTGGTCGCACCGCGAAAGCTCTGCGCACGCTGATCACGGCTCTCGCCGATGGTCGCAAGGTGCGTGTCGACGTCGTCGACACTGACTTCTAGACAGTGAGCGAAGCAAAGATTCCCCGCGAAGGTCGCACACAGCTGCGAGTGGGGCGCTTGACGAAAGCTCACGGGCTTAAGGGAGCGATCAAGGTTGAGATGTACACGGATGCCCCGGAACGTCGTTTCGTTCCGGGCGCCGTGTTTTCTCTCCAAGTGCCCACGAGTTCTCCGTGGCACGGAAAGACACTAGAGCTCGTCGAGCTCAAGTGGTTCAACGCACAGCCGGTCGCGTTCTTCAAGGGCGTTCCTGACCGCAGTGCTGCAGAAAAGCTGGTGAAAGCTATTCTGTGGATCGATCACGATCCCAACGAGGCCCCAGAAGAAGATGCGTGGTTCAACCACCAGCTCATCGGGCTCAAAGTCATCCGTGACGGCAAGCAGGTCGGAACGCTCGCACAGGTTGATCATTTCCCTGCGCAAGACCTTCTTACTGTCACGACGGAGAACGGCGACGTTCTTGTGCCGTTCGTGAAGTCGATCGTGGCGAGCGTCGATATCGAAGCGGGCGAAATGGTTGTCACGCCGCCGCCCGGGCTCTTCGAAGAGATTGCGGATGAGTCGCCGGCAGCTGAAGCTCCCGCCGCCGATGCGGTAGCTGACGACGCCACCGACGTCACCGAATCCGACTAGCGGTTAGGGTCGACGGGTGCGCATCGACATTCTGACGATCTTCCCCGATTTTTTCGGGGTGCTCGATATTTCCCTCCTCGGCAAGGCGCGCGAGCGTGGAATTATCGAGCTCGGCGTGCACGATCTGCGGGATTACACGCACGATCGGCACCGCACTGTTGACGACACTCCTTATGGCGGTGGCGCGGGTATGGTGATGCGTCCAGAACCTTGGGGTGAAGCGCTGGATGCCACGCTCACGCCCGATACGGTAGTGATCGTTCCGACTCCTGCCGGTGTTCCTTTCACGCAGGCAGCGGCCCGCGAGTTGGCGCAGGAGAAGCATCTGCTCTTTACGTGCGGACGCTATGAGGGCATCGATCAGCGAGTGATCGACTATGCGGCATCCACTGTTCGTGTTCGCGAGATCAGTCTCGGCGATTACGTGCTCAACGGTGGTGAGGTTGCGACGATGGCAATGATTGAAGCAATCGGTCGACTCGTGCCTGGTGTGATCGGCAACCCAGAAAGCCTCACTGAAGAAAGCCACGAGCAGGGTCTGCTCGAGTACCCCAGCTACACGAAGCCGTCGACGTGGCGTGAACGGTCAGTGCCCGCGGTGTTGCTCAGTGGCAATCACAAAGCGATTGCCGATTGGCGTCACGAGCAGCAACTCGAGCGCACTCGTCGGGTGCGGCCCGACCTCTTGCCTGAGGGAGAGTAGCGCAACGCTCTTGCCGTGTTGCCCTACCCCCAGCCCAGCTACGCGCGGGCAGTCAGAACGAGCGGACCTTCGGGAGTCACTGCGACGGTGTGCTCGAAGTGCGCAGCGCGGGAACCGTCGATGCTGCGCAAGGTCCACCCATCATCATCCGTAAAGATTTCGTCGGTGCCGATCATGAGCCACGGCTCGATCGCGAACACGAGGCCTGGCTTCAGGGGCATGCCGCGGCGCGATTTGCCGTCGTTGGGGATGTGCGGGTCGCCGTGCATTTCGCGACCTACGCCGTGACCGCCGAAGTCGAGGTTCACTTCGTAGCCAGCACCATAAGCGACATCGCCGATCGCAGCAGAGATGGCTCCGATGCGGTTGCCGACGATGGCAGCAGCGATGCCGGCGTCGAGGGCGCGTGAGGTGGCATCCATCAATTTGAGGTCTTCGTCGCGCGGGGTGCCGACGGCAAAGGTGATCGCTGAGTCAGCAACCCATCCGTCGACCGAAACGGCGAAATCGAGGCTGACAAGGTCGCCGTCTTTGAGGGTGTAGTCGTGGGGGAGGCCGTGCAGCGCGGCATCGTTGACTGAGGTGCAAATGACCTTGCCGAACGGCGAAGCGCCGAAGGAGGGGTGGTAGTCGATGTAGCAGCTCTCGGCGCCGCGTTCACGAATCATGCTGTGGGCGAGCGCGTCGATCTGAAGCAGGTTTGTGCCCACCTTGGATGCCGCTTGCGTGGCCGTCAGCACGCTGGCCACAAACTCGCCAGCCGCTTTCATCTCATTGATTTCGGCGGGGGTTCTCAACTCGATCATGCGGTGGGTGCCTCTTTCGTGTGCGGTGCCAAGAGTTGCGCGATGAACTCTCGAAGTCTGGTGATGAACGGTTCTTCGCCGCGTGGGTTATACAAGAATGCACGTTCCAGCAGCGAATCGGCGATTTGCACCGTCACTTCGATGTCGAATGCGAGTTCTTCTGAGGCGGGAACCTGGTAGGTGGTGGTGAGTAGGTCGGTCAAGATCTCGGCCAGCGCCGTGTTGTTGCTCTTGCGGTCGACGTTGAAACGGCGGTCGATGATGTTTCCGAAAGACAACACGCGAAAGCCGGGCTCAGTGCGGCAGAGTTCAACATAGACATCGATCGCCGCGTTGAGTGCTTCAAGGGCATTCGTTGCGCGCTTTTCGAGAGTTGCGTTGAGCCCGGCGCGATACTTCTTGAAGTTTCGTTCGGCGAGACCACGAAGCAGAGACTGGATGTTGGGAAAGTAGCGATAAATGACGCCGACAGAGGAGTTCGCTCGCTTCGACACATCGCTCGTCGTGAGGGCGTCGATCCCGACTTCGTCGAGCAGCACTGCTGCTGCATCGAGGAGCACGTTGATGCGTTCAGCACTCCGCTCCTGCACTGGCTGGGTGCGGATGTTCGCCGGGTTTGGCACGGAAACTACCTATGTCTTTCGGAGCGGTTCTTCTCAGCATTCCTGAGCACTTCGAAGATACCCTGTGAACCATGATGATCAGGCGTGCTTTTTACTACTGGCAATTCATCGCTGTAATCGTATTGCCGCTGTGGGTGTTGATTGCTCGCGGCATCTACGGTTCGAGCGTGGGGTGGGACTTCGTGCTGTTCCTCATCCTGTGCCCCATCTTGGCTGTTGTGCTGTTGGCTATCGCCGGACTCACGACCGCAAGAAAGAGCGTGCGCAGCTCGAAGAGCGTCTCCTGGATCGATGCTGGAGTGCTCACGGTGTGGCACGCAGCGATCATCGTTTATGGTTTCGTTGATGCTTCCTTCCCGGCCGCTCTCATCGTCATTGTCGCCATCGCGGCATTCTGGATCGCACTGTGGCAACTCGTCACCGAGACGCGTAACCGCTTTACGAGCCTCGTTGAGGGTTTCGAGCGTGAGGCGCAGCGACCGTCCCGGCCGGGGGAGAACCTCAACAATGGTCGAGTGATTATCCTTGAGGCAGAGGAGAATCGTACTTTCGACTGAATGTGTGGCAGAATTATCGATTGTGCTCGCGCACGACTCTGCCATGAGGGCGTCGTAATCGCTTGAAGCACAACTTTTCTTATCTAACTAGGTGCGTTCGACTCATGGCGGGCGCAGAGAGCGATCAATAATGCATATCCTCGATGGCGTCGACAAGGCGTCTCTCAAAGACAACATTCCTGACTTCCGTGCCGGCGATAACGTCAAGGTTCACGTAAACATCATCGAAGGTACGCGTTCGCGTATTCAGGTGTTCCAGGGCGTTGTCATCGGTCGTTCGGGCCACGGCGTTCGCGAGACCTTCACGGTCCGCAAGGTGAGCTTCCAGGTGGGTGTTGAGCGTACCTTCCCCGTTCACTCCCCAGTAATCGACCACATTGAGGTCGTTTCGCGTGGACTCGTTCGCCGCGCCAAGCTGTACTACTTGCGCGATCTTCGCGGCAAGAAGGCAAAGATCAAAGAGAAGCGCGACAACTAACACTCTCGCAATTCACAAACCAACGGCTCCCGGCGGCATATGCTTGCTGGGAGCTTTGGGGTTAAATGACAAACAATACTGTTGATGGCGCGCTGCCGCGTAGGCACGATGAGAGCCGCCACGCGGCCAAGAAGACCGCAGGATGGAAGCTATTTCTCCGCGATCTGCTGGTCATCGTTGTGGCCGCGATTTTCATCTCCTTCATGATCAAGACGTTCTTGGTTCGATCGTTTTACATTCCATCGTCGTCGATGGAGAATACTCTGCAGATCGATGACCGCATCTTGGTCAATCAGCTGGAGCCTGCAATCTTCCCGGTTGACCATGGCGATGTGGTTGTCTTCACCGATCCGGGCGGCTGGCTTCCCGCAATCTCTCAAGAACCGCAGAACTGGTTTGTGGGCGCTGTCGATGGCGTTCTCGCCTTTGTCGGACTGAGCGCCCCAGACAGTAGCAATCACCTCATCAAACGTGTCATCGGGCTGCCAGGCGACACCGTGGAATGCTGCAATGAATTCGGCCAGTTGATTGTCAACGGCATCCCGCTCGAAGAGCCGTACATCAAGCTGCCGGATGCTGTGACAAAAGCAACCGAAAATGACTTCTCCGTCACGGTGCCTGACGACTCGATCTGGGTCATGGGTGACAACAGGTACAACTCTGCCGACTCGTCTTTTCACAAAGATGACCCCACGGGTGGATTCGTGAAGATGGATTCCGTCGTTGGGCGCGCTTTCTTGATCAGTTGGCCCACCGATCGGTGGAGCGTGCTCGACAACTACCCGACGACTTTTCAGCGGGTAACGCAGAACGCTGAGTAGACCGTGGCGGTGTCAGACCCGAACAGCGACGTCGAGCTCGAACTGTTTCGTGCGGGCGCGCGTGCTGTTATCGGCTGCGACGAAGTCGGCCGCGGCGCGATAGCGGGGCCGGTAGGCGTAGGAATGACGGCGATGATGCCTGCCCACAGTGCCTGGCCAGTGGGCTTGCGTGACTCCAAAATGCTCAGCCAGAAACGTCGAGAGCTCCTCGAACCTCTCACGTTAGAGTGGGCTCCGCTATCTGCTGTGGGCTACGCGGATGCCACCGAGATCGATGCTCTCGGCATCACCGCCGCTCTGGGACTCGCCGGCAAACGCGCGCTCATCCAATTGCACGAAGCGGGCCACGACGTGATGTCCAGCGTGGTGCTCTTGGACGGCAGCAGCGACTGGCTCAGCAGCGCCCTAAAAGTTGCGCCGCGAGTGCACACCCGCGTCAAGGCTGATCGTGACTGCGTATCGGTGGCTGCGGCATCCGTCGTGGCAAAAGTGCACCGCGATCGGCTCATGATTGAAGCCGACTTGGAGTACCCGGGCTATGGCTGGCCGAGTAACAAAGGCTACGGTTCGGCGGCGCATTTCGAGGCAGTGCGCAGCTTGGGGGCCACCGAACTTCATCGGCACACATGGTTGCGGTAGTGCGGCCTACAATAAGGGCAGCATGGATGAAGACGAGTTTGAAGACTACGACCGCGAGGTCGAGCTTGCGTTGTACCGCGAATACCGTGATGTAGTGAGCCAGTTCCGTTTCGTGATTGAGACGGAACGGCGGTTCTACCTCGCCAACGAGGTCGATTTGGTGCGCCGCGATACCGAGCACGACTTCTATTTTGAGCTCTCTATGACTGACGTGTGGGTGTGGGATGTCTACCGCTCTGATCGCTTTGTGAAGAGTGTGCGCGTGTTGACGTTTAAGGACGTCAACATTGAAGAGCTCAGCGCGAAAGACCTTGAGTTGCCGAAGGAACTCGCACTCGACGAGTAACAACTAGGGGAGCGCGGTGCACGTTGCCTCGCACGAGCGCTCCGAGGGGGAGAGTGGGATGTCCGCCACGGTCGATCCGGCAGAGTTCGTTCGCCTTATCCGTGCTCGTGCGCTGTCAGAACTTGCGAGAAACGTGAGATCGACGCCGATCGATGAGATCGTTCCTGTTCTCGAAGCGCTTCCCAGCGATGACGCGGCGATTGTCTTCCGGCTGCTGGGCAAAGACGAATCGATCAGTGTGTTCGATTCGCTCGATTCTGGTGCCCAGGCAGACCTCATCGCTGAACTCGGCGATGGACAGATCGCTGCCGTCTTCACGGCGCTCGATCCTGAAGAGCAAGCGTGGCTCCTCGATGAATTGCCGGCCAAGGTCGCGAAGCGATTGATGGCTTCCCTCAATCAGGCAGAGTTCAGCGCGGCGATGACGCTGTTGGGGTACCCGAACGATTCGGTGGGACGCCGGATGTCGCCGGTGCCCGCCACGATCGCGGCGACCGTGACGGTCGCCGAAGCTCTTGAGTCTGTGCGCCGAAGTGATGCTGATCTGGATGTCCTCGGCGCTATCGCTGTTATCGCGCCCGATCGCACGCTTGTGGGAGTTGTGGACTTGCTCGCGCTGACCCGCAGCCCCGAGGGCGCGCTCGTGGAGTCCGTCATGATGCCCGCGGTTTCTGCCCGTACCGAGGATGATGCCGAGCAGGTCGCTCGCCGCGCTCTCGATGGCGGAATCCTTGTGTTGCCTATCGTTGATCGTGAAGACAGACTCGTCGGCGTATTTCCTATCGTGGATGCCGCGCGAGTCGACCGTGACGCTGTCGCAGAAGATCAGGCGCGAGCGGGCGCCGCCGAGCCCCTGCGCCGGCCCTACTTACTCACTCCCATCCGCAAGGTCGTGAATTCACGAATCGTCTGGCTTTTGGTGCTTGCGGTGTCGGCGGTTCTTACCGTGAGCGTGCTGGAGTTGTTCGAGACAACGCTCAATCAAAGGGTCGCACTCGCGCTCTTCGTGCCCCTCTTGATCGGTATTGGTGGAAACACCGGTTCGCAAGCAGCAACCACGGTCACTCGCGCGCTCGCCGTCGGGGATGTCACCCCGCGCGATGTGGGAAGAGTCGCGTTTAAAGAGGTCAGAACAGGTCTGCTTCTCGGGTTCTTCTTAGCGATTTTGGGTTTCGCAATCGCGTCCTGGGGTTACGGCTTCGACATCGGTGCCGTCATCGGGGTCACGTTGCTCGTGAACTGCCCGATTGCCGCCACGGTGGGCGGCGTCATCCCTTTGGTGGCACGAGCGATTCGCGTAGACCCCGCCGTCTTCTCCACACCCTTTATCGCCACATTTTGTGACGCAACAGGCCTCCTCGTCTACTTCACCGTAGCGATCAACATTCTGGGGCTGTCTACCTAGACTCGTGCGTGCCTCTAGAGTCAACTCATGCCTCTGATTGCCACCATCGTGCTTGCCGGTTTCGGCTTTGGGCTTTCCCTGATCATCGCGATTGGAGCCCAGAACGCGTTTGTGCTTAGACAAGGCCTCCGCCGAGAGCACATCACGGCCGTTGTGCTGGTCTGTGCTCTATCGGACATTGTCCTGATCGTCGCGGGAGTCGCGGGCCTCGGTGCGCTCATTGAGCAGGCCGGTTGGTTGCTCGTGGTGGCCCGCATCGGCGGCGCACTCTTCTTGCTGGTCTACGCTTTTCTCTCCATTCGTCGGGCAGCCCGACCTCAAGCGCTCACCACAACGGCGGCTGGAACCGGGATGACGCTCGCCGCGGCCCTCTCGACAGCGCTCGCGCTTACCTGGCTCAACCCGCACGTCTACATCGACACGGTGCTGTTGCTCGGCTCAATCGGCGGAACCTACGGCGACAATCGCTGGTGGTTCGCGCTCGGTGCTTGCATTGGCAGCGTCGTATGGTTTTCGGCGATCGGCTATGGCAGTCGATTCTTGAGGCCGCTCTTTGCTAAACCGATGGCTTGGCGAGTGCTCGACATCGTTATTGCGGTAATCATGGTTGTGCTGGCCGCGAGCTTGATCGCAGGGCTCTGAGGTCGAACATCCATTCATTGACCCGGATGGGGTGGCCTTTCGGGTATTCGAAGTCAGCTTCGCCCGCGAGATCAAAACCGGTGCGCCGACACAGCGCATTCGATGCCGAGTTGTCGGTGCGCGGGAACGCGAACACCTGATGTCTGTCGCCTGTGTCTGCCGCATGCTGGAGGCACTCAGCGAGGGCGCGAGCGGCGATACCGTGACCTTGGTGGGCGGTGTGAACGCTCCAGCCAGTTTCATAGACATCCTTGTCGCGCCATCTCTTTTTCCAATAGCCCACTGACCCGACCGGTGCTGTTGCTGACGCGGAGCGGATGCGGAACATCCGTGCATCGCCCGTCTCCCAGAGATGAAGAAACTTGGCGTGCCGTGTCACGATCTGTTGATCACTTTCGGGGCCGCCTAAAAACACCGTCATCTCGGGTGTATTGCTGCGCTCAAGAACGGGCAGGTCATCGACCTGCCACTGCTCAAGCCATACTCGCCCGTCGTCACTGCGCGTCATACCGGCACGATACCGCGTGAGCTGTGAGGCTTGCATAGCTCGTTAGATCGAGCAGCTAGCTAACTAGTCCTCCCCATGCGCTCGCGCGGGGGAGTCTTTTCCCATTGGTGCTTTCTCGCGTTCTCGGTTGGGCTGAACGGCGAACCTTGAGCCATGGCAGCAAAAGACGACCTGGGTAGGCGGGGTGAGAGCCTCGCTGCCGACCACTTAGTCAGCACGGGGCTTAAGATTCTCGACCGCAATTGGCGGTGCTCACAGGGAGAACTTGACATCATCGCGCGAGACCGCGACGAGGTGGTTTTTGTCGAGGTCAAGACTCGCTCAAGCATTCTGTTCGGGCATCCGTTCGAGTCGATAACGGCATCGAAACTCTCCCGGTTACGGCGACTCGCTGCTGCGTGGTGCGACGATCATCCCGGGTCAGGTTCAACGGTGCGCGTCGATGCGATTGCCGTGATTGTGCCCTCGCGTGGTGCTGTTGAGATCGAGCATCTGAAGCGCATCTCGTGATCGGCAGAACCTACGCTGTATCGCTGCTTGGACTCGAAGGCGCGATTGTCGAAATTGAGGCAGACCTCTCCAACAACCTCCCTGGGTTCGTGCTCATTGGTTTGCCCGATACCGCGCTCGGCGAGGCGAAAGACCGTGTTCGGGCAGCCGCGACGAACTCCGGATGCGGGCTACCCAACCGCAAAATCACCGTCAACCTGTCGCCTGCTGCCCTCCCGAAACACGGCTCAGGCTTCGACCTCGGCATCGCGCTCGCGGCGCTCGCCGCCTCCGGAACGATCTCTGCAGAATCGATCGATCGGGTACTCCATATCGGCGAGTTGGGGCTCGATGGTCGGCTACGTCCCGTTAATGGCGTGCTGCCCGCCGTGCTCGCAGCTTCGCGCGCAGGATTCACGACCGTCATGGTGCCGAGTGGCAATGCCGACGAAGCATCACTGGTTCCTGGCATGGGAGTGATCGCCGTACCATCGCTGAGAGATGCCGCCATCTGGCACGGTGGGGAGTTCGAGCCAGAACCGGTCGAAGTGATCACTCGCCCCGCTCCCGAAGCGACGCCCGAGACCTCAGGCGATCTCGCCGACATGATCGGCGGCAGCGATGCGATCGATGCAATGCTCGTCGCGGCAGCAGGCGGCCATCACGTGTTCCTGCTCGGCCCACCCGGTGCGGGCAAAACGATGCTTGCGGCGCGACTACCCGGGCTCTTGCCGGATCTTGATCCGCAAGCGGCCCTCGAAGTCTCGTCCATTCGTTCGCTCGCCGGGCTTCCCGTCGGCAGCAGCCTCACCACGAGACCACCGCTTGAGGCACCCCATCACACCGCTACAGCCGCGGCGCTCGTGGGAGGCGGTAGCTCGCAGATTCGTCCGGGTGCTGCCGCTCGGGCCTCCGACGGAGTGCTTTTTCTCGACGAGGCACCCGAGTTTGCGCCGGCAGCTTTGGACGCGCTTCGACAACCGCTGGAATCCGGGGTCATCAGCATCCATCGGGCGAACGCGATCGCCCACTTTCCTGGGCGCTTTCAGCTCGTGATGGCGGCCAATCCCTGCCCGTGTGGGCAATGGGGTGCTCGTGACAGCGAATGCACGTGCCCACCCAACAGCCGCCGTCGTTACCTCGCCCGGTTGTCGGGGCCGCTACTGGATCGCATCGACATTCAGTTTCGGGTCGAGCGAATCACGAGTGCGCAATTGCGGCTAGCAGGAGAGC
>TARA_R110002020_G_scaffold233701_4_pt1 | contig 50978 bp, 47 predicted proteins | sample TARA_R110002020 | Tara Oceans TARA_R110002020 (sample SAMEA4396489) | marine metagenome | biome: Westerlies Biome; feature: [MES] marine water layer (ENVO:01000295) within the mesopelagic zone...; material: water (ENVO:00002006), including particulate matter (ENVO:01000060) such... | reverse complement strand
CACCCAGACGACGCTTTTATACGCACGCTATACCCACGAATCCCCCACAACACGCCGCAACAAGTCAGGAATCACGTCCATCAGCGGCTCGAATCTTTCGATTCACGCGGCCGGATGACTAAACCCGATTCATTTCGGGCAAACGTGAGACCGCTCAAGCAAACGCCCCGGACTGCGTTTCGCAATCCAGGGCGTTTGTCTTCTTTCTTCCCGGCAGTTCGACACCGGGATAAACTTCGTTTGTCTATTTGTTCATTCTAACACGCGCTGCAGTCTTATCGGCGAAGGCTGCCAGACGCGCACGCGCGTCGGGCTGGGTGTTCACCACACCGGCCACTACTGCTTCTGCATAGGCGGCGTCCATCGCAGACATGTTTTGCATGTGGCTCACCGCCGAGCAGATCGCGAAATTTGACAGCGGCAGGTTCTCCGCCGTCTTGCGCGCGAGTTCCAGCGCTGCGTCAAAGCTGGAACCTTCCACGATGTATTGTGCAAGCCCGAGGTCGACTGCTTCCTGGCCCTGATAGACGCGACCGGTCAGCATCATGTCGATCATGCGGGATTTACCGACCAGATCTGTCACACGGATGGTCGCCCCTCCGCCGGTGAACAGGCCCCGCTGTCCTTCGGGCAGTGCGAAATACGCCGTCTGGTCCATCACACGGATATGGGCCGAGCTGGCCAGCTCCAGCCCGCCGCCGACAACAGCGCCCTGCAGAGCGGCAATCACTGGGACACCGCCGTACTCCATCTTGTTGAAGGCTTCGTGCCAGCGCAGGCACACATGCATGAAGTCTGCCGGGCTACGGTCCTCGTCATGATGTTCGATCAGGTCCAGACCTGCACAGAAGTGATCCCCCTTCCCTGCCAGCACAACTGCCCGCACTCCGGCGCGCGGCGCCAGAGAGAAGAAGTCGACCAACTCCTCAATCGTATCAATGTCGAGGGCATTGCGCTTGGCCGGGCGGTTCAGGGTCACAATCCAGACTCCGTCATCCTGGGCCTCGACCGCAAGGTTTATATAGCGGGAGGGATCAATTGTGGGGGCCATGTGCATATCCTGATTGTGAAAGAAAACATTAACGCCGATTTGTTGGAATATTTCGCATGCTTCCGCAACCCGCAGTTTGCCTTGGCCTTCGTTTGAAAGGCATCGAACGGCAGTGTCAGCGCCGACCACGATCCGCGCGACCGGCGCGTACAGTTCCACTCTATACACCAGATACACCAGCGCCGCATTCATCATGAACCTCTCCTTTTATAAGGTGGACGAAGTGGGAGGGGTTCATGCCGTGCAGGTAATTCGTGACACGACAGGATTACAGAGCGCCATGCTGGATACCCGACAGGAGAGGGGTGAGTCGTAACAGCCACATACCCGATGATCCTATAATTCCAGCAGTCTGTCGGCGGTCGGGACAGCGCACTCAACCGCACCAAGTACGATGAACAATTCCGCGCGGACCCTCACGGCGCTATGTCTGACGCTGCGTAGGGTGATCGCAATCTCCCTTGCCCCCGGTTTTCACTGTTGAAATTCCTCCTCCGGAGTTGCAACGGTACGGCGCAATGACACGGGAGGATCATTCATGCAAACCTGGCCTGCGGACATACTGGACCGCATATCTCTAGAGACACATTTCGAGCGGACAGGGATCAAGTGCTTCTCCGACCGCCCTTCCGACCTGAACGCCATGGTGCAGGAGGCCCTCGCGCGCAATCCTGACGGCGAGGCATTGGTGTGCGACGATGTCCGCCTGACGTATCGGCAGATGGATGACCTGATTGGTGCTGTGGCCGCCGGCCTTGCCGCTGTGGGTCTTGCGAAAGGTGACCGGATGGCGCTGCTTTTGACGAACGGCCCGGAGTTCTTGATCACGTTGCTGGCCGGTCTGCGCATTGGCGCCATCGCTGTTCCGATCAATGTGCGTGAACAAACGCCGGAACTGGCGGAAATCCTGAACGATTGCGGCGCAAACGTGCTGGTCCATGACGCCGACATCACAGAGAAACTACCTGCCGCCAAGGACTTGCCCGCGCTGCGACACCGCTTCAGTGTTGGAGGTCCGGCTGTGGGGTCGCTGGCCTATGAGGTCCTTTCGCAAACCGATGCCCGCGTACCCCCCGTTGACGTTCACGAGGAAGACACCGCCGTCATTCTATATACTTCGGGAACCACCGGCCGGCCCAAGGGCGCGATGCTGACTCACCTCAACATCATCCATTCCGCGATGCACTTCGAGCTGTGCATGGATCTGGGCGCGGGCGAGCGGTCGCTGCTAGCGGTTCCCGCCTCGCATGTGACCGGCCTGGTTGCGACGCTGTTCACCATGCTGCGCACGGCAGGGTGCAGTGTGATCATGCGTGCGTTCAAGGCAGAGGATTTTCTGGCCCTTGCCGCCCGCGAAAAGGTCACGCAGACGCTGATGGTGCCAGCGATGTACAACCTCTTTTTGCTGCGCTGCACGCTGTCGGATTACGATCTGTCGAACTGGCGGATTGGCGGTTACGGGGGCGCGCCCATGGCGGAATCGACCATTCAGGAACTGACCCAAAAGCTGCCAAACCTGATACTCGTCAACGCCTACGGCGCAACCGAGCTGACCTCCCCCGCCACCATCCTGCCTCTGGGGCTGGGGGCCGAGAGAGCAGACAGCATCGGGATCGCGGTGCCCTGTGGTGAGATCAGGATCGTGGACGAACAGGGACAGGATGCAGCGCCAGGTGTGCATGGCGAGATGTGGATCAAAGGCCCAATGGTGGTTCCCGGCTACTGGAACAATCCCGAAAAGACCGCGCAGGAGTTTCAGGATGGCTTCTGGAAAAGCGGTGACATCGGCTCGCGTGATTCTCAGGGCTTTGTGCGTCTACACGACCGCAGCAAGGATATGATCATCCGAGGTGGTTATAACATCTACAGCGCCGAGATCGAAAACGCGCTGACGGCCCATGATGCGGTGATCGAGTGTGCGGCCATCGGCAAACCCGATCCGGTCCTGGGGGAAAAGCTGCATGTTTTCATTCAGACCAACGACCCGAGCCTTGATATCGACGCGGTAAGGGCCTTTTGCGCCGCCCGTCTGGCCGATTACAAGAAGCCCGATTTCGTGACCTTCACTGCCGATCCGCTGCCGCGGAATGCGAACGGTAAGATTGTCAAGAAAACCCTGCGCGAAATGGTCTAGGCCAACAGACCGCGGACAATGGTTGTCGCCAGCGTGTCTGCAATCCGCATCTGCTCCGAACGCGACTGTTCGGGGCGGATGCGATACCAGTCCACCAAAGAATTGAGCGCACCCAAAATAGCGCGTCCTGCAATGGCCACATCCGGCACGGACAAGGTGCCATCCTCCAGCCCTTCTTGCAGGACCTTGCGGAAAAGATCCTCGTAGTCATTCCGTCGCGTGATCAGCTCGGTCAGGACCTCGCGGTCGGTTCGGGTTTCATTTGCATGCAGGTAATAGTTCACGCCCTGACGGATGCTGCGCTGGAAGGGCAGTGTGTCCATCATGACGCGCGCATGGGCACAGGCCATCTCCAGCAGCTTTTTGTCCGAGGGCATTGGCTGATCCACGATTGGCAGAACCGCATCAAAGCAGAACTGCATCGCCTCGCGGTAGACCGCAAAATAGATCTCGTTCTTGGAGCCGAAGTGGTGATAGACGCGCCCCTTGGTCGAGCCCAGTTCACGCGCCATGTGATCCATCGTGGCCTTCTCTACGCCGTACTTCATAAAACAAACGGCAGCAGCCTCTATGATCTGTTGACGGCTGCCCACCTTGCGCTGGCTCAGCTTTGGATCTCTTGCGTTCATGGGCCTTCGCCTCGCGGGTTGTTCATTTTCAGTATTCGGTCGGCTTACCAAGGGTCAATCCCGCCCATTGTTCAAGCGTTGCGTGATAAAATCAATAACAGTTCCACCGAAGCGTCTTGACACTCTTGCGGTCAACGTTGATCTAGAAACATACTGACGAGAATGTTTTTGCATAGCTGTCTTTGGGAGGGACGGGAGCAAGCAGTACGGGAGGCGCCCCGCGCACTCTGCTTTGCCCTTCAGGAACACCATTGCAACAACATCGACATTCCGAATGATCCAATGCCCGGGAGGAGCACATATGAAACACGTGAAAAAATCCAACGCACTTGCCATGTCCGCACTTGGGGTGGCTGTGGCCGCCGCAACGCCGCTATCGGCAGAGAGCCTGAACTTTGCATATGGCTATCCGAACACATCTGCCATCGGTATCGCGGTCGATGAGTATGCCGCAGCGGTCGCAGAGCGCTCGGGTGGCGACATCGATGTCACAGGCTTTGCCATGTCCCTGCTTAGCCTGCCGGAAACCAGCCCCGGCGTGCGCGATGGTCTGGCCGATGTAGGCTTTGTCCTGACACCCTATTATGCGGCAGAATACAGCACCAACCTGTACCTGCACGAGATGAACCTGCTGATCAATCTGGCCGAAAATCCCAACGGCAAAGAGCCGCTGGCCTTCACCGGAGCGATGCTGGAATACACCTTCAACAACTGCCCCGAGTGTCTGGAAGAGTTCAAAGCCCAGAACCAGGTCTATACCGGTGGTGGGGTTACACCGCTTTACAACCTGCTGTGTAAAGATGTGAAAATCACCTCCGTCGAGGAGCTGAATGGCAAGCGCCTGCGTGCGGGCGGTGCCGGATTTGTCCGCTTTGCCGAGCATTTCGGCGCCCAAGGCGTACGTCTGCCAGTGAGCGAGGCCTATGAGGCTCTGGATCAAGGCATCATCGATTGCGCGATGCTGAGCGCGCCGGAACTGACGAACTACAACCTGCACGAAGTTGTCACCGACATCACGCTTGCCGTACCCGGTGGCGCGTTTGCAGGTGTTGCTTCGGCCAACATCAACGCCGACCGCTGGAAAGGCATGAGCAACGAAGCGCGCGCGGCCCTTCTGTGGGGTGGCAGCGTCATGACCGCAGGCACCACATGGGGGTTCTACAGCGATGATTCACAGGCCATCCAGAACGCCAAAGACAAGGGTATCAACATCCATGAGGCAGAGCCCGAGCTGACCGCGGCGGTGAAAGAATTCGTTAATCAGGATCTTGAAACCGTCTCGGCGCTGTTCAAAGACACCTACGGCGTCGAGCGCGCGGAAGAAATCGCCGCTGATTTCCCGCCCCTTCTGGAAAAATGGTACGGTCTGGTTGCAGACATCGAGAACAAAGAGCAGTTGCAGCAGCTCTACTGGGATCAGGTGATCTCCAAGATCAATCCTGCCACCTACGGCCAGTAAGACTCTCTCCCGGGGGCGCCACTGCAACGTGGTGCCCCCTTTTTCTATTTTAACAGTTGAATGAGGGACCCCTTATGAAACCTGTCGGCAGGGTAATATCCTGGATAAACTCCGCAGCCTCCGGCCTCGCGGGCGTCCTCGTTTTATGCATGGTCGCCCATGTCTCGGCGGATGTGACAATGCGCTACGTCTTCGAGAAGCCTATGGACTCGACCATCCTTTACGTCTCGGCCTTCTACATGATCGCCATCGCCTTTCTGCCGCTGGGACTGGTCGAGCAGAAGGACAGCCACATCGCGGTGGAGCTTCTGGTTGAGAAGTTTCCGCAAAAAATCCAAACTGTTCTGTTGTTCATTGCAATGCTGATCACCGTTGTAGTGACCGCAGCTGTCACCTTGCGCACGGGGCAGGAAGCCTATGCCAAATATCTCACCGGTGCCTTCTCAATCGAGTCCGGCGGCAAGGTCATCACATGGCCCACCTATCTGTCGCTGCCTGTGGGCTTTGGCATGATGTCCATCGTCTCTGCGTGGAAATTGATCGCCATGATCACCGGCAAGGACAGCGGCCTGAGTGCGATTGTTGTAGAAGACCCTTATCTGTCGAAAGAAGAGCCCAATGTCTGACCTTGAAATCGCCGGCCTGTTCATCGGCGCGCTTTTCTTCCTGATCCTGATGCGCGTGCCGATCGGCGTATCCCTCATTGCCGTGTCCTTCGGTGGCTTGTGGTCGATGTTCAACTGGAACATCGCGTGGGGATCACTGGGAATCGTACCCTATAACTTCGCCAACAGCTGGGTGCTCAGCTCGATTCCCGCGTTCCTGATGATGGGTTTCATCTGCTACCACACGCGCCTCACCCAAGGGTTGTTCAGCGCCGCACAGGTGTGGCTATCGGGCTTGCCCGGCGGGCTTGCGATTGCATCGGTGTTTGGTTGCGCGGGCTTTGCGGCGGTGACCGGATCATCGGTCGCCTGCTCTGCTGCGATGGGTAAGATTGCTGTGCCAGAAATGATGCGCAACCGCTACAGTGCTGAGCTGGCGACAGGTACGGTTGCTGCAGCTGGCACGATTGGCGCGCTCATTCCCCCCTCAATCCTGATGATCCTGTATGGCATTATCTCACGCCAATCGGTCAGCGCGTTGTTTCTGGGCGGTCTTGTCGTTGGGGTGATCACATTGGTGGCCTATGTGCTGCTGATCGTGATCCGGGTAAAGCTGAACCCCAGCCTGGCCCCTTCTGTCGAGGGCAACCGGGCGACACGGGCGGAAAAGATCAAGGCGCTGGGTCAGACTTGGCCTGTTCTGCTGATCGTGATCGGTGTGTTCGCAGGTCTCTTCGGCGGTGCGTTCACGCCGACCGAGGCGGGTGCGATCGGCGCGCTGCTGTCGATGGTGGTGGCCGCGCTCTACCGGACATTGACGCTGAAGGCCCTGCGCATGGCGCTGGTCGAGACGATCACGACCACAGCGGCGTTGCTGATCATCGCGGTCGGTGCAAGCCTGCTTACGCGCTTTCTGGCGCTTTCGGGGATTGGCGACGCGCTGTCCTCATCGGTTCTGGCGTTTGGTGCCTCACCTGTTCTGATTATGGTCGGCATCGTCTTGGTCTATCTGATATTGGGCATGATGCTGGAGCCGGTAGGCGCCATGCTTCTGACGCTTCCGATCATGATGCCTCTGGTTGAAGAGACAGGTTTTAGCCTGCTGTGGTTCGGCGTTGTGCTGGTCAAGCTGCTGGAGATCGGGATGATTACGCCCCCGATGGGGATGAACGTGTTCGTCATCAAAGGCGTTGTGGGCAATACCGCATCCCTGAGCACGATCTTCCGGGGGGTGTTCTGGTTTGTCGTGATCGATCTGGTGATCGTTGCCATGCTCATCGCCTTCCCTGATATCGTTCTGTTCCTGCCAAACTGGGTGGGTTGAGGCGGACAGGACACCCCTCCTCGGCGCGCAGAACGAAGCCAGACAAATGAAAAGGTGCCGACCCCGGATGGGTTCGGCACCTTTTTTGTATTGTGGTTGGGGAGAACCACCTCGGAGTGTCGGGACAAGCCCAAGACGTGAAGCAGGACGCTGGGCCGGTCACGCGTATGATCACCCACCGCCGTTACGTGCTGCGGCAGAGCAAACCCGAAGATTATGCGCTCAGAGCCTCGACCACGGCCAGATCCGCCATTTCCAGCACCGCTTCGCGAGATGCGGCGACCGCGATGAAGCGGCCGTTGTGACAGAATTTGGCACCTGTGACGCCGCTCGCTTGTTCGAGCGCCCCGTCAGTCAGCCCAGCCCATGCGGCCGGCAAGTCCGCGCGATTGTCGAATGTGTCGTCGCCTGTGCGAATCGTGGTCAGCGCCCAGTCGGTACCGCGCGGGTGGACAACGAACAGCAGGTGGGCAGCACCTGCCGCCTCCACGCCCGCGCGAAAGGGCATGCCCATCGGTAACTCCAGAACGCGTCTGTCTCCCGCAGCCTCAATCGCGGCCATGACCATGGCCTCGGCGCGGTATTTTGCGGCCTTGCGGTTGATCTGTGCCTCAACGAATGCGCGCGCCACCGGCAAGGCATCCCTGAAGGCACGGTCATCTGCCCCATCTTCACGGTCATCGAACACAGGCTTCAGGCTTTCCAGCAACACAGGCAGCGTAAGGCCGGCAAACAGCGGCCCTGCCTCAGCTGCGTTCACAGCCCCGTTGTCGAGCAGATCTACGGGCAGCACAAATCCACGGTCAAATGACCCGTGAATCGCCTCAATGTCCCGCTCTGGCACATCCATCGCGCGCAGATAGTCCCGACCATACTGCGCCCAAATCAACCCGAAAGAGCTATAGGGCTGGCCGTCTTCCCGCAGCGGATTGGGCCGTTGGTGGTGATCGAAGATGCGCGCCGCTGCATCAAACTGGCCACCGACATCATAGATGATCCTGCCTTCACCCGGGGTGATCCACGCCTTGTCGCGGCTACGGACAAGCTCCGCGTCGGGAAACAGCCGCGTCAGAATGACAGTGGACAGCAGCTCATCTGCATGAAAGCCACCGGAATGGGTCACGAGGTGGGTAATGGTCATAAGAAAGGCTCCTGCCGGGCGTCGGGTGCTTTTGGCACCTGCGTGGAAAAGTCGGGTGATGTGCCCTGAAGGCTTTGTCTGAAGCCCGGATAAATCAGATTTTACCGTTTTGATAGATAGTCCGCAGAGACGTAGCCCGTGATCTGTGGCGCTGACGCAAGCGAGACACGGCACCACAGTTGGCCCATTTCGGTCACGCAATCACGGCGGGTGAGCGAGGTTCCGTCAGGCAGGCCCAAGATGACACTAAATCCAAGGCCTGGCCCTGCGCGCAGCTTCAGCAATTCATCCGGCCCGGTGCCCACGACCGAAGCGCGGTCAGCGGTAAGGTCGCTGCACCCCGCGGCGAGAAGGCAGGCCAGCAAAACCGGAATCATACGGCGGTACATCATGTGACCTCTTTCGTTTTTTCAGGGCTAGGATAATATTGAGAAAAGCGTGGCATCATAGCCCGCTCTATATACTTGATGCGGCGAAACGGGATCAACTTCGGCGCCCGAAAGGCCTCATGCGAGAACTCGACATCTCGGCACAAGAAAGAAGCCTTGGAATTTTAGTGCGTCCAAACTCCGCGACGACCTGTTGCGAAGTTCTCGCCATATCCGCCGACACGGATGTTCGGCTTACGGCGGTTGGGGTCCTGCACCTGTACCTCGATACTGTGTTCAGAAGCGTATTCCAGCGCGGCTTCCTTGGTGTCGAATTGCAACTTCACCTGGCTTTGCGTATCGCTGGAAGACGTCCAGCCCATCAGCGGGTCAACCTCGCGCGCGGAGGCGGGCGCGAACTCAAGCACCCAGTGGTGGGTCTTGGCCGTGCCCGAGGACATGGCGGTACGGGCCGGTTGATAGATTCTCGCGCGCATGGGGCTCTCCGTCTTTAGCTGATCTGGATATGGCATGCCGGTGGGAACGGATCAAGGCTCCTGTCGGTATTGGATTGGTCAATGATGTACCTTCACAGGAAGGCGGGCCTGTAACCTTCGGCCTTCGCTATAAGATAGGACACCCTGCAGGCTAAAACCTGACGCCCTGAGGGCACTTTCTGTCACCCGATGCCCCCCTGTCGCCTTGAACACCCGCAAAAACAGGGCATCTATAGGCCAACACATTCCGGAGACCGCCCCTATGCCCTACGCGCAAACTGACAGAAGCGAACTTGCGACGGCCGTTCTGGCCAATCCTGCACCGGACGTGCGCAGCCGGCCCAAGCTGGAAGGCGGCAAGACGTTTGTTCTGAAGACCGAGTTCGAGCCGGCGGGGGACCAGCCGACCGCCATCAAGGAATTGTCCGAGGGTATTCGCAACGGCGAGCGCAATCAGGTTTTGCTGGGGGCGACCGGCACCGGCAAGACCTTTACCATGGCCAAGATGATCGAGGAGACCCAGCGCCCCGCCATCATCCTTGCGCCCAACAAAACGCTGGCCGCCCAGCTTTATGGCGAGTTCAAGGGATTTTTCCCTGACAACGCCGTGGAGTATTTTGTCAGCTACTACGACTATTACCAGCCCGAAGCCTATGTCGCGCGCTCGGACACCTTCATCGAGAAAGAGAGCCAGATCAACGAGCAGATCGACCGGATGCGCCACTCGGCCACCCGCGCGCTGCTGGAGCGGGATGATGTGATTATCGTGGCCTCCGTATCCTGCATCTATGGTATTGGTAGCGTCGAGACTTACGGCGCCATGACACAGGATCTCAAGGTCGGCAGTTCTTACGACCAGCGCCAGGTGATCGCCGATCTGGTGGCGCAGGCCTACAAGCGCAACGATGCCGCCTTCCAGCGCGGGACCTTCCGCGTGCGTGGCGACAGCCTCGAGATTTTCCCCGCCCACCTCGATGACCGCGCATGGCGGCTGTCGTTCTTTGGCGAAGAGTTGGAGAGCATTACCGAATTCGATCCGCTGACCGGCGAAAAGACCGACAACATGGGTCAGGTGCGCATCTATGCCAATTCGCACTACGTCACCCCCAAACCCACGATGAATCAGGCCATCATCGGCATCAAGAAAGAGCTGCGCCAGCGGCTGGACCAGCTTGTCGGCGAAGGCAAGCTGCTGGAGGCGCAGCGGCTGGAGCAGCGCTGCAACTTTGATCTTGAAATGCTGGAGGCCACCGGCGTGTGCAACGGGATCGAAAACTATTCGCGCTACCTGACGGGCCGCGCGCCGGGCGAGCCCCCCCCGACCCTGTTTGAATTCATCCCCGACAACGCCATCGTTTTCGCGGACGAAAGCCACGTCAGCGTGCCCCAGATCGGCGGGATGTACAAAGGCGACTTTAGGCGCAAGATGACACTGGCAGAGCACGGCTTCCGCCTGCCCTCCTGCATGGACAACCGCCCGCTCAAGTTCGAGGAATGGGACGCCATGCGTCCGCAATCTGTCTTCGTCTCGGCCACGCCCGCAGATTGGGAGATCGAACAGGCAGGCGGCGTGTTCACTGAGCAGATCATCCGCCCCACAGGCCTGATCGATCCGGTGATCGAGATCCGCCCCGTAGAGATGCAGGTGGACGATCTGCTGGACGAGGTGCGCAAGGTGGCGGCGAACGGCATGCGCACGCTGTGCACCACGCTGACCAAACGCATGGCCGAAGACCTGACCGAATACATGCACGAACAGGGCATCCGCGTGCGCTACATGCACTCCGACATCGACACCATCGAGCGGATCGAGATCCTGCGCGATCTGCGTCTGGGGGCATTCGACGTGCTGATCGGGATCAACCTGTTGCGCGAGGGGCTCGATATTCCCGAATGCGGGCTGGTCGCCATTCTGGACGCAGACAAGGAAGGCTTCCTGCGCTCCGAGACCTCTTTGATCCAGACCATCGGCCGCGCTGCGCGCAACTCTGAGGGCCGCGTGATCATGTATGCCGACCGCATCACCGGCAGCATGGAGCGGGCGATGGGAGAAACCGAGCGCCGCCGCGCCAAGCAGCTGGCCTATAACGAAGAGCATGGCATAACGCCGACGACAGTGAAAAAGAACGTCGAGGACATCCTCGCTGGTCTCTACAAAGGCGACACCGATCAGTCGCGCATTACGGCCAAGATTGATCACCCGCTGGCAGGTGGCAATATCCAGACCGTCCTGGACGGTCTACGCACCGACATGCGCAAAGCAGCGGAGAACCTGGAATTCGAAGAGGCGGCGCGCCTGCGCGACGAGCTTAAACGGCTGGAAGCCGTGGACCTTGCCATCGCCGACGACCCGATGGCGCGACAATATGCGGTAGAGAAAGCCGTGGACGACGCCAAACAAAAGTCGGGCCGTAGCACAATGGGCCGGGGCGGCATGCGCGGCGGCGTCAAGCGGCGCGGGCGTTAAAGCGGGGCGGGCCGGAGTTTTTTGGAGAACTCCACCGGCCCGCCTCTCACGATGCGGCCCGTCACCAGCCAGGCAGCCTGCAACTGCGGGTGATCGTCACGCCATGTGCGAAACCGGTCGTTGCTCACAATCTGGCAGCGGCCTTTTTCGCAAGCCTTGAGCAGCAGCGCATCTGCGGGCGTGCCTGCGGGGGCGACACGGACCTGCGCAAGCGTCTCCAGCCGCACCAAAGCGGCCTGTCCTATATGCCGCCCGATGCTGTTGTCAAAGTAGACAAGAGGAGCAAAGCGGCGCGCGATCAGCGCCCGCACCACCCGCTCGGGCACATCTGCCTGCGCCACTCCGCCCTGCCAGAACAGGACGTTCGAGCCATCCACGAGGATTGTAGTCACCATGTATATCAGCGGCCTTTCATTCTGCCGGGAACCAAATACTCACGAAACCGTTATGTTTCCAATGGCACACACTGCAACAAACGGAGTTTTATAATGGAATATGGTATTCTCGGACTACTGGTCCTCATCGCCGACATCTATGCAATCGTACAGGTTTTCTCTTCCCGCGCGTCGGGTATGGCTAAAATCCTGTGGACCCTCGGGATCATCATTTTCCCTGTCGTCGGCTTTATCGTGTGGCTCATCGCTGGACCGCGCAGCAGCAGCGTAAGCGTTTAACGCTACTGAATCATGAAAAAGGCCCGACACATCCTGTCGGGCCTTTTTCTATGGCGGTAACGCTTTATTAACGCTCGTTAACCAAGGTCGACGCAGGAGTGTCGCCCTTGATCTATCGCTTTATCCTCGTAGTGCTCGTTTTGGGTCTTCCGCAAAATCTTGCGGCAGGTCCGTGGCTGCGCGAAAAAGGGTCCAGCTTTACCGCGGTTTCGATCGCGGGCAACTATGCGCTGGAGACTGCCAACCAGACATATCTAGAATACGGGTTAAGCGATACCACCACCCTGATCGGTGATGTCGGAATGGCGCGCTTTCATTACATCCCGAACACCGGCTACGCCACTTTTTCCATCCGCCGCGCACTGGGACCAAAGGAAGCTGCGTCAAAATGGGCCTATGAATTGGGTCTTGGCGCAGGCTGGGTGGGGGAGGAAATACTGCCGCACGTCCGCACCGCACTCAGCTGGGGGCGCGGTATCACATTTGGTGAAAAGTCGGGATGGATGACCGTAGAAGGCACCGTTTTATGGGACGTGACCTACGCTCTGCATGTCGCCAAAGTCGACACAACTCTGGGCTTGAACGCGACAGAAAAAACCAAAGCTATGGTGCAGATTTTCTCGGCGCACGCAGTCGGCGAAACAATCGCGACCCTCGCACCCTCGGTCGTCTACTCTCCCGCAAACACAAAATTCAGCATCCTGCTCGGTGCAGAAAGCCAGATCGGGCAATGGGATAACACAGCTGTCAAAATAGGCATCTGGCGCGAGTTCTAAGGCTGGCTCCGGTGCACACGCGCACCAGAGCCAGCAAGATCAGACGACGTCGTTGTCCATGCGCGTCGTCACCGCGATCTTTCCGCGCACGGCTTCGGACCATATGACATGGACCTGATCAGAATCAGGCCCCTGCTGCGCGCGCACAAACGGGTTGTCGAAATTCAGCACATTGGCTGCATTGCGGACCCCGCCGCGCACCACAACCGCATCCACACTGACCGAGCGCCCTTCGAACGGTAGGCCGGGTCCCGCCTCCACCACCCATGTCTGTTCATTTGTATTTTGGGAAACCTCCAACAAATGCGGATTTTCGACCGGCTTGTTCACACCGTGAAACGAATTACCCCCGAAGCGGATGTTGCGCATCCGGCTAAAGTTGAGATCGGAAAAGCTGGTGTCCACCCGCTCCACCCGCTCGACATAGCCGTTGATGCTGCGGAACCGGTTTCCCGTTACATTCAACCCGTTGATAAAGTGCCCTGCCCCGTAAGGCTTGACGATCAGATAGCTGAAACTGGTCGCCACCTCGCCAGACAAAAAGATATTGCTGCTGATGTCCAGCGAGCTGAAGGAAAACCCACCCGTGAAGGCAGGGGCCGGATCCCGCTCGTTTGTCCACTCAAAGAACGCATTGTCTACGTAATTGTTGCTAAACACGCACGAGGCATAGGGCTCGGCCAACACGACACCAGCCGACCGGATGCCGCCATTGACTGTATCGCCTTGAAAAAAGTGGTTTCCGACGATGAGATGGTTCTGGCCCGACATGACCGCGAAGTGCCTGAACCGTTCCGAGCGGCAATTGCGCAGCTTGACATCATTGGCGTTCACGTTGAGCGCGATGGAACTACGTTGTGAGACGTTCAGGGCATTTTCGGACGACAAAAACTGGCAGCGCTCGATGAACATCCCCTGACAGCCGCCGCCCATGGACGTAATGCCCCTATCTTTGGGCGACGTGATGAAACAATCACGAACTGTAAAAATCGTGCCCGCATCGGCCAACATGATACCGCTGCACAGCTCCGAACACTGGAATTCGATGTTGTGCAGGATGAATTTGGCGATCACGTCGAAACCGCTGAAATCCAGCATGTATTTGTAACGCCGGAAGGTAAAATTCTGGGTGCCCGCCGCATCATAGAGCGGCCCGTTCAGTGTCAGCTCGCCGCGCGCCACGTTCTTGGCCCGAACATAGATTTCACGGCCGACGCCAGCACCACTCACATGACTGCCGACGGGAATATTGGCGATGTTGGCCACGTTGGTCAGCGTTCGTGAATTGCCGGGATTGTAGGTTGCCTGCGCTGTGACGGTTGTGGTGTCCCAAGCGCTGCTGGCCAGAGCGATCAACTGGCCATTATGGATGGCGCGACGCGTCTCGTAACGGGTGCGGTTGGGCACGGCAGCTTGCAGGTCCACCGGCTCTGTCAACGCAATCTTTCGCCCGCCCAGATCAAGCGATTCATGATCCGAGTTATTGAGAAGCGCTTGAAATGCCTTTTTGAACGCAAGCTGCTCGTCACCGAAAGCTTCCATATAATTCGGGAAATCAAAATTGCGGCGCAGAAGCAGGATCGCTGCCGTCGGCATGGTGACGGTGCCCTCGAACTTTGTCTCGTTGTCAAAGGTCACATCGCCGTTGAGTCGGAAGACCCCCTCCGGGATCAGCACCGTCCGGCCATTGGCCGCCGCATTGGCAGCCTCGAAGGCCGCTGTGTCATCAGTCGTGCCGTTGCCGATCGCGCCATAATCACGGACGTCCACAGTTGAGACAACATCGCCCAGAAACAAGCCGGAGACATCATTGATTTCGATGTCGTCCACCCGAACCACGCCGCCGTTCTGACCGACAAGATCAATACCAAAATGCCCGTAGCGCGCAGTAGCACCCCACACCATGTCCACGCCGTCCCGGTTGCCGATCCCTACAATGGCGCTCACCTCCACAACGCGGCCATAGGCGGTCAGCGGCGTCAGCGTGCCCGCTGTTACAACGCCCGCAATCGCATTGCCGCCCGATCGCGCCGCATAGGCTGCAATGCGGACTGATGGCAGGTTGCCACTGATGGCCTTCACGCGGACTTTCACCTCCAGGTAACGCCCCGGTTCGATCGGCGTCTGGCCCTTATAGCGCAGCCGTTGGGTCGCATCGGTCTTCAGGATTTCCAGCGCCCCGCCAAAATCCTGATCCGCAGGCACAAATGCCCCGTTGCCGGAAGTGGCATAACTGGGCGAGCCCGAGGTGCCGTCTCCGTTTGAATAGGCCGCCAGTCCCTCTGAATAAGGGGCAGGCGTAAATGAAACTATCGTCATGTATATCCCTTTCGCGCTTCTCCGGCGCAGCTGCCGGACACGAAAAGGTAAATATCAACGGGTTGTTAACCGCCTGCTATGGCACCGTCACGATGGCGTTGCGCGCTAAACGGTGGCACCCGGTTCATCCAGAAGCCGCACACCGCTGATGCGCCAGCCCTGTGGAGTCTCCAGCATACGGTATTCGAGGTAATGGAAATTGCCGTCCCCATCAGCGACCTGCACCTTTTGCCAATAGGTGCCCCCCTCCTCGCGCAACTCCAGGTAGTCAACCGCTGCCGGGCGCCAGACCATCGGATAGCCCTGCGTGACCATTCGGCCAAAATTTTGCGGTGTTTGGAAATAGCCCTGCAAGGACGGGCTGGCAAACGTGAACGCCGTGGCGAAATCATCAGCCTTGAACGCTTCAAACTGCTGCGTGATCACCGCGCGAATGTCGGCCTCCTGCGCCTGCACACCTGTCACGCTCCAGATCGCAAATGCGACCGCCAATCCTATCTGCTTCATCTTCGCATCCCTTTCCCTGGCTTGACTTAAGGTAAATCACGCAAGGGAAAGGGCAAGAGTTTCACGCAGCAGTTAGTTTTCCCGCCAGCGCATTGTCGATCAGGGCAATCGTCTCATCCACACCGTAAAGTGCGATGAACCCGCCAAAGCGCGGCCCCTGCGACGCGCCCAAGAGCACTTCGTACAGCGCCGTGAACCAGTCGCGCAGCGGATCAAAGCGCTCTTTACCAACAGCAAACACCATGGTCTGCAAAGCGTCCGCATCCAGTCCGCCATCCCAGACAGCCAGTTGCGCGCGCAGATCCTCCAGCGCTTCGCGTTCCAGATCGCTCGGCGCACGGAACACTTTTTCTGGCTTCACGAAGTCATTGTAATACCGCACCGCGTAGGCTGCAGCCGCATCCATCCCCGGATGGCTCTCGGGTGTTGCCTCAGGCGCATAGCGCTGGATAAAGCCCCACAGCTGCGCCTTGTCCTCGGCCGAGGACACCGACGCGAGGTTCAACAACATCGAGAACGGCACAACCATATCAGACTTCGGCACATCACCACCGTGGATATGCCACACAGGGTTGTTGAGCTGTGCCTTGATGTCCTGCGTCTCGTAGGCGCGCAGCTGCTGGTGATATTCATCAACCGCCTTCGGGATCACGTCGAAATACATCCGCTTGGCGGTCTTTGGCTTGAGATACATGAAATACGACAGAGATTCCGCACTCGCGTAGGTCAGCCATTCGTCAATCGTCAGACCGTTGCCCGACGATTTGGAAATCTTGTGCCCGTCCTGATCCAGAAACAGCTCATAGGTGAAATGCTCGGGCGCGCGGGCACCCAGAATACGGCAGATCGAATCATAGATCGGCGTGTTGGTCGAATGGTCCTTGCCATACATCTCGAAATCCACGCCAAGCGCGGCCCAGCGCGCACCGAAATCCGGTTTCCATTGCAGCTTCACATTGCCGCCGGTCACCGGCAGCGTCATCTCCTCGCCCTCGGGCGTGTCAAAAGTGATCGTGCCCGCCTTTGCATCTACCTTCTTCATCGGCACATACATCACGCGGCCCGTGTCAGGGTGGATCGGCAGAAAGATCGAATAGGTCTGGCGGCGCTCTTCGCGGAGCGACTTGAGCATGACCTCCATGATCTCGTCATACTTCTCGGCTGCGCGCAGCAGAATCTCGTCAAACTGGCCGGTGCCGTAGAAATCCGTGGCGGAGTAGAATTCGTACTCGAACCCGAAGGTATCCAGAAAACGCCGTAGCATGGCATTGTTATGATGGCCAAAACTCTCGAATTCACCGAAGGGATCAGGCACGGAGGTCAGCGGCTTTTGCAAATGCTCCGCCAGCGCTTCTGGGTTCGGCACATTGCTGGGCACCTTGCGCATCCCGTCGAGATCATCGGAAAAACAGATGAGCCGCGTTGGAATGTCGCTGATCACCTCGAACGCGCGGCGGATCATCGTGGTGCGCGCCACCTCGCCAAACGTCCCGATGTGCGGCAGGCCGGACGGGCCATAGCCTGTCTCGAACAGTACATATCCCTTTTCGGGCATCTTGCCTGAATAGCGTTTGAGCACCCGGCGCGCTTCTTCAAAAGGCCACGCTTTGCTCTGCATTGCTGCATCCCGCATCTCAGACATATCAAACTTCCCGAAAATAACACCAGCGCCCTATCGCGCAGCTGTGGCTTCATCTATTGCGCAAGGCACTTGGCGTCAATATTCTGCCGCCAAACCACAGGCGCTTGAAGGACATCCATCATGACAAACGACCCCTCTCTGTCTCTTAGCCCACAGGACTGCCTTGTCGCCGTGATGGTTGCCGTTTCCGCGTCGGACGGCGATATCCGCACAACCGAGCTGGTCAAGATCGAGACGGCTGTAAACCTGCTGCCCATCTTCGCCGGTTTCGACGTGGACCGGATCAAGACGGTCAGTCAGATGGTGTTTGACCTTTTCGATCAGGAAGACGGGCTGGACGCGCTGTTCGGTCTGGTCAAGGGCGCTCTGCCTGATCGCCTGAACGAGACGGCCTATGCTTTGGCCTGCGATGTTGCCGCGGCAGATGGCACGCTGGAAGAAGCCGAACTGCGCCTGCTGGAAGAAATCCGCTATGAGCTGAACATCGACCGCTTGCACGCCGCCGCGATCGAACGCGGCGCGCGCGCCCGTCACTTGTCCTGACCGTCAGCGGCGTAAAGAACCGCCCACCGTTCAATCAACTGCTGCTGCATCCGCTTTGCGCGCGCGTTCCAGCTTGCGCCGCCGGGCGGGCCTTCCCGCTCGGCGCGGGTCAGCGTCTTGCGGATTTCATCGTCCGAGGCAAAGATTGCAAAGGCCATCTCGGTGCCGTCCGGGGCCGTCAGATATCCCGCCAGTGACGATACGAAATTAAGCGTGCCCGTTTTCGCATCGACCTTGATAGGATGATCCGCAATCACCCTGCGTTTCTCGTCGCGCAGGATCACCGGCTTCAGGATATCGCGCAAGCCCGTGCCATGCACCCTGAGCAGAGCCGCCACCATGTCATCCGCCGTCACGCGGCTGTCATCGCCCAGCCCCGAGTGATCCACCAGCGCTGCGTTGGTCATCCCCAGAGTGGTCTGCGCCCATAGGCTCATGTCCTGTGCGGATGCCTTGAGGCTGTCCGGCTTGCCGCCACGCGCAATCGTCGCTGCCAAACCCATCATTTCCGCCGTCACATTGGTGGACCATTTCAGCATATCGCGCAGGATGCTGCGTAAATCGGCACTCTGGTTGGTGACTACAACCTCGCCTGCGGGCAGTGTCTCGATCATCTTGGGCGCACCCAGCCTGATCCCGTGCGAGCCCACCAAACTCTGGAACACTTCGCCCGCGTAAAGGCCGGGCTTGCGCACCGGCAACCAGCGCGCACCACTACCGCCCAGTGCGCCACGCGCGACAGTCCATTCGTCCACGCCCCCGCGGCTTTCATAGGTATAGACCGGCGAGGCACGGTCGAGAACCTTCATCGCGGCCATCCGCACAGCAGGGCGATATTTCTCCGTCCGCCCCTCCATCGTCACGGCATAATTACCGCCGCTCCGTTTCCATTCGAAATGTACGCGGTTGTAGTTCAACGCCAGACCCGAAATACCGGGATTATACCCGACTTGATCGGGCTGCTCAGGATCGATACGCGCAAAAACAGGCAGCGCGCCCTCGAACACTTTGAACGCGCCGCGCACGCCGATGATACCTGCGGCTTTCAGATTGGCCGCCATCGTTGCCAGCGTATCGGTATCCAGTGTGGGATCTCCGCCCCCGACCAGCACGAGATCGCCCAGAACCTCGCCATCCTCAATGCCACCCGTCGCCATCAGCCGTGTCTCGAACCGGTGGTCGGCACCCAGCGCATCCAGCGCATAGAGCGCCGTAATCGCCTTGGTCACACTTGCCGGCGGCCTCCCGGTTGAAGCGTCATTGCTTTCGCGCAACACGCCCGCTGTCACATCCGACACCGCGAAAGAGACTTTGTCCGTCAGCCGCGCCTCGCGCAAGATGTCTGCGATCTCGGGCACGGCTCTTTTGAAATGGTCATCGCCCCGCATGACCGGCCGCAGCGATGCCTCTGGCGGACCCGCAATCGCTGACGAGGCAACAAAACAAGACGCCGCAGCCGTGCTGAGGAAAAACCGACGAGAGAGTGTGCTATTCATACCCTAGGATTATCCCATCTGCGGCACAGGCCACAAGCACCCAAAAATCCCTTTTCCATCATATACCTGCGTGATAGCGCTGCCGTATGCAGCGCGCCGTTATCCTCATGTTCATTGCCATGTCCCTGATTCCCGCAGGCGACAGTGCTGGAAAACTACTTACAGGCAGCTACAGCGTCGCTCCGCTTTTCGTGGCGTGGTCAAGATTTGTTGTAGGCGCCGCACTGATCCTGCCCTTCGTGCCAAAGGGCGCATGGCGATTGCTGGGAAACTGGCGTATTTGGCTGCGGTCTGCGGCATTGGCAACGGGCATCAGTTGCATCCAGACGGCCCTTTTGACCACCGAGGTCGCGACAGTCTTCGCGGCCTTCTTTATCGGCCCTCTTATCAGCTATGTGCTGGCCGCAATCTTTCTACGCGAGCCTGTGACGCTCCTGCGCTCTGCTTTGGTCGTTGCGGGGTTCATCGGCGTGCTGGTGGTTGTGCGCCCCGGCATGGGGGCCAGTACCGGTGTATTCTGGGCACTTGCAGCAGGGACCAGCTATGGCATCTTCTTGACGATGTCCCGCTGGCTGGCACACTTGGGCACTCCGATGGAAATCACCTTTACACAGCTGTTCATCGCGGCGCTCTTGCTGCTGCCCTTCGGGCTGACGCGTCTGCCCGACCCCTCCGGTGCGGTTGTAGCACTGGCGGTCGCATCCGGGATGTGCTCCATGATGGGCAACCTGCTGTTGCTTTTTGCCTACAAGCTTGCGCCGGCCACGCGCATCGCACCTATGGTCTATTTCCAATTGGTCTCGGCAGTCGGCCTTGGCTGGTTGATCTTTGGTGAACTGCCCGATGTCTGGACATGGGCAGGTCTGGGGCTGGTTCTGACCGCAGGTCTCGCCTCAACGCGGTTGCGCTGACCACCCGCCCGCTGCGCGAATTGCGGAGGACGACACATCCATCATGGGTACATTTACAAAACACCACGCTGGTGCCTCCGCCTGCGCCAAACGCCTGCTGAACCGCCCTGCAATCCGGTAAGGCGCATAAAGCGTCGCGGCACGGCTCATCCGAGCCGAGATACGCTGGCCAGGTCGTGCAAGGATGCCCATTGGCACGGTCTGCGCAATCTCGCGCCAGTCCTGCCAGTGGTGGAACTGTGCCAGATTATCCGCTCCCATCAGCCAGACAAACCGGACCTGCGGATAAAGCCCCCGCAACGCCCGCAGCGTTTGCGCGGTATAGCGCGTGCCCAACCGCGCCTCGATCCCTGTGATCTGCACACGTGGGTGGTCGATCACAGCACGTGCCTGCACCAACCGCTGTGCCATCGGCGCAGGGCCCCGCGCCTTGAGCGGATTGCCCGGACTGACCAGCCACCACACCTGATCCAGCCCGAACCGCTTGAGCGCCTCACGCGTGATGTGCGCGTGCCCTGCGTGCGCGGGATCAAACGATCCGCCCAGCAGGCCCACCACCTGACCGGGGGCCGCATATGGAATGTCATGACGCAAAATAAAAACGGCCCCCGAGGTCTCTCAGGGGCCGAAAGGACGGGATGACCCGCCAATTGTCAATCAGGCTTAGTGCTTGTGCTTAACGATCTCGCCGGACTTCAGACGCCCGAAATAGCTGTTCATCTCACGCTTGACGATCGGCATCAAGAAATAGAGCGCCGTGATGTTGACCACCGCCATCGCGAAGATCATCGCATCGGAGAAGTCGATGACCGCGCCCAGCTGCGCCGCCGCCCCTACGATGATGAAAAAGCAGAAGATCAGTTTGAAGATCAGCTCGGTCGTCTTGCCTTCGCCAAAGAGATACGTCCATGCCTTCAGGCCATAGTAGGACCAGCTGATCATTGTGGAGAATGCAAACAACACAACCGCAACGGCCAGCACATAGGGGAACCAGCTGAACCCGGTGGCAAACGCTGCCGATGTCAGCGCCACGCCGGAGGAGCCATCTGCGGTCTGGATCGCCGTGCCAGCTTCGTTCAGCACGAAGTTACCGGTGGCAGGGTCCATGACCAGAACGCCGGAAATGGTGATCACCAGCGCCGTCATGGTGCAGATAACAACCGTATCAATGAACGGCTCCAGCAATGACACGACCCCTTCGGTCACAGGCTCCTTGGTGCGCACGGCCGAGTGTGCAATCGCGGCCGAACCCACACCGGCCTCGTTGGAAAACGCCGCCCGTTTGAAGCCCTGGATCAACGCGCCGACAAAGCCGCCCGCGACGCCAAGCCCCGTGAATGCACCTGCAAAGATCTGGCCGAAAGCCCAGCCGATCTGGTCATAATTCACAATCAGAATGATCAACGCGGCCACAACATACAAAACGCCCATGAACGGCACGACCTTCTCGGTCACGTTCGCGATGGACTTGATCCCGCCGACAATCACCAGAAACACGATCACGGCAAAGATCACACCCGTGATCAGACCTGAGAAATCACCGGTAATCTGGGTGATCTGCGCATGCGCCTGATTGGCCTGAAACATGTTGCCGCCACCCAGCGCGCCACCGATGGTAAAGATCGCAAAGACCACCGCCAAAAAACGCCCGCCGGGCAGGCCGCGTTCCTTGAAGCCCTTTGTCATATAGTACATCGGACCACCGGAAACGGTGCCATCAGGGTATTCATTACGGTATTTCACGCCCAGCGTACATTCAGTGAACTTGGACGCCATGCCCAACAGGCCTGCGACGATCATCCAGAACGTAGCCCCCGGCCCGCCGATGCCGACAGCCACCGCAACGCCTGCGATATTGCCCAGACCGACAGTGCCCGACAGCGCCGTGGTCAACGCTTGAAAGTGGCTGACCTCGCCCGCGTCGTCAGGATCGGAGTAGTCACCCTTTACCAGACTGATCGCGTGGCCGAATGCCTTGATCTGGATAAACCCGAAGTAGACAGTAAAGATCGTCGCGGCCACAACCAGCCAAAGCACGATCCATGGAAAACTGGTGCCGGGCAGGTTCATAAAGATCAGATTGACGAACCAGCCGGTGGAACCTGCAAAAATATCGTTCACGCGTTGGTCAAAGGATACCGCCTCTTGGGCAGCAGCAACTGTGGGAAGGCTCAGCGCTGTGGCTGCGATCCCGCTTGTGATAAATCGTTTCATGTCGGTCCCCTTATGGAATCACGGTGATTGGTACGCTGGATGCGGCAACCAACCGCCCCGTCACGCCACCAAACAGCCGCTCTTTCATGTTCCGCTCGCCCATGCGGCCCACCACGATCTGCGACGCGCTGTGCTTCTTGGCCAGACCGTCAAGGATTTCGGCCACGTCGCCGTGCTTAACGATGCCCTCGACATTGAGGCCATCAGCTTCTGCCTGTTGCAAGGCGGGACCGACGATCCGCTCATGCGCAAGGTTCAGTTCCTCTTCGCGGCGCGCATGCCGTTTGTCGTTTTCTTCAGCTGTCTGGAAGCTGAAGGGGGACCATTCAATGACATAGACCAGCAAAATCCGGCAATCACCGATCAGCTTGGCACGGGTCTTGGCAAAATCCAGCGCGCGCTTGCCCGCGTCGGATCCGTCCAGCCCCACGATTATTGTGGTTTGAGACATGCTTGTTTTCCCTGTTCGCGACCGCATTGGTTGCGGTCTGTTTGCCCGCCTCGCACAATTTGAAGGAATCGCCGGGCGGATTTGGTCAGCATACCAACCCGGACTGCGACAATTTGGCTTATTTTCAGATCGCAGCGAGAGGATGGCCCGAAATAGTTGCAACCAGCCATGCAAATGCGCGCTTGCACCTGACAGCCATGGTGTCAGCGCCTCTGCACGGGTCACGCACCTATACGGGCCCAGCTGCCGTTGATCTTGGACCGCACGCCAGATATTGCAAGGCAAATCCTGACACGCACGAGGAGTCGCGCCATGGCCGCCTATCAATACGTCTACCACATGCAGGGAGTCTCCAAGACCTATCCCGGTGGCAAGAAATGCTTTGAGAACATCCACCTGAACTTCCTGCCCGGTGTGAAAATCGGTGTGGTCGGCGTGAACGGCGCCGGTAAATCGACGCTGATGAAAATCATGGCGGGAATCGACAAGGACTTCACAGGCGAAGCGTGGGTCGCCGAGGGTGCCCGTGTCGGCTATCTGCCGCAGGAGCCGAAACTGGACCCGACACTGAGCGTGCGTGAAAACGTGATGCTGGGCGTAGCGGGCAAGAAGGCGATCCTCGACCGCTATAACGAGCTGGCGATGAACTACTCGGACGAGACAGCGGACGAGATGGCCGCCCTGCAAGACCAGATCGACGCCGAAAACCTCTGGGATCTCGACAGCCAGATCGACGTCAGCATGGAAGCCCTGCGCTGCCCGCCCGATGATGCAAACATCAACGATCTGTCCGGCGGTGAGGCGCGCCGCGTAGCACTGTGCAAACTGCTGCTGGAAGCGCCCGAAATGCTGCTGCTCGACGAGCCGACCAACCACCTCGACGCCGAGACCATCGCGTGGTTGCAACAGCACCTGATGGCCTACAAAGGCACCATCCTGATCGTTACCCACGACCGGTATTTCCTAGATGACATCACCACATGGATTCTGGAGCTCGACCGTGGCCGCGGCATCCCGAACGAAGGCAACTACTCTGACTGGCTGGAGAGCAAAGCCAAGCGTTTGGCGCAGGAATCCCGTGAGGATAAATCACGCCAGAAGACCCTTGAGCGCGAACTTGAATGGATGCGCCAAGGTGCGAAGGCACGCCAGTCGAAGTCCAAAGCGCGGATCAAATCCTACAATGAGCTGGCCGATCAGTCAGAGCGCGAGAAACTGACACGCGCCCAGATCGTCATTCCAAACGGCCAGCGTTTGGGCGGCAAGGTCATCGACGTCGAGGGCCTTACCAAGGCGATGGGGGACAAGCTGCTTGTCGAGAACCTCGAATTCTCGCTGCCTCCGGGTGGGATCGTTGGCGTAATCGGTCCTAACGGCGCGGGTAAATCCACGCTGTTCAAAATGCTGACCGGTCAGGAACAGCCCGACGCAGGCACGATCGAGGTAGGCGACACAGTACAGCTGTCGTACGTCGATCAGTCACGCGATGACCTGAACCCCGATGACAACGTCTGGCAGGCCATTACCGGCGGTGCCGAGTTGATCCAGCTGGGCGATGCCGAGGTGAATTCGCGCGCCTACTGCTCGTCTTTCAACTTCAAGGGTGGCGACCAGCAGAAAAAGGTCGGCCTGCTGTCCGGTGGTGAGCGCAACCGCGTCCACATGGCACGCCTGCTGAAATCCGGCGGCAACGTGCTTCTCCTCGATGAGCCGACCAACGATCTGGACGTCGAAACCCTGCGCGCCCTCGAAGACGCGCTGGTGGATTTTGCGGGCTGCGCTGTCGTGATCTCACACGACCGTTTCTTTCTTGACCGTATCTGTACCCACATCCTCGCCTTCGAGGGCGAAGCCCATGTGGAATGGTTCGAGGGCAACTTCGAGGATTACGAGGAAGACAAAAAGCGCCGTCTGGGTGCCGATGCACTGGAGCCCAAGCGCCTCAAGCACAAGAAATTCATGCGCTAAGCGTGAATAATGGGGGCAGCGACCGCGCTGCCCCCATCTGATCTGCCGATCCGGATATTGCCAGATCTGATAGATTCGGAAACACGGCAGACGGCAATTGCACAGGGTTGTATTTTCCCGGCCTCAAATTTGTGCATCTTTTTTTCCGGATATCTAAAAAATGGCCATGGGCTCGATATCTTTATGCAATTGCAAGGCGATAAATGCGCTCCCTCTGCCTGCCAAATGACCGTGGGTGCGCAGGCAGAACTCTGCCAAATCCCCCCATAACCCTTGAAATTCGGGCTGGTTTGTGCCAAGTATAAGCTTGCGAACGTTATCTTTATCCAGACCACTGTCTCCGCTTCTGCGTTCAGTCTCTCGATTACAGACCGACCAAGCCGGGCCATCGCACACCGCGGATGGCATCTATCTACTGGGAGACTACGGAATGGCTACTGGCACCGTAAAATGGTTTAACACAACAAAAGGCTTCGGCTTTATCGCACCCGATGGTGGCAGCAAAGACGTGTTTGTGCACATCTCCGCTGTTGAGCGCGCAGGCCTGACCGGTCTGGCCGACAACCAGAAAGTGACCTTCGATATCGAAGCTGGCCGTGATGGCCGCGAGTCGGCGACAAACATCGCCCTCGCCTAAGGCGCTTATCTGCGCTGCACTGTAGCGCGAAAGCATCTTTCACAGAGTTTTGACCGGCCATTCGGGAACGAATGGCCGGTTTTCTTGTTGAGGACTTGAAATCGAACAGGACTTTGGGACACTAGAGTCAATCCCACGCTGCACAAGGATCGTAACATGCGCCGTCGTACGTTTATCGCAAGCACGCTTGCCGCCACCGCTCTCCCCCAGATTGTGTCCGCACAGGCTGTTGCCTTTGACCCTACCCCCCAACTTGTCCGCATCAAGAAAGACTACAACGTCGGCGAGTTGCTGATCCTGCCACGCAGCTACTACCTTTATTTCGTGACCGAACCCGGTATGGCGATGCGCTATGGCGTCGGAGTTGGCAAAGCCGGTCTGGAGTTCACAGGCTCCGCCACCATCGCCGTGAAAAAAGAGTGGCCCACCTGGCGCCCCACGAACGAGATGATCGAGCGCGATCCGCAGGCCTATGCGCGTTTTATCGGCAACACCGAAGCCCAGCCCGGTGGGCCAGACAACCCGCTCGGCTCGCGCGCCCTCTATCTCTTCCAGGGTGGCAAGGACACTTATTTCCGCATTCACGGCACGACCCAGCCCAAGTCCATTGGCCGGTCCGTCTCGAACGGTTGTATCCGCATGCTGAACGCCCATGTTCAGGACCTTTACCAGCGGGTACCAATCGGGACGAAGGTCACCGTTCTTTAAGTCGCGCAAGCGATACTCGCGTTCAGGGCCTGCAGATTTGCGGGCCCTTTTTCTTGTCTACTGCCACAGTGCCAAGACAGCTCCTGCCCCGCCAAAGAGCAGCCCTAGCGAAAAAAGCACAACGACACCGTCACGCGTCAGCACGCCCGCTGCGTAAAATGCAATGACAACCGACGCAATAGACCCCGACATCGGGATGATCTCCAGAAACGGCATCAACAGCGCCAGACACAAGATCGGCACCAGCGTTATCCACCGCCATGGCCGGTGGAATATGAACTCTAATCGTGTGCTCAAGAACCTCTCTACGAAATGGACAGGTTTGCGCAGCCACCGGATGCCTTTGCACAGTTTCGCCGATGACAACTGCCGCTGCATAATGAAGTCTGGCAACCAGACGCTTTCGCGACCGGCAAGCATCTGGGCAACAAGAAGAACAATAATGCTGCCCACCAAAGTTGTAACACCCGGTATCGCACTGGCAGGCGAAGTGGAGACCAGCGAAAAGACGAGCATCAATGTCGCGAACGAATTGCGCCCAAGCCTCTCAACCACCGCACTTACCGCAATGTGATCTCCGTCTACAGCGCTCTCGAGGCGGTCAAGTGCATCACTCAGAGCATAGCTTGGTCGATGTATCATCTTTTCCTCATCAAACGCTTAGCCGCCCATGTGCCATGTGATTACACCGATAGCCACCCAACGAAAAGGGGCCGACACATGCGCGCCGACCCCTTCAAATAGATCATTATCGCTTAGTTCAGCGCGGCATCCGTTATCACGCTCGTCCATGCGCCCTCGGGCTGCTTGGAAATCACGGGATCAGAGCCACCTGCCAAAAGCGTGTCCACCGTGCGCTGATAATCAGCCTCGTCCAATGCGCCATTGGAGCCAGCAGTCAGTTTGGCGACTTCTTCCATCATGCGCACCTGCGCTGCTTCGGATTGCGCGCCGGTCTCGTCATTCTCGATGATGATTGCGCCCGCTTCTGCCACGTTTTCTTCTGCGTATTTCCACCCCTTCATGGAAGCCCGCACAAAGCGTGTCATCTTGTCGACAAACACCGGATCATCAAGGTTGTCCTCCAGCACCCAGATGCCGTCTTCCAGTGTGGCAACACCCTGATCCTCATATTTGAAAGTGATCAGCTCGTCAGGGTTCACGCCTGCATCCAGCACCTGTCCGTATTCGTTGTACGTCATCGTCGAGATGCAATCCGCCTCGCGCTGCAACAGCGGATCGACGTTAAAGCCCTGCTTCAGAACAGTCACACCGTCCTCACCGCCATCAGTGCTGATGCCTTCCTGTGCCATCCAGCTGAGGAAAGGGTATTCATTGCCAAAGAACCAAACGCCGATGGTCCGACCCTTGAAATCCTGCACACCCGTGATGCCGGTGTCCTTCCAGCAGGTCAGCATCAGGCCCGATGTCTTGAACGGCTGCGCGATGTTCACAACCGGCAGACCCTTTTCGCGCGCCGCCAGCGCGGACGGCATCCAGTTCAGCATGGCATCGGCACCACCGCCCGCCAGGACCTGAGGGGGCGCAATATCCGGTCCGCCGGGTAGGATCGTCACGTCCAGCCCTTCTTCCTCATAGAAACCCTTGTCTTGGGCCACATAATATCCAGCAAACTGGGATTGCGTGACCCATTGCAGCTGCAGTGTGACCTCGTTGGCTTCATCCGCCAGCATGGGCGTGGCTGCCATTCCCGCGACACACGTCGCCGCCATCATAAACTTCTTCATCGTGAGACCTCCAGGTCGGTTGAAATTAGCCCCGGTGTTTCGGGGTCCTTGGTTATCTTTGTGAAGGGTGCCAGAAGGTCACCCGCTTTTCCAGCCAGCTCATCGCGCCATAAGACACGCTGCCCGCGAGGGCGGCTACAACAATCTCTGCCCAGACCATGTCGAGCGCAAGCTGGCCGAAGCTGGTCGAGATACGGAAGCCCATCCCCACGGTAGGAGAGCCGAAAAATTCAGCAACAATGGCGCCAATCAACGCCAGCGTGGTGCCGATCTTGAGCCCGTTGAAAATGAACGGCATCGCCGATGGCAGGCGCAGCTTGAACAGCGTCGCCCAATAGCCGGCTGCATAGGTACGCATCAGATCACGCTGCATGGAGTTGGTGTCCTTCAGACCTGCAACCGTATTCACAAGGATCGGAAAAAACACCATCACCGCCACAACTGCCGCCTTGGATTCCCAATCGCTTCCCAGCCACTTCACCAGAATAGGCGCCGTCCCCACAATCGGCAAAGCCGCCATGAAGCTCCCGACCGGCAGAATGCCCCGTGTCAAAAACTCTGACCGGTCCGCCAGTACCGCAACCCCGAAGGCTGCAATCATACCCGCCAGATACCCCACTAGCGCGCCTTTCAGCACCGTCTGCTGGAAATCCGCCCAGAGTATCGGCCCCTCCTGCACGAATCGCGCCATGACCGAGGACGGCGCAGGCAGAATGACAGGGTTCACTTCGAACCCCCGCACCAGCAACTCCCAGACGACGACAATCGTCACGCCGAAAATCACAGGTACTGCAATCTTTACCCCCGCCAGATCCGATGTGGGCCCGTTGGCCAGGCGCACGTTGAGCCACCATCCCGCACACCAGATCACCAGCCCTGCAAACACATAAGTCATGCCGCAGCCATCCCCATCCGTTTCAGCGTCAGCCGTTCGATCGCGCTGAACAACCCGACCAACGCTGCCGCCGTCAGTGCCGCCGCAAACAGCGCCGCCCAAGACACCAGCGGCTGCCCGTACTGGTCGCCAACCAACATCCGCGCACCAAACCCCGCGCGCGCGCCGGTCGGCAGCTCCGCCACAATCGTCCCCACCAGAGAGGCCGAGATCCCGATCTTGAGCGACGCAAAAAGGTAGGGCAGCGAAGCAGGCAGCCGCAGCGCCCAAAACCCTTGCGCGCCGGACGCATGATAGGTCCGCAACAAATCCAGCTGCATCGCAGACGGGCTGCGCAACCCCTTCACCATCCCCACCACAACCGGGAAAAAAGACAGATACGCCGCAATAAGTGATTTAGGAAACAGGCCCTGTATCCCCATGGATCCCAACACAACGATCACCATCGGCGCAAGCGCCAGAATCGGTATCGTCTGGCTTACAATCGCCCAAGGCATCACCGACCGGTCCATCACGCGGCTGTAGACGATGCCCACGGCCAGCAAGACGCCCAACCCCGTGCCAATCACAAACCCCAGCAACGTCGGCGCCAATGTCACCCAACCATGATACACCAGCGAGCGCTTGGAAGTCACACTGCGCGTGAAAATCGTCTCGTACATCTCGCCCGCCACCTGCTGCGGCGCAGGCAGACGCGGACGCGTAAAGCTGTAGGTCAACGGCACCAGATCAGTGTTGCGCAACGCGAGGCCCAGGCCCGAAAGTTCCTGCCGCGCCGCAGGCTCATCCGGCTGCACCACCAGACCGTCACGCTGCGCCTGATCCGCGACCAGATGCATGTTCATCGGGATCACAGCCAACAGCCAGAAACCCAAAATCGCCGCAACGACTGTCAGCACAGGCACCACAGACTTCACAGATCACCCACCTTCATTTTGCCAATTAAACTCAATCCGACAGCAGCCGCCCGGCGCATGATTTGCTCAAACATCCGCGTGCCCCGCCCGCAGTCCTTCGCGCACGCGGTGGGCAATCGCCAGAAACTCTGGCGTATCGCGAATATCCAACGGTCGCTCCTTCGGCAAAGTGCTCTCAATCACATCTGTTATTCGCCCGGGACGCGGGCTCATCACCACAATCTTTGTGCTCAGATAAACAGCCTCGGGGATCGAGTGGGTGACAAAGGCAATCGTCTTGCCCGTCCGCTCCCACAAATGCAGCAGCTGCTCGTTCAGCGTGTCGCGGATGATCTCGTCCAGCGCGCCAAAGGGCTCGTCCATCAACAACAGATCCGCGTCAAAGCTCAGCGCCCGCGCAATACTCGCCCGCTGCTGCATGCCGCCGGATAACTGCCACGGAAACTTGCGCTCGAAGCCGGACAGCTCCACCAGCTCCAATACACGTGCAACCCGCTCTGCATGCTCGGCCTTGGGTACACCCATGATCTCCAGAGGCAGCCGGATATTGCCGCCAATCGTCCGCCAAGGATATAGCCCCGCCGCCTGAAACACATAGCCATAAGCCCGCGCCTCGCGCGCCTGGCGCGGAGACATCCCGTTCACGGTAATCTCCCCACCCGTAGGCTGCTCCAGATCGGCCATCACCCGCAGGAATGTCGTCTTGCCGCAGCCCGAAGGCCCGATGAAGCTGACGAAGTCACCTTCGTTGATCTCCAGATCAACGCCCTTGAGCGCGTGTACAGGGCCATCGTTGGTCTCGAACGTCAGGTCGAGGTTTCTCGCTGAAATTACAGCAGTCATCGGGTTTTCCTTACATCGGTCAACTGGGGTTCGCGCCGCGTTCCAATTGGGTCGGCCCTTCTTTGCCCGTCACTCCGCGGCATCACAGGCCGCTCGAACACCAGAATATAACCGGTAGCCAGCGTCCACAAACCCAAGGTGAGGATCAGAAGAACAATTCTGAACACCCAGACGATCAGATTGCGGTTCTCCGGGATAACCTCGGCGAGGTTCCACCCCTTCTTGTTTTCCGCAAGGATCACCTTTTGCAGCCGGCCAAACTGGCTTCCCGCCGTGAGACCGATCAAACCACCGGTAAAACTCACGCGCGCAAGGCTATTTTCTTTCTGAAGCTCCATGAATTGCGCTTAAATCCCCGCCGGAATATTCAACGGATCGCGCTTGATCATCTTCGGCGCATTCAGCTCTTTCCACTTCGACAACGCCACATTCGCACTCGGGAAAGCAGGCCGCGGGATAAACCGTCCCCGGCCGGGATTGGGCTGCGAGTTCTGCCCCCATGCCCAGATCACCTCACCCCGGCTCAGCGTAAAGCGGCTCTGCGCCCGCACCTCGAACCCTTCGAACACGTTGTAATCCAGAACTGAATGGTGATTGGCTGTAGAGATCGTCTTGGTGATCTTCGGATCCCACACCACAATATCCGCATCCGCCCCTTCCACCAGCGCGCCCTTGCGCGGGTAGATGTTCAAAATCTTGGCTACATTGGTGCTGGTCGCCGCGACAAACTCGTTCATCGTCAACCGCCCCGTCTCGACACCTTCGGTCCAGAGCACAGCCAAACGTTCCTCCAAACCATTCGACCCGTTCGGAATGATCCTGAAGTCATCCCGCCCCGCCCGCTTCTGCGCCGTGCTGAACGCGGCATGATCCGTCGCGACCACCTGCAAGGACCCCGCCTGCAAGCCTGCCCACAGACTGTCCTGATGGTCCTTGCTGCGGAATGGCGGGCTCATCACCCGTCTAGCGGCGTGGTCCCAATCCTTATTGAAATACTCGGACTCATCCAGCGTCAGGAACTGGATCAACGGCTCACCGTAAACCCGCATCCCCTTCTGCCGCGCCCGCCTTATCGCCTCATGGGTCTGCTCACAGGACACATGCACGATGTACAACGGTACCCCCGCCGTATCCGCAATCGTAATCGCCCGGTTCGCCGCTTCGCCTTCCAGCTCCGGCGGGCGCGAATAGGCATGCCCCTCCGGACCCGTAATACCCTCGTCAAAATACTTCTGTTGCAGCTCGGCCACCAGATCGCCGTTCTCCGCATGCACCATGGGCAGCGCGCCCAGTTCCGCACAGCGTTTGAAGCTGGCGAACATCTCGTCATCTTCGATCATCAACGCGCCCTTATAGGCCATGAAGTGCTTGAACGAGTTCACCCCCATGTCCACCGCGTCTTTCATCTCGTTAAAGACGTTTTCGTTCCAGCCGGTAATGGCCATGTGATAACCCACGTCCGAACAAATCTGTGGCGCAGATTTGCGGTGCCATTCATTGATCGCATTCTTGATGCTGCCATCCGCGCCGGGCAGGCAGAAATCCACAATCATCGTGGTCCCGCCACAGGCCGCAGCCCAAGTCCCGCTCTCGAAGGTCTCCGCGGCCGTCGTCCCCATGAACGGCATCTCCAGATGCGTATGCGGATCAATCCCGCCGGGGATCACATAAGCCCCCTCCGCATCGATATATTCATCGCCGACCAGATCTTCGCCGATCCGCGCGATCACCTCGCCCTCGATCAGAATATCTGCCTTCCACGTGCGGTCCGCCGTGACGACCGTGCCGCCTTTGATTACTTTGCTCATCAAAATTCTCCCCGTCTATTTTTCTTGAACCCAAGTGTTCCGCGCTCGGCGCGCTGGACCACCGAAGGATGCGAACACAAACCTAACTTACAATGCCGGCTGTCTCCACAACCGCATGCAGCAGCACATCCGCCCCCGCCATGGCCCATTCCTTCGTGATCTCTTCCGCCTCATTGTGGCTCAGCCCGTCCACACAAGGGCACATCACCATCGCCGTGGGCGCCACGCGGTTGATCCAGCAGGCATCGTGCCCCGCGCCTGAAATCAGGTTCATGTGACTATACCCCAGCCGCTCCGCCGCGTTGCGCACCGCCGTGACACAGCCCTCGTCAAAAGCCACCGGATCAAACCCGCCGACCTTTTCAAACTCGATCCCCAGCCCCATGTCATCGGCAATCTTCTGCCCTTTGGTCCGCAGCTGTGCCTCCATGTCCTCGATCACACTCAGCTCGGGCGAACGGAAATCAACGGTGAACACGACCTTGCCGGGGATCACATTGCGTGAGTTCGGAAAGACGTCGATATGCCCCGCAGCACCGACCGCATGAGGTGCGTGGGACCATGCGATCTCGTCCACCGCCTCCAGTATCCGCGCCATACCCAGCCCCGCGTTCTTGCGCATCGGCATCGGGGTCGAGCCGGTGTGGGCGTCGTTGCCCGTCACCGTCACCTGTGTCCAGCTCAGACCCTGACCATGTGTCACCACACCGATGTTCTTGCCCTCTGCCTCCAGAATAGGCCCCTGTTCAATATGCAGCTCAAAGAAGGCATGCATCTTGCGGGCACCCGTCTCTTCCTCTCCGCGCCAGCCGATACGCTTCAACTCATCGCCAAAGCTTTTGCCCTCGGCGTCCACCTTTGCGTAGGCCCAATCCTGCGTATGAACTCCTGCAAACACACCAGAGGACAGCATCGCAGGCGCGTAGCGAGTGCCTTCCTCGTTGGTGAAATTCGTCACAACAATCGGATGCTTGGTCTTCACGCCCAGATCATTCAGCGTACGGATCAGTTCCAGCCCGCCCAGTACACCCAACACGCCGTCATACTTTCCGCCCGTGGGCTGCGTGTCCAGATGACTGCCCACATAGACGGGCAGCGCGTCCGGGTCCGTCCCCTCGCGCCGCGCGAACATGTTGCCCATCTGGTCCAGCCCCATGGTGCATCCCGCATCCTCGCACCAGCGCTGGAAGAGCGCCCGGCCCTCGGCATCTGCATCCGTCAGCGTCTGCCGGTTGTTGCCGCCCGCGACACCGGGTCCGATCTGCGCCATCTCCATCAAGCTGTCCCAGAGGCGGTCGGGGTTGATCTTGAGGTTCTGTCCGGGGGCGGCCATCGGGAGGCTCCTTCTTGCTGTTTTCAACGCAAAAGCGGCGGTAATTTTTTACCATTTGGTAAAGTCACGATTGCGTCTGGCTTCATTCCTGTCAAGAACTGCTTTAGAAACATTGTTAGAGTGTCTGACATTCTGCCTGATTTCCTAGCAACCAGCGGAGCCGCCTTGTGACCGACACCCCAGAAAAGAAGCCAAGTCGCATCCAGATGCGAAACCGCAGGCTGATCCTTGATTCCGCCCTCGACGTATTTTCGCGCGACGGCTACGGCGGTGCCACACTGGACACAATCGCCAAGGGTGCGGGCCTCAGCAAGCCCAACCTGCTCTACTATTTCGAAAGCAAGACCGAGATATACGTGACCTTGCTCAGCCAGCTTTTGGAAACATGGCTGGACCCGCTGGTCGAACTCGACCCAGAAGCAGACCCGGTCGAAGAACTGCTGGGCTATGTCCGCCACAAACTGGACATGGCGCTGGAACTGCCCGCCGAGAGCAAGCTCTTTGCGGGCGAAATCCTGCAAGGCGCGCCGGTGATTTCCGGTTACTTGAAAGATGATCTAAAACCGCTGTTTGATCGAAAATGCGGTGTCATTCAGGACTGGATTGATGCGGGCAAGCTGGCCCCTGTTGACCCTGCCCATCTGATCTTTTCCATATGGGCCAACACCCAGCATTATGCGGATTTCGGCACACAGGTATCTGTACTTCTGGATGACCAGAACCCCGCCAAACGCGCCCACCAGCACCTTGAACAGATGTTCCGTCGGCTGCTCACGCCTGTGGGCCGTTAACCACCAACTCAGTTTCGCAGCGTGCGTTAAGAAATTGTGAACCGCCAAACCGTCACCTTAGGCACGGGTGGCGGGCTTCCTTTGAATGAGAAGGGGCACACAATGACTTTCAGTACACTAGGCAATCTTATCAGATCCTTCCAACCAACGGCACCTCTCCCTCCACAGACACCCATCCCCTCGGAGACCGCAAACGGCGTTACAGCTGTGCAGCCCACGGCGGCAGGCACCGATACGCAGAGCTCCGCAAACGGCAGCGGAGGCAGGACCACATCGGGTCGGGGAAGTGCTGAGCAGCAGGCACAGACAGTCAAACCCCGCCGCGTGTTCCCACAATCGAAAACACCCAACCGCGCCGAACCGGCTTTGGTTCTGGGGGCGCAGACAAAATCAAAACGTGATGTTGCCCCGCCGGACAAAGTGACGACGACCGTTCAGGGGATGGAGCTTGCGCGGACCAAAGCGCTCATCGATCCTGTTCAGGACCGCCCTAACCGGCTCGACCGCTACGCGCCACCCGATCCGTTACCGACGGCGCCGATCCTCAGAGACAAAGTGTCCGCCGCGGCACGCGCGCGGCGGACACAATCGCAGGATTAGGTTACTCCGCAGCCGTGGCAGAGGGGTTGTTGGGGTGGGTTGTCCAGTTTGCATAACCCTCCTCGACCACTTTGCCTGTCCTCGGGTCCGTCGTGCCGACAGCCATAGGGACCATGGTGATACAGTTTTCCACCGGACAGACTTCAACACACAGGTTACAGGCCACACATTCCTCTTCGATCACCGTGAAGGTGCGGTCATCGGACATCGCAATCGCCTGATGCGATGTGTCCTCGCAGGCAGCAAAGCAGCGCCCGCAGCTGATGCAATCGTCCTGACTGATCGAGGCCTTTGCGATGTAGTTGAGGTTCAGATACTGCCAGTCTGTCGTGTTCGGTATAGCGGCACCCATGAAGTCCGCGATGCTGGTGTGGCCCTTCTCGTCCATCCACTCGGACAGGCCGCTGATCATTTCCTGCACCACCTTGAAGCCATAGGTCATCGCCGCCGTGCACACCTGCACGTTGCCGCAACCCATCGTGATATATTCCGCCGCATCGCGCCAGGTTGTGACCCCGCCGATGCCGCTGATGGGCATGCCCGCAGTCGCAGGCGCGCGGGCGATCTCGGAAACCATGCTCAGCGCGATGGGCTTCACCGCCGGCCCGCAATAGCCCCCATGAGTGCCCTTGCCGTCGATGGACGGGTGTGGCGACATCGTATCCAGATCGACCGAGACGATGGAGTTGATCGTGTTGATCAGGCTCACCGCGTCCGCGCCGCCGCGTCGCGCGGCCTCTGCCGGTTTGCGGATATCGGTGATGTTCGGCGTCAGCTTCACGATCACGGGCTTAGAGTAATACTGCTTGCACCAGCGCGTGACCATTTCGATGTATTCGGGCACCTGTCCCACGGCAGCACCCATGCCGCGTTCGCTCATTCCATGCGGGCAGCCGAAGTTCAGCTCAATCCCGTCCGCTCCTGTGGCCTCGACCTTGGGCAGGATATCTTTCCACGCCTGTTCCTCACAGGGCACCATGATGGAGACAATCATCGCGCGGTCAGGATAATCGGCCTTTACCCGCGTGATCTCATCAAGGTTCGTCTGCAAATCACGATCGGTGATCAGCTCGATGTTGTTGAGCCCCAGCACCCGCCGATCCGCCCCGTGGATCACGCCGTAGCGCGGACCGTTCACGTTCACGACCGGAGGGCCTTCCATGCCCAGCGTCTTCCACACAACGCCACCCCAGCCCGCCTCGAATGCGCGGCGCACGTTATATTCCTTGTCCGTGGGCGGCGCAGAGGCCAGCCAGAAGGGGTTGGGCGATTTGATACCCAGAAAATCGGTTGTCAGGTCGGCCATCTTACGCGCTCCCGCTCAAAACTGCATGAATATCCATCGCCGCATCGCGCCCTTCGGCCACAGCGGTCACCGTCAGATCATCGCCGCCAGAGGCACAATCGCCGCCAGCCCAGACGCCCTGCACACTTGTCCGCCCCTGCGCATCCACAGCGATCTTGCGACCCTCCAACGCAGGCAGGCTATCGCCCTCCAACGTCTGGCCAATCGCTTTGAAAACCTGATCCGCCGCCAGCCGCAGGGTCTGGCCGGTGGGCGCCATATCGTCGCCGACATAGTCGAACTCGATCTCGCGCACAGCGCCGTTGCCATGCACCGCCTTCGGCACCGCATGGGTGACGATCCGCACGCCCTTGGAGGCCGCCAGATCCTGCTCGAACGGGCTCGCGTTCATCCGGTCGCGCCCGCGGCGGTACACCAGCGTGACGTTCAGCGCGCCCAGCAGCTTGGCCTGCACAGCGGCATCCACCGCCGTCATCCCCCCGCCGATCACCACCACATCGCGGCCCACAGGCACGCTTGCCACGTCGCTCGCCTGGCGCAGGTCCGCGATGAAATCTACCGCGTCCAGCACGCCCTCCTTGTCCGCACCCGTCGCGTCAAGCGCATTGACACCGCCCAGACCCATGCCAAGGAAAACCGCATCAAATTCGGCCTTCAGACCGTCAAGGCTCAGGTCGGCGCCCAGCGCGCGGCCCGTCTCTACCGTGATGCCGCCGATCTTGAGCAGCCAGTCCACCTCGCCCTGCGCAAAGCCGTCAGGCGTTTTATATGTCGCGATGCCGTATTCATTCAGGCCGCCCGGTTTGGGCCGCGCATCATAGACAACCACATCATGGCCCAACATCGCCAGCCGGTGCGCTGCCGACAGCCCCGCAGGCCCCGCGCCCACAACGGCCACGCGTTTACCTGTTGAGGCTGCACGCACAAAAGGATGAACGCCCTGCGCTTGCAAATGGTCCGTAGCATAACGCTGCAACTGGCCGATCAGCACCGGCTTGCCCTCGGCTTCCTCACGGACACAGGCCTGCTCGCAGAGCTGCTCTGTCGGGCAGACGCGGGCGCACATGCCGCCCATGATATTCTGGCTCAGGATGGTCTTGGCCGCCGCATCGGGTGTGCCGGTGGCGATCTGCCGGATGAACAGGGGAATGTCGATATCTGTAGGACACGCCGTGATACAGGGTGCGTCGTGGCAGAAGTAACAGCGGTCTGCTGCAATGATCGCCTCATGGCTGCCAAGCGGCGGATGAAGGTCCACAAACCCGGTCTCATAGGCCGCAGGCTCCAGCCGCCCCGCCTTGATACCCTCTTCAAACATCCTGTCCGGCATCCACTGATCCTCCGCTTTTGATCACGCTATACCTTGACGCTTGCACAGGTCCATTTTTTTATCAACTGGTAAAATTTAGCGTGGCCGGAAGAAAATTGCAGGCGCCTGTTTTTCAGGCAAACCCACTATTCGTTGCTCTGCGCCTGCTCGATCAGAGTCAAAACCTGCGGACCCACAGCCTCCACAATCCGTGCGACGCCTTCGGCATTGGGGTGGATTCCATCGGCCTGGAACCACGCGCGCAGGGCGGCCGGATCTATGGGCATCCCCTCATCCACCAGGCCTGCAAAGAAGCTTTCCAGATAGACTGTGCCATAGGCTTTCGCCAACTCGGGATAGATCGCATCGAACTGCGCTTTGTAGTCGGCGCCGAAATTTCCCGGTGCCTGCATCCCGATCAACAGCACCTCGACATCCGCCGCCTCTGCCGCCTGCAAGATACCGTCGATGTTGCTGCGTGCCTGCGCGGGGTCCAGACCGCGCAGCAGGTCGTTGCCGCCCAGCGCCACGATCATCGCATCCACCTCAGGCTCCAGCGTCCAGCCCACGCGCGACAGCCCGCCTGCCGTCGTGTCCCCCGACACGCCCGCATTGATCAGCCGCACATCCGCGCCCTCACCCTCCAGCCAGTCCTGCAACTGCGGCACAAAGCCGTCTTCCTGCGGCAGACCGTAGCCTTGGGTCAGACTGTCACCCAAAGCGGCAATTACCACCTCCTCCGCCTGCGCCATAGAGGCGCATATCATAAGAATCCCTGCCAAAGCCTTGCGCATCACACCTTTTCCTCCATATGCCCTAAGGAACCCAGCGAAAGGGCACCTGATGAGCAACACGATTTTCTCCCTTAAAGATGCAGCCTTGCGCCTGAATGGCAATGCGGGACCCGTCGAAATCCTGCACGGCATCACGATGGAGGTCGAAGCGGGCGAGAGCATCGGGCTGATCGGGCCGTCGGGGTCGGGCAAATCATCATTGCTGATGGTCATGGGCGGACTGGAGCAGGCCACAGGTGGCAGCGTGCGCGCTATGGGCGAGGATTTGACCGCCATGGACGAAGACCAGCTGGCGCGTTTCCGCCGTGACCGGATGGGAATTGTGTTCCAGTCCTTCCACCTGATCCCGACGATGACCGCGCTGGAGAATGTCGCGACACCGTTGGAACTGGCAGGGCATGAAGATGCGTTTGCGCGCGCTGAAGCCGCGCTGCAAGGTGTTGGCCTTGGAGCGCGCACCGGCCACTATCCCGCGCAGATGTCGGGCGGCGAGCAGCAGCGCGTGGCCCTTGCCCGCGCCACCGCCCCGCGCCCCGCGATTCTGCTGGCGGATGAACCCACCGGCAATCTCGACAGCGTGAATGGCGAGGCGATCATGGACCTGCTGTTCGATCTGCGTGACAAGCACGGCTCAACGCTGGTGCTGGTCACCCACTCGGACGCGCTCGCTGCGCGCTGCGACCGCGTGATCACCCTGAACGACGGGCGCATCGCATGAGCCTGCGCCTTGCCGCCAAATTCGCCCGCCGCGAACTGCGCGGGGGCCTGCGCGGCTTTCGCCTGTTTCTGGCCTGTCTGGCGCTGGGTGTCGCCGCCATCGCCGCTGTCGGCTCGGTCCGCTCGGGGATCGAGGCGGGCTTGGCGCGCGAAGGGGCCTCTATCCTCGGCGGCGATGCCGAGCTCGATCTGACCTACCGCTTTGCCACACCCGAAGAGCGCGCATGGATGGAGGAACGCGCGACAGCCGTCTCAGAGATCGCCGAATTCCGCTCCATGGCTGTCGCGGGTGATGACCGTGCGCTGACGCAGGTCAAGGCGGTGGATGCCGCCTATCCGCTGCTGGGCAGCGTGCTGCTTGCGCCCGAGATGCCGCTGGACGCAGCCCTTGCTGTGCAAAATGGTATCCCCGGTGCCGTAATGGAGCGCGCGTTGATTGACCGGCTGGGGCTTGAGGTTGGAGATACCTTTGCCTTGGGCAGCCAGACCTTCACCCTCCGCGCCCAGATCACGCGCGAGCCGGACAGCGCGGCCGCAGGCTTCGCGCTGGGGCCACGCACGCTGGTCCGGCTTGATAGCTTGGAAGGATCCGGCCTGCTGTCTCCGGGTACGTTGTTCGACAGCGATTACCGGATGCTGCTGCCCGAAGGCACCGATATTGATGCCGTGAAAGCGGAGGCAGAGGCACGTTTCACCGACAGCGGCCTGCGGTGGCGCGATGCCCGCAACGGCGCGCCGGGCGTATCGCGGTTTGTGGACCGGCTCAGCGCGTTTCTGATCCTCGTCGGTCTCTCGGGCCTTGCGGTGGGGGGTGTCGGCGTCTCTGCCGCTGTGCGCAGCTACCTCGCGCGCAAGACCGAGGTGATTGCAACCCTGCGCGCCTTGGGGGCGGACCGCGCCACGATTTTCCAGACCTATTTCATCCAGATCGGTATCCTGTCGCTGATGGGCGTCGTCATCGGCGTCACATTGGGCGCGCTGGCGCCTGTGCTGCTGGCCCCCGTGCTGGAGGCGCGCCTGCCGATCCCTTCCGCCTTTGGCATCTTCCCCGCCCCCCTGATCGAGGCAGGGCTATACGGCCTGTTGACCGCTTTCATCTTCACCCTCTGGCCATTGGCCCGAACAGACCGCGTGCGCGCGGCGACACTGTTCCGCGATGCGTGGGACGGCGCCAGCCGCCTGCCTGCACCGCCGTTCATCCTTGCCACCGCAGGCGCAATCGCAGCCCTTGTGGGCCTCGCAGGCTGGTTCAACGGCAGCTGGTGGCTGACGCTTTGGACACTCGGCGGGATCGCGGGCGCGCTGGCTCTGCTCGCACTCGCCGCATTCCTCATCCGCATTGCCGCGCGCGCGCTCAGCCACCGGCTGCGCGGGCGTCCGCGCTGGCGTTGGGCCATGGCCGCCATCGGCGGTACGGGCGAAGGCGCGGGCGCAGTTGTGCTGTCGCTGGGTCTGGGCCTGTCGGTGCTTGCCGCCGTCGGCCAGATTGACGGCAACCTGCGGCAGGCCATCGCCGGCAACCTGCCTGCCATCGCACCCAGCTATTTCTTCGTAGACATCCAGCAAAGCCAGATGGCAGGCTACACCGAGCGGCTGGAAAACGATCCCGCCGTGAGCCGCATTGACAGCGCGCCGATGCTGCGCGGTGTCGTGACACAGATAAACGGCAGGCCAGCAAAAGAGGTGGCAGGTGATCACTGGGTTGTCTCCGGTGACCGGGGTGTGACCTACGCAGCAGAGCCTGACGCGGATGCCATTATCACCCAAGGCGAATGGTGGGCGCCCGACTATGACGGCCCGCCCCTGATCAGCTTTGCCGCCGAGGAAGCCGCCGAGATCGGCCTGAGCCTTGGCGATACCGTCACCATCAACGTGTTGGGCCGTGACATAACCGGCACCATCGCCAGCTTTCAGGAGGTCGATTTCTCGACCGCAGGTATCGGCTTTATCCTGACGATGAACCCCGCCGCGCTGCAAGGTGCGCCGCATACGTTCATCTCGACTGTCTATGCAGAGCCGGAAGCGGAGGCCGAGATCCTGCGCGATCTGGCCAACGCCTATCCCAACATCACCGCCATCCGCGTCAAGGATGCCATCGACCGTGTGGCAGGCGTGCTGGCCAGCCTTGCCGCTGCCACCTCTTATGGTGCGGCGGCCACCCTGCTCACCGGCTTTCTGGTCCTGATTGGCGCGGCGGCGGCAGGTGCGGATGCCCGCACCTACGAGGCCGCACTGCTCAAAACACTCGGCGCGTCGCGGCGTATGATCGCGGGCAGCTTCATCTTGCGCGCAGCGCTTTTGGGGCTTGCTGCAGGCGGTGTGGCGCTGCTGGCTGGGGTATTGGGCGGCTGGGCCGTCAGTACTTTTGTGATGGAGACGAAATATACCGTCATATGGCCCTCGGCCCTGCTGATCATCGCTGGCGGCATTGTGGCGACGGTGCTGGCCGGTCTGGGGTTTGCCCGCCGCGCGCTACAGGCCCGTCCAGCGCGGGTTCTGCGGGCACGGGAGTAGCGGCGCGCGGTTTTTCCGCCCTATGCCCCTTTGCCTGACGGCAGGGAATGCGTAGATATGAGACAACCCAAGGAGCGCCCGAATGTCTGACACCGAATCTGATACATCCCTGCCCGCCACGCTTGCCCCTGCGGTCACTGCCGCCCAGCGCACGCAGATCATCAACATGGTCCGCCGCGCCGCCCGCGCCGAGATCATGCCGCGCTTCCGCCGCCTGTCAGACGGCGATATCCGCAGCAAATCGCGCGCAGATGACCTGGTCACAGATGCTGATACGAAGGCAGAGGCGATGATCACCCGCGCGCTGCAAATCGCGTTCCCTTCCGCGCTGGTCATCGGTGAGGAGGCTGTGGAGGCCAAGCCCGAATTGCTGGAAGGGATCAAGGACGCACAGCTGGCCTTCCACATTGATCCGGTGGACGGCACTTGGAACTTTGCGCACGGCCTGCCGGTGTTCGGCGTGATCGTCGCGGCCACGCGCTATGGCAAGCCCGTGTTCGGGCTGATTTATGATCCTGTGGGCGATGATTGGGTGATTGCGGACGAGCAGATGACACCGCAGATCCAACGCCCTTTCGGCGCGCCGCGTGATCTGCGTGCGTCGTCAGGCAAGCCGCTCGAGCAGATGTCGGGCATCCTGCCGCTGCACCTGTTTCCCAAGGACAAACAGGCACAACTGGCAGCAACGTTTCCTGACTTCGCGCGCATCACCACACTGCGCTGTTCGGCACATGAATACCGTATGCTGGCGCAGGGTAATTTCGATTTCAGCCTGACCGCGCTGCTGCACCCGTGGGATCATGCGGCTGGTGCCTTGATTGCCGCGCGAGCAGGTATGCACGTGGAAATGCTGGACGGCGGCGACTATTCCGCTGCGCGCACTACCGGACACCTGCTGATCGCGCCGGACAAGGCCACATGGGGCAAGCTGAAGAAGAAATTCGCGTTTCTGATCAACGTCACCGCCGATCAAGACACGAAATAACCCCTAGCGGATGTACTTCTGATAAGTCGCCTCATCCATCAGCTCATCCAGGGCTGATGGATCGTCGATGCTCATCTTGAACAGCCAGCCGTCGCCCTGCGGGTCTTCGCTGATCACCTCCGGCGCGCGCGCCAGTGGCGTGTTCACCTCGACCACCTCGCCGTCCAGCGGGGCGAGAATATCCACCGCGTCGTCATCCGCCTCAATCACGACAACCGGATCATCAGCCGAGATCACATCGCCCTCGTCAGGCAACTCTACAAAGGTAACCTCGCCCAGTTCGGAAATGCCGAAAGGCGTCAACCCTACGGTGACTTCCTCCTCACCATCCTCGATGCGCAACCACAGATGTTCTTCGGTAAATTTCATGGCTCTAGCCCTCCGATGATTTGTTTTGCCAAAGCCTGCCGACTTTGACAATCCGTTAGATGCACTGTTGCGCCGCAGGACGTGCAGAGGGTAGCCTGTGCCACAAATCAACACGCAAAGGTCCGTGATGCATCCCTGTTTTTTCGGCTACGGCAGCCTCGTCAACCGTGACACCCACACTTATGCTGCAGCGGACCGCGCGCGGCTGGAGGGGTGGCGGCGCAAGTGGGTCTATACGCAGGCGCGCGGTCTGGCGTTTCTGAGTGTGGTGCCGGATGCCGCCACCGCTATCGACGGGCTGATTGCCGAAGTGCCCAATGCCGATTGGGCTGCACTTGACGCACGCGAGCACGGCTATGCGCGCATCGCCTCAGGCAGCTCAGTGCGCCATCCGCGTGCTGCGGAAACACTGATCTCGCACTATTCCGTGCCGCGGGAGACATGGGTCGCCAGCAGCGACAACCGCATCCTGCTCAGCTATCTGGATGTGGTCGTGCAGGGGTATTTGCGCGAATACGGCGCGGGCGGGGTGGCGGACTTCTTTGCCACAACAGATGGCTGGGAGACGCCGATCCTGAATGACCGCGCAGCGCCGCAGTATCCGCGCGCAAAATTGTTGTCCGCTCAGGAAACAGCATTGGTAGACCAGCATCTGGCCTTGCGCGGTGCAGCGGTCGTGGCGGCCTGACGCCGCCACGGGCTTATCCGCGGGCTTTGACCGTCTGCAACAACGGCATGACCGAGGACATATCAGGGCCGTGCGCCTGACCTGTCAGCGCCAGACGCAACGGCATGAACAAGCCCTTGCCCTTGCGGCCCGTCGCCTCCTTCACGTCCGTCGTCCACTTGCCCCAGGTTTCCGTATCGAACGGCCCTTCTGGCAGCAGCCCCATGGCTTGGGCAATGAAGTCACGGTCTTCGTCCGCGATCACAGGTGTTGCCCCTTGGGTGAACATCGCCCACCAGCCTTTGAGATCATGCAGCGTTGTGATGTTTTCACGGGTCACGGCCCAGAACTGTTCCGCCTGCGCATCCGGAACGCCCAGCGCGCGGATGTCCTCGGCCACATCTGCCGCCTTCAGCGTTTGCAGATAATGCGCCGTCAGCGGCTTCAGGTCCTCCGCGTCGAATTTCGTAGGCGAGGAGCCAAAGCGCGAGATGTCGAAGCCGTCAATCAGAGTTTGCATATCCGTGCGCAACTCGACCGGGTCGGAGGACCCCAGACGCGACATCAGGCTCAGCAGCGCCTGCGGCGCGATGCCCGCCTCGCGCAGATCCTTCAACGCGAGCACGCCAAGACGCTTGGACAGCGCCTCGCCCTGCGGGCCGGTCAGCAGCGAGTGGTGGGCAAAGGTTGGCACGTTGCCGCCCAGCGCCTGCATGATCTGGATCTGCGTGCCCGTGTTGGTCACATGGTCAGAGCCGCGCACAACATGGGTCACGCCCATTTCGGTGTCATCCACAACCGAGGCCAGCGTATACAGGATTTGCCCGTCGCCGCGGATCAGAACGGGGTCGGAGACCGACGCGCCGTCGATGCTCACGTCGCCCAAGATACCGTCATTCCAGACAATCCGCTCGTGCTTGAGCTTGAAGCGCCACACGCCATTGCCGCGCTCGGCGCGCAGAGCCTCGCGGGCAGCTTCGTCCAGCGCCAGCGCAGCACGGTCATAGACCGGTGGCTTGCCCATGTTCAGCTGCTTCTTGCGCTTGAGGTCCAGCTCGGTCGGCGTCTCGAATGCCTCATAGAACCGGCCCATATCGCGCAGCTCTTGCGCCGCTTGCTCATATTTCTCCAGCCGCAGGGACTGCCGCTCAACCCGGTCCCAATGCAGGCCCAGCCAGTCCAGATCGCGCTTGATCCCGTCAACGTATTCTTCCTTGGAGCGGACCGGATCTGTATCGTCGATCCGCAGGATGAATTCGCCGCCTGCCTTGCGTGCAATCAGGTAGTTCATCAGCGCAGTGCGCAGATTGCCCACATGAATCCAGCCGGTTGGGGACGGGGCGAAACGGGTAATGGTTTTGTCAGACATTCATGCCTCCTGTTGCGCCCGCTTGCTGTCACAGCGCGGCGGCTTTGTCCAGATTCGTGCGCGACACGCGCGTCCTCGCGTTTAATTGACCTGCGGCTGCTCGACGCAATGCCATCGCACGCTACCTCACCCGTATTATAACAACAGGAGTATACTATGTCCCGGTCCGCCCTATTTACCCGCCGCACCGCTCTTGCAGGTGCCGCCAGCCTTCCCCTTGCCGCCGCAACTGCCAAAGCCGTGCGCGCCGCTGCCCCGATGATGGACGCAGGCAGCGCGCCCTACCAGCGGGTCAAACTGGGCGGCTTTGATGTCACCACCTTGCTGGCAGGCACGCGGTCTGTGCCCGACCCGCAGACAATCTTTGGCATGAACGTGGATGCAGAAACCTTCAACGAAGTCTCCGCCGCAGCCTTCATCCCCACGGACGCCGCGCAATTCTTCTTCACCCCCACCGTGGTGAACACCGGCGCCGAGCTGATCCTGTTCGACACCGGCCTGTCGGGCGCAGGCACCACCGCCGCGCTGCAAGCTGCCGGCTACACCGCCGACCAGATAGACGTTGTCGTGCTGACCCACATGCACGGCGATCACATCGGCGGGCTGAGCACGGATGGCGCGCGCACCTTCCCCAACGCACGCTATGTCACCGGCACAACCGAGTTTGACGCCTGGTCCAAAACAGACAACGAAGGCTTTGCCGACAAGGTCAAACCATTGGCCGACGAGATGACGATGCTGGAAGACGGCGGCTCGGTCGCGTCGGGCATCACGGCGATGGCCGCTTTTGGCCACACGCCCGGCCATATGGCGTACATGCTGGAATCCGACGGCAAGCAGCTGGTGCTTGGTGCAGATTTCGCCAACCACTACGTCTGGTCGCTGGCCAATCCCGATTGGGAAGTGAAGTTTGACATGGACAAAGCAGCTGCTGCCGCAACGCGCCGCCGCCTGCTGGACATGATGGCCGCCGACAAGACGCCCTTCGTCGGCTACCACATGCCGTGGCCCGCGTTCGGGTTTGTGGAAACCGCAGGCGACAACTTTGCCTACGTGCCGCACAGCTACCAGCTGCTGCTGTAATCGCAAAAACGCAGAGCGGGGCTGGGTCCCCGCTCTGTTGATGCTCTGGCGCGCATAGAGATGGCTAGCTCGCACATATCTTTCGCCTCGATCAGCTCGGATCGCGCCAGCGGTTGGCAATAGGATAACGACGGTCCAGCCAGAATGCACCCTTGGTGAGCCGTGGGCCGGGTGCGGACTGGAAACGCTTGTACTCCGAGATATAGATCAGATGCTCGACCTTTTTGGCCACATCACGATCAAACCCTGCGGCCACACAATCAGCAATAGAGCCATCACGGTCCACCAGAATCTCCAAAATCGCGTCCAGCTCCGGATAATCCGGTAGGCTGTCACTGTCCTTCTGGTCGTCGCGCAACTCGGCTGAGGGGGCTTTGGTGATGATGTTCTCGGGGATCACACGGCCTTCCGGCCCCATCATCCAGCCCGCGTGATTGGCGTTGCGCCAGCGACACGTCTCGAACACCCGCATTTTGTAGAGGTCTTTGATCGGGTTATAGCCCCCCGCCATATCGCCATAGATCGTGGCATAGCCCACGGCGACTTCGGATTTATTGCCGGTGGTCAGCAGCATCTCACCAAACTTGTTGCTGAGCGCCATCAGCAGCAGACCGCGCAGGCGGCTCTGGATGTTTTCTTCGGTCAGGTCGGGGCTGGTGCCCTCGAATAGCGGCGCCAGCGTTTCGGTTATCGCATCACGCCCGGCCTTGATCGGCACATAGTCATAACGCGCGCCCAGCGCCTGTGCGCAGTCCTCGGCGTCCTTCAGGCTGGCGGCTGAAGTATATTCAGATGGCAGCATCACGCAGCGCACGTTCTCCGCGCCAAGTGCATCGACAGCAATCGTCGCAACCAGCGCCGAATCAATCCCGCCGGACATGCCCAGCAGCACTTTTTTGAAACCCGTCTTGTGCATGTAGTCGCGCAAGCCCTGCACCATCACACGGTAGTCCTGCGCGTAGGAGTCAGCATGCACCGCCTTCTCACCCTCCACAATCTCCCAGCCGTCCGGCCCACGCTCCAGATCGACGTGGCGCGTGACCGCATCGAACGTAGGAAGCTGGAACGCCAGCTTGCCACCCCGGTTCAGCCCAAAGCTCGCACCGTCGAAAATCTGGTCGTCCTGCCCTCCAACCATATTGAGATAGATCAGCGGCAGGTCTGTCTCCACCACGCGGGCGACCATGTGGCTCAACCGCGTGTCATGCTTGCCGCGATAGTAGGGCGAGCCGTTGGGCACCAGCAGGAACTCGGCACCCGTCTCGGCAAGCGTTTCGGCCACGTCCTCGTGCCAGGCATCTTCGCAGATGGGGGAACCGATCCGCACATCGCCTACGGAATAGGGGCCGCCCAACGGCCCGCTGTCGAATATCCGAACCTCGTCAAATACGGTTTCATTTGGCAGATGGTGCTTGAGCACACGTGACGCAATCTTGCCGCCCTTGAGGATCAGATAGGCGTTGAACAGCTCTGCCCCTTCCGCCCAGGGCGCACCGATGGCCAGCGCTGGACCATCGGCACAATCAGCCGCCAGCGCCTCTATGTGGGTCATCACATCCAGCTGGAAGGCGCGCTTCATCACCAGATCCTGCGCATTGTAGCCAGTGATAAACATCTCCGGCAGCGCCACCAGATCAGCACCTGCATCGCGTCCTTCGGCCCATGCCACCCGCGCCTGTGCCGCATTCCCGGCCAGATCGCCAACGGTCGGGTTCAGCTGCCCCAATGTGATGCGAAACCGCTCTGCCATGGTTGTCCCCTTCGATTATCGCCATTGATGTAGCAGATCGCCGCCCAAGGGAAAGCCCGCAAACCGCCGGAACGGCAAAAGGCCGTTGCCCCTTGGCCCCCGCGTCTTTAGTCTGGAGGGGAATACAGCCGCCCCAGCCCACAGGACCGCCATGCCCCTACGCTCCCTGCTCCTCGCCACTGCCCTTTGCCCGCTGATGCTGGTCCCCGCGCTTGCGCAAAACACCCAAGTGCTGAGCAAGCAATACGATGACGGCGGCATGTATGAAGGCACGTTCAAGGACGGGCTCCAGCATGGCACCGGCACCTACATTCTGCCCAATGGCTATGAATATTCGGGCGAGTGGGTCGACGGCGAGATCAAGGGCAAGGGCGTCGCGCGCTTTCCCAACGGGTCCGTCTATGAAGGGGATTTCGCCAAGGGAAAGCCCGAGGGCATCGGCAAGATCACCATGTCGGACGGCGGCACCTACGAGGGTGAATGGCAGGCCGGCACGATCATGGGGCAAGGCGTCGCCATCCATGCCAGCGGCGAGCGGTACGAGGGCGGTTTCCGCAATGGCAAACGCCACGGCAAGGGTGTGCTGCAAACGCCCGCAGGATATGAATACAAGGGCGATTGGGTCGATGGCCAGGCGACCGGCCAAGCGGTGATAAAGGACGCGGATGGCGCCATCTACGAGGGTGAAGTGGTAAACGGCGCACGCTCGGGCACCGGCAAGCTGGTCCATCCCGAAGGCTTCACGCTGGAAGGTACCTGGGCGGACGGACAGCTGAACGGCAAGGGCAAGATCGTCTCGGCCAACGGTGACACCTACGAGGGTGATCTGGTCGCAGGCCGCCGAGAGGGCACGGGCACCTCCACCACCGCCGCGGGCGATACCTATACCGGGCAATATCTCAACGACCAGCGCCATGGCACCGGTACATTCAAAGGCGCTGACGGCTACACCTATGAAGGAATGTGGGCCGAAGGGCGCAGTGAGGGAACAGGCACCGTGACCTACCCCGACGGCTCGGTGCAGACGGGCACGTTTGTGGACAATCTGGCCGAAGGGCCGGGCAAGATCACCTATCCCGACGGCTCCACCTATGAAGGCGACTGGGTCGGCGGCGTGATCGAGGGGCAGGGCAAAGCCACCTATCCCAATGGCATGGTCTACGAGGGCGGGTTTGTGAACGCCCGTAACGAGGGTCAGGGCACACTGACCTATGGAGACGGTCGCACCTATGTGGGCACATGGAAAGACGGGCTGCGTGACGGTACGGGCACCGCGACATATCCCGACGGCACGGTCTACGAGGGCCAGTTTGCACAAGGCCGCCGCGAAGGGACCGGCAAAATCACCATGCCCAGCGGCTTTGTCTATGAAGGCCAATGGACCGCAGGAGAGATTGGCGGCACGGGCATCGCAACCTACGCCAATGGCGATGTCTATGAGGGTATGTTCAAGGACGGCAAGCGCCACGGGACAGGCACCATGCGCTATGCCACCGGTGAAGAGGCGACAGGCAACTGGGACAATGGCACGCTGGCCGGTGACACAGCCGAGGCGCCCGCTGATCCGGATCTGCCGCAAGAGCCCACAGCACCCACTTCCACAGAATAACCGTCCCGATAGACAACCTGAGAGCGCCCTTCTGAACAGGTGATGCGCAGCTGTCGGCGGCTTCCAGCACCAAAATACCTTTCGGCGGGAGTAGCAGATCGTCCGAGGGCCCCCTCGGGCTTGGAACAGCGGAGTGATTTCGCTTGCTCCCAAGGTTTCCTTTGTGTGGCGCAGGCAGGATTGGTCAGAAAGGCTTCTCTATCGGGCCGTCAACAAAGGCATGGTTAGTGCCGGTAGCAACCAGCCGACCAGAACAAATACCGCCCCATCAGCGAACGGCGACACCCAAATGAAGGCCAGGCCGGCATAGCTACCCTCGGGCAGAGCGCCTGGCAAAGGGGCCGCCACGCCGTCCCGTGGGATCAATCGCCGATCTTGGGTTGTCTGCAAAAGCGGGAAGCGAAGAAAATTTCTGAGAGACAGCGTGACCAGCGCTTTTTCAATGACTTGAGGTATCCCGCGCACGATTCGGAAAGTGCCGGAACCGCTCAGACCACCTCCCCCGCGTCGAGCCTTGCCAGCACAGCCTCTGCATCTTCCAGCACGGTTCTGCGCTTGTCTTCATCCATCCTGTCCCATGTGCGGTACATGTTCCCCATGCGCGCATTGCCTGAAAAACGATCTCGGTGGCGGTCCAGAAAATGCCAGTAGAGCGTGTTGAACGGGCATGCCCCCTCGCCCGTCTTCTGGCTGACCTTATAGGCGCAGCCCTTGCAGTAATCCGACATGCGGTTGATGTAGGCACCCGATGACACGTAGGGCTTGGACGCGATCACGCCGCCATCGGCGAACTGGCTCATCCCTACAACGTTCGGTGCCTCGACCCACTCGAACGCATCCGCGTATACTTCCAGATACCATTCCGCCACCTGCCCCGGATCAATCCCCGCAAGCAGCGCGAAGTTGCCCGTGACCATCAGGCGCTGGATGTGGTGGGCGTAGGCCTCGCGTGCGGTCTGGCCCACGGCGGCCTCCATACAGGCCATCTTCGTCTCGCCCCCCCAATACATCGCGGGCAGATCGCGGCTCTGTTTCAGCGCATTGCGGCTG